>Ga0315285_10008344_pt1 | contig 10624 bp, 9 predicted proteins | sample YL17G09_36_MG_FD_203698 | JGI IMG/M metagenome (GOLD analysis project Ga0315285, IMG submission 203698) | Sediment microbial communities from Yellowstone Lake, YNP, Wyoming, USA - YL17G09_36 | ecosystem: Environmental > Aquatic > Freshwater > Lake > Sediment | place: USA: Wyoming | collected... | reverse complement strand
TTACACAACTTTTAATTCACTCCTTTTTAATCCCCAATTGAATATTTAGCCACATAAGCTCATGCTATATTCACTAAAAGAATTAATAAATTTTATTGACAAATAAATATTCATAAATGATATTATGAATATTAATATTTTTTTATTACTATATTTTTCTCTTAATAAATTCAGGAGTTAAGGAGGTGAAAGTAATCATAAACTCATCCCATTCCAACATTTAAAAAACAAAATAAATTTATCAACAAGGAGAAATAACAATGCGTTTTAAAAAAGGATTTACTTTAATTGAATTATTAATTGTTGTAGCAATTATTGCTATATTGGCGGCTATTGCCGTTCCCAATTTTCTCGAAGCCCAAGTGCGTTCCAAAGTTTCTCATCAAGTAGCTAATATGCGGACAGCTGTTACCGCTCTTGAGTCTTATTTCACTGATTATAATGCCTATCCACCTACTACTTATACCGGTGTAAATGGTACATATGCTACTGCTGAACTATGGAAAGTTTATCCCGGAAGCTTAACTACTCCTATAGTCTTTATGACCAGCGAGGCGGCTCTTATCGATATTTTCCGTAAGGCACATAATTTCCCAAGTCAATTAGCAAATGAAATTATGTATCTGCCAACATTCTATTATAAACTACCCTATGATGGTCCACCCACCTCTTATGCACCACAGATGAACCGTTATGGTATGTGGGTTATACGCAGTGCGGGTCCAGATACTTATTACCAAAATATGCCTGGTGTACACAACGACTACGGCCCTACTTGGAATCTTGCTTCCTATGACCCGACTAATGGAACGGTAAGTACGGGTGACATCTACCGTAGTCAAAAAAGACCCGATGAAGATCATTTATAATCATAAACATTAAGATTTATGTAGAGACACAATACATTGTGTCTCTACAAATATTTCTCACCGATTCTTTTTTATCCTCAATCTGAATCTCTGAAATATTTTCGATGTATGTAATGTGGCGGTATAATTCATTTCACAAGTGATTGTTTAAAAACCCATAAAGGCGAGATTGCTTCGTCACTGACGTTCCTCGCAATGACACTCCTGATGTGTCATTGCGAACAGTCTTATCGTGAAGCAATCTCGTTTTTAGACACTTTTTAAACAATCACTTCACAAATATATTATGTTGAATAAATCCGACCACTATAACCAAAGTATCTCAGAGTTCTCAAATTGAAATTTCTGAAATACTAACTAATCTGTCATTCCCGTGTAAACGGGAATCCAGAATTATGTCAAATTTGTTTAGATTACTCCTGGATTCCTGCTTTCGCAGGAATGACACAGCATCGGTTATTAGTATTTCGGAGTTCTCAAATTAATATCTTGAAAAATACTTTGTTTACTTTAATTTAGATTCAAATAATTTTCATAAACACAATTCTCACCTTCTTAAAATAATTTTTAATATAAAGGCTATTAAATGAGCATTATCACTATTATTCTTATTGCGCTTGGATTGGCTACAGATGCCTTTGCCGTTTCCATTGCAAGTGGAGTAATTATCAAACGTCTTAATATAACTCACGCCTTAAGAATTGCACTTTCCTTTGGTTTATTTCAGGCTTTTATGCCTATTATTGGATGGTTAGCAGGAATAACTCTAAGAAATTTCATCGCAGGAACCGACCACTGGATTGCCTTCGGACTTTTAACCTTTATTGGTTGCAAAATGATTTATGAATCAACTAAAATAGAAAAAATTGAAAAAGAATTCGACCCACTTAATTTTTATGTATTAATGCTCTTATCTATCGCAACAAGCATCGATGCATTAGCAGTAGGATTAAGCTTATCTTTATTAAAGATATTCATTGTTACACCTTCAATAATTATCGGCGGTGTTACTTTCTTATTATGCCTTGCAGGTGTTTATATCGGTGAGAAATTTGGACACTTCTTTGAGAAAAAAATTGAAATCTTTGGTGGCATAATACTAATAGGAATAGGAATAAAAATCCTATTACAACACCTGTTTTAAAAAAGGGGAATTATTAAATAAATTGTATTCTACATTATTTTATAAGAAAATAATTTATTGTTACAATAAATTAAAAATATGCAACTTGAACAATTATGTCTGAAAAGAAATCCAAAAAAACAGAATTAAAAATTTCAGGAATGACTTGTGCCACATGCGCTAATAATGTAGAAAAATGTCTCTTAAATCTTGATGGCGTATCTAAAGCTAATATTAATCTGGCAAGTGAAACAGCTAATGTCGAATTCAATCCCGAAAAAGTAAAACTTGCAGATTTCGAAAAAGCTATCACTAACGCTGGTTATGGTCTATTAAGCGACAATATTATAATTAAAGTTGGAGGAATGACCTGTGCCAACTGTGTAAAAACAATCGAAAAGGCTCTAAAAAAAGTTGATGGCATTATTGATGCAAAAGTCAATCTCGGTAATGAAAAGGCATATGTTACTTATAATTCCAATATTGCTACTTTATCCGATATAAAAAGAGCTATTGAATCAGCAGGGTACAAATACCTTGGTATTGAAGGAGAAATAAAAGAAGACTCGGAAAAAATAGAAAGAGAAAAAAAATTAAGAAACAAACGTCAAAAATTTATTCTCGGATTTATTGTCGGCATCCCATTGATGATTCTCAGTTACTTTCCTTCCTTTCTCCCATCTTTGATGCCATACTTAATGCTTGTTATCTCAACACCAATCTTCATTTATATCAGTTTTCCCATTTTTCGTGCTGCAATAAATGCACTCAAAAATAAAACACTTAATATGGATGTTATGTATTCAATGGGAATTGGTGTTGCCTTCATCTCAAGTGTTTTAGGAACTTTCGATTGGATTTTATCAAAAGAGTTTATGTTCTATGATACTGCTATTCTTCTCGCAACTTTTTTAACTCTGGGACGATATTTAGAAGCAAAAGCAAAAGGCAAAACATCTGAAGCTATAAAAAAATTAATCGGATTACAACCCAAAACTGCTATTGTCATTCGTGATAACAACGAGTCTGAAATTCCTATTGAGGATGTTCTTATAAATGACATTATTCTCGTCAAACCCGGTTCAAAAATTCCTGTAGATGGAGAAGTCACTGAGGGTGAGAGTTTCGTTGATGAATCAATGATTACGGGCGAACCAATACCCAATTTAAAGAAAATAGGTGATATTATTATCGGTGGAACAATTAATAAAAACAGCGTGATTAAATTCAGAGCCACAAAAATTGGTAAAGATACGATGCTGGCTCAAATTATAAAATTGGTGGAAGAAGCTCAAGGCTCAAAACCACCAATCCAAAGCATTGCAGATAAAGCAGTGAGTTACTTTATACCACTCGTTTTAGCTGTGGCACTTATTGCCTTTATACTCTGGTACATAATTTTTAATAGTTCTCTTCTTTTTTCATTGTCAACACTCATCTCAGTTCTTGTTATTGCCTGTCCCTGTGCGCTTGGTCTTGCTACACCTACTGCTGTAACTGTAGGAATCGGGCGTGGAGCTGAACTTGGAATTCTTATTAAGAATGGAGAGGTGCTTGAAATTTCAGAAAAAATCAACACGGTTATTTTTGACAAAACAGGCACTCTCACAAAAGGAAAACCTGAGCTTACAGACATAATCTCTTTAAAAATTGATGAAAAAGAGCTATTAAAATTGACTGCGAGTGTTGAAAAAAATTCTCAGCATCCCATTGCAGAAGCTATTGTCAAATATGCGCAAGAAAAAGACATGGCTGTAGAAAAATGTGAAAACTTTAATACATTGGAAGGAAAAGGTGTTGTGGCAAAAATAGCTGATAACGAAGTCCTTATTGGAAGCGTAAAGTATTTTAGTGAAAAAAATATCTCAATAGAATCAGACACAAATGACAAAATATCTAATCTTGAAAACGAAGGGAAAACTGTTATATTAGTCGCAATAAACAATCAATTGAATGGTATCTTAGCCATTGCTGATACCTTGAAAGATTCCTCAAAAGAAGCGATACAAGAATTAAAAAAGATGAATATCAAAGTTGTTATGATTACAGGAGACAACAAAAGCACTGCCAATGCCGTTGCAAGACAAATTGGGATTGAAAATGTCTTATCTGAAGTTCTGCCTCAGGATAAAGCAAACGAAGTAAAAAAACTTCAAGAAAGTGGAGAAGTGGTTGCATTCGTAGGAGATGGCATTAATGATGCCCCTGCTCTTGCTCAGGCTAATTTAGGAATCGCTATTGGAAGTGGAACAGATGTTGCCATAGAAAGTGGTGAAGTTGTGTTAATAAAAAATGATTTATTAGATGTGATTTCAGCAATTCAATTAAGCAGAAAAGTAATGACAAGGATAAAACAAAATCTATTCTGGGCTTTCGCTTATAATACCGCTCTTATTCCCATTGCTGCTGGAATTCTTTACCCATTTTTTGGAATTACACTAAAACCTGAATTAGCAGGACTCGCAATGGCAATGAGCTCAGTGACAGTTGTCACCCTCTCTCTAATGCTTAAAAAATATATACCACACGTCAAGAGGACGATATAGTTCCATTTATAAACATTAAAAGAAAATATATTTATTTCTATAATGAACAACATAAATTTTGAACTACAACTTTTCAAAAATTCCAAATTATTATGATTAAGGAAAATAAAATGCAAGATGACATTTCAACTAAATATCTAAGTCGAAAAGATACAATCTTAGGTAATGTTCTCGATTGTATTTTTGATGGTGTTTACATTACCGATAAGGAACGAAAAATTTTATTTTGGAATAAAGGAGCTGAAGAAATCACCGGATATAGCGCTAAAGATGTTATGGGAAGTCACTGTTACGATGATATTTTGAATCATATAGACCAGAATGGAATCTTACTCTGTAAAACCCAATGCCCTTTAGCCAAAACTATCGAAACCGGTGAATCCGTTCAGGCTAAAGTTTATCCTCTCCACAAATCCGGGAAAAGATTTCCTGTTATGACCCACATCGGTCCTATTATAGACCAAAACGGCAATATTATAGCAGGAATAGAAGTTTTCCGAGACATATCAAAAGAAGAAGAGTTCCGAATCCTTCAGGAAAAATTCAACAATCTTATTAAGAAGTATGTATCATCAACAGCTTATGAAATGATAATGGAACAAATCCACTCAGGAGTTCAAAGTAGTGCTTATATAAAGGATTTAACTATTTTGTATTTAGATATTATAGGTTTCACAACTTTTTCTGAAAAATATCCACCCGAAGACACTATCAAAATGTTAAATGATTTATTTGGAATTTGCGAGGTTATCACAAAAGAATGTTATGGAGATATTGATAAGTTTATTGGTGATGCATTGATGGCTGTATTCATCGATGCTAATGATGCAATCAAAGCAAGTAAGACAATTCTTTTTAACGCCCTGCCCGAACTTAATAAAATCAGAATCGAAGAAAAGAAAGAGCCAATCAATCTTCGCATAGGAATCAATAGCGGTATGGTCATTCAAGGTGATATTGGAACAATCGAGAGAAAAGATTTAACAGTGATTGGTGATGTGGTAAATACTGTTGAACGGATTGAGAAAGAATGCGAACCAAACTCAATACTTATTTCTGAATCTACTTATTCCCGCCTTAATAATGAAAACTCCAAATTGTTTGTTTTTCATCAAGAAATCACTGTTAGAGGAAAAATTCAACCAATAAAAGTTTATAAATATATTGAGAGTTAATAAAGATATAATATATTGGAATTAAATCACTTAGCTAATTCGTCTTTAAGTATTTTATTAACCAATTCGGGATTAGCTTTGCCTTTGGTCTCTTTCATTATTTGACCAACTAAAAATCCTAAACTTTTTTCTTTCCCACCCTTATAATCTTTTACAGGTCCAGGATTAGCTTGTATAATTTTTCTTGCTACTTCTCTTATCTGATTCTCATCTGTGATTTGAACCAATCCTTGTTCTCTAATAATTTCCTTAGGATCTTTACCTGTCTCAACCATAGTATCAAATATCTCTTTTGCCATATTACGAGTAACAATATGTTTATCAATCTCTATTATTAGATTTGCAAGTTGTCCTGGTTTCAAAATAAAATTAGGATCCTCAACATCTTCCTTATCTAAATATTTGAAAACTTCTTTCATCATCCAGTTACTTGCTTCTTTGGGATTCCCACATGATTCAACAACTTGTTCATAAAAAACAGCATTGGCTTTGTTTTGTGTAATTACTTCTGCATCATATTCTGGAATTTGATATTGTTGAGCAAATCTTTCTTTCTTTGCCAATTGCAATTCTGGTAAATTTCTCCTGATTTCCTCCTGCCATTCTTTTGTAATATGAATTGTAACAAGGTCAGGCTCAGGGAAATAACGATAATCTTTCGATTCCTCCTTACTCCTCATTGCCTTAGTAACAAATTTTTCATCATCCCACAATCTTGTTTCCTGCTCAACTTCACTACCTTTAGCAAGAATTTTACTTTGCCTGTTAATCTCATATTCAGCAGATTTCATTGCAATTTTCATTGAATTGAGATTTTTAATCTCTACCTTCTTTCCTAATTCCTTGCTACCTTTCGGTCTTATTGAAACATTTATCTCAAACCGCAATGAACCTTCCTGCATTTTACAATCGGACACTTCAATATATTGCAAAAGATTTTTCAGCGTCACCATATATGCCATCATCTCATCCAGACCTCGCATATCTGGTTCACTCACAATCTCAATAAGCGGAACCCCTGTCCTGTTCAAGTCCACAAGACTATAATCCGCTCCAGGAATTTCAGGATGCAAGAGCTTACCCGCATCTTCTTCAAGATGAACATTGTTAATACCAATTTTTTTCTCAACACCATTCACATTTATTTTTACATATCCATTTCTTCCAAGACAATTATATTGCTGTGAAATCTGATAATTTTTAGGTAAATCAGGATAATAATAATTCTTTCTATCGAACCCGGTGAATTCGGTTATCTGGCAATTTAATGCTAATGCAATCCTCACCGAATACTCTAATGCCTTTTTATTTAAAACGGGCAATACTCCTGGCAATCCCATACATACAGGACACATTTGAGTATTCGGCTCAGCACCAAATTTTGTTGAACAACCGCAGAAGATTTTAGAATCTGTGGACAATTCTGAATGAACCTCAAGTCCTATTACAGGTTCAAATTCCATCTATTTCCCTCTTGTTATCTATTGTAGCGGTCGGATTTATCCAACTTATTATGTGCGATGAATCGCACCGCTACATTCTAATCAATTACAGGTTTCTTTTTATGGTAATCCGTTGCTTGTTCAAATGCATAAGCAACCTGAAAAATTTTTTCCTCATCAAGTGGCTTTGCTAATAATTGCATTCCAATGGGTAAATTATTACCTGTAAACCCACACGGAATCGACAACCCAGGAATGCCAGCAAGATTGATAGAAATAGTAAATATATCTGAAAGATACATTTGCAATGGATCTTGCATCTTCTCACCCACTTTAAATGCCGCTGTCGGAGATACCGGTGTTACAATTACATCGCACTTCTCAAATGCTTTATCAAAATCATTTTTAATAAGCGTTCTTACCTTAAGAGCCTTTAAATAATATGCATCAAAATAACCTGCACTCAAAACATAAGTCCCCAACATAATTCTCCGCTTGACTTCTTTACCAAAACCTTCTGCACGACTTTTTGAATACATCTCCACAATATTATCCGCTTCCGCATTCCTATATCCATACTGCGCACCATCATATCTTGCTAAATTTGAACTCGCCTCCGCCGTTGCAATAATATAATAAACTGCAACCGCATATTCTGTGTGAGGCAGAGTTATCTCTAATATTTTAGCCCCTAAACTCTCCAACTTCTTCAATCCCGCTTCTATACTTTCTTTTACATCCTTATTTATTCCCTTAATGAAACACTCTTTAGGATATCCAATCCTTAATCCCTTAATCTCTTTACCTAAAACCTTTGTAAAATCAGGAACAGGATAATTTAAAGAAGTGCTATCACACTTATCATAACCACAAATAACATTCATTAATAAAGCGGAATCTGTGACATCTTTGCATAAAGGTCCTATCTGATCGAGAGAGGATGCAAAGGCAACAAGACCATACCGGGAAACTCTCCCATAAGTAGGTTTCATTCCTACCACACCACACAATGAAGCAGGCTGTCTTATCGAACCACCTGTATCCGAACCAAGCGCCATAATCGACTCATCCGCTGCAACAGAAGCCGCAGAACCTCCACTCGAACCTCCTGGAATCCTCTCCAAATCCCATGGATTAAGAGTGGTAAAAAATCCTGAATTCTCCGTCGACGACCCCATTGCAAACTCATCCATATTCGTTTTACCGACAAACACAGCATTAACTTCTTTTAATTTCCCAATAACAGTCGCATCATAAGGTGGAATAAAGTTACGAAGAATTTTTGAGGAACACGTTGTTAATGTTCCCTCAATACACATATTATCTTTGATAGCAATTGGTATCCCTGTTAAAGGATTAAAATTATTATTATTTCTAATAATTTTATCAGCAATTCTCGCTTTCTCTAAGGCAATATCTTTCATCAGCGTCATATAACAATGAACACTATTTTCAACCGCTTCAATTCTTTTAAAAACAGATTCCGTAATCTCAAGAGATGAAACTTCTCTTTTCCTCAGCAACTCGTGAAGGTTATGTGCTGTGAGTTCATAGAGTTCCAATGCTTTTACTCCTCATTTTAGTTCGGATACACACAATAAATGACTATTTAAATAATTCATTGAATAATTTTAGGGACTTTAAAACAATTATCCTCTTTATCAGGTGCATTCTGCAGAACCTTTTCGACATCGAGAGAAGGTCTCACAACATCATCCCTCATTACATTCATCAAAGGAAGAGGATGTGAAGTAGGCTCCACATTCTCTGTGTTTAATTCACTGATTTTGCTCACATATTCTAAGATGCTGTTCAAATCTTTTGAGAAAGCCTCTATCTCCTCATCAGTAAACAACAATCGTGAGAGCAGACTGATATGCCTGACTTCATCCTTTGTAATTTTCATAAAAAAACTCCTCGAATAAAAGTTAATGTAGCGCGAGATTTATCTCGCATTGTTATGTGATATAAATGTCATACTACAGGATTTTCGAAACCATTCATTGGACTGTCAACGATTTGCTGATTAGATTTGTCAGATGTTGTATATTATTAAGTAGGGGACGCATATATGCGTCCCCTACAGTATCTCTTGGGTTAGATGTCTCTGGCATTTTATAAAACGAAGATAAGCAAGTTAAATTGCTATAGATACTAATCTACATTTTTTCCAACCTTGCATATTTCAACATTAGCGTTTTACGACCTTCTTCAGGAAATAAAACAATAACCTTTATTTTATCCCCAGAACCACTTTTGAACATAATCGTTCCAATACCCCATTTGGGATGTTTCACCTGGTCTCCCATTTCGAAATCAAGGCTTTTATCAATTTCACTTTTTCCTTCTTTTGTAGTCATAATTCATTTCACCTTCTTGTTCACTTCTAAAATTTTTTCTATAATTGCAGTTGTCGATAATCCTTTCACAACTCCTAAATTTTTTACCTCGCCTCCATAAGCCCACACTATTTCTCTACCCACAATCCCTTCCACACCATAATCCCCTCCTTTAACCAAAATATCCGGATGAACAAAGGTAATAATATCGCATGAATCTAACTCATCAAACACAATAACATAATCAACACACTCAAGCGCTACAAGTATCTTTGTTCTTTCACTTTCTCTTAGAAAAGGTCTTTTCTCCCCTTTTATTGCTCGTATCGACTCATCACTATTAATACCGAGTACTAAACAATCTCCACATTCTCTTGCTTGTTGAAGATAACGGACATGACCTATATGTATCAAATCAAAACATCCATTCGTAAAAACAATTTTTTTTCCCTGCCTTCTCAAATCATTCAGAATTATTTTCAACTCTTGTCTGTTAACAACTTTGCCTATTTTAAAATCCTCCTTGGATATTTGATAGTGACTGAAGTTATATAATATTCCTTATTGTTTGAAATAAATTGAACCAATGCACCTTATACTTTTTCTTCATCCTTCTCAGATTTTGCTTCCTCAGGAACTTTAAATATATCAGAAGGCATTATTGCTTTTTCCTGAACTATTTCTTCATACGTTTTTTTCTTATACCCGATTTCTTTGAAACTCACATTTATCTCCCCTATGTTCTCGAGCCCCAATACTACTGATAATCCATCTTTAATACGTTTCCGAATTTGCTTATCAATCTCACCAAGCGTTTTTGTTGCTTTTATTTTTACCGCAATATTGACTGTAATGCCTTTTTTAGATTGTCCCAGTGTGGTTTTGACAGCATCAATACAATCGATACCATACAAAACATTTTTCACATATCTCGATACAGCCTCATAAGTGATACTTATATTTCCACCTTCTCCTTTTACGACAAATTCATCTTTACTCCTGTTCATTCTATTTTGAATTTCCAATACAACTAAAGGCATAAGAACTAATATCAAATAGATGATTGTCATCCCAATATCATCAATTTGAATTTTGCCAATCTCATTCTTAACAAATTTGCCAATAACGGG
>Ga0315285_10008342_pt1 | contig 10624 bp, 9 predicted proteins | sample YL17G09_36_MG_FD_203698 | JGI IMG/M metagenome (GOLD analysis project Ga0315285, IMG submission 203698) | Sediment microbial communities from Yellowstone Lake, YNP, Wyoming, USA - YL17G09_36 | ecosystem: Environmental > Aquatic > Freshwater > Lake > Sediment | place: USA: Wyoming | collected... | reverse complement strand
GCGCGCACACGGTGGCCCCGGAGTAGGCCTGGGTGAAGCGAATGCCCTCGGCAGCCAGGCGATCGAGATTCGGGGTCTTGATGCGCTGCTGGCCATAGCAGCCGAGATCGCCGTAGCCGAGATCGTCGGCCAGGATGAAGATGATGTTGGGGCGCGCAGCCGCCTCCGCGGCGCCGGCCGCCAGCGATACGGCGCCGGCGGCGGTGGCTTTCAGGAATTCGCGTCTGTCCATTCCTTGGTTCCTCCAAGCATGTAGGGGCGGCCCCTGCGGGCGCCCCTACATGCTACCGCGGCGTCTGCTGGAATCGGCGAGTCAAATAGAGGGGGTTGATGATGGCCAAGAGAATTGTCCTGGCGGCTGTGCTGCCTCATCCGTGCCTATCGATAGTGCAGCGTCCTGTTATCATGGGGCGATGCGCGTGACGTTTCAGGGTGAGCGAGGGGCCTTCAGCGAGGAAGCGGCCCGCGGGCTGCTCGGCGACAGGATTGAGCTGGCGCCGTCGGCCAGCTTTGAAGAGGCCTTTCGCCGGCTGCGGCGGCGCGACGTGGATTGCGGACTGCTGCCCATTGAAAACACGCTGGCCGGCTCGGTGCACGAAAACTACGACCTGCTGCTGCGTTACCGGCTGCCGATCGTGGCCGAGACCCGCGTGCGAATCGTCCACAACCTGATTGCCGCGCCGGGGGTCAAGTTCCCTCAGCTTCGGCGCGTCTTTTCCCATCCCGTGGCCCTGGACCAGTGCCGGGACTTCTTTCGGCGGAACCCGAAGCTGCAGCCGGTTCCTTTCTACGACACCGCCGGCAGCGTCAAGATGATCATGGAGCAGCGCCTTGCGGATGCCGCGGCCATCGCCGCGGCCGCCTCGGCCGGCATTTACGGGGCCCGCATTTTGAGGCGCGGGATCGAAGACGACAAGGAGAATTACACGCGCTTCTTCCTCCTGCTGCCCGGCAAAGGGCCGAGGCCCAAGCTGCCGCGCTTGGGACGGCCCGACAAGACCTCGATCGTCTTCGCCACGCCGAACGTGCCGGGAAGCCTGTTCCGGTCGCTGGCCGTGTTCGCGCTGCGGGATATCAACCTGACCAAGATCGAGTCCCGTCCGTTGCGCGGCCGCCCCTGGGAATACTTCTTTTATTTGGACTTTCTGGGCAGCCCGGAAGAGCCGCGCTGCTCCAATGCCCTCCGCCACCTGGGGGAACTGAGCGAGTTCCTGCACGTGCTGGGCAATTATCCCCGCGCCCGAGAATGAGTTCCGGATTTCAGATTGCGGATTTCAGTGGACGCGGCCCTGGGCCGGATGGCCTGAGCGGGAGGTAGGGGCGCTGCTTGCTGCGCCCTGCCCGCTCAGCGCCCCGGAACGACCAGGTTCTGGTGCTGCCGCACCGCGGGCGGGAAGGCGCGCCGCAGGAAGGCCAGAAACGACCTGCCGCGCGGCCGGTTCGCAGGGAGCCTTTGTGCCGTCCGGGCCAGGAACACCAGCGAGCGCAGAACGTCTCCGTCCCGAAGAGTCCTGATCCCCGTCTGCTCCGACTGCCTTCTGCGCCAATCCTCCACGAATTGCTGGATCCTCCGGTAAAGACCCACCCGCAGTTGCCCGTCGGGCAGCGTCTCGTAAACCAGTCCGCTGGCCAGCGTCTTGTAGGTGCGCACCTGCGAGTCGATCACGGCGCGAAGATCGTCGTCGCGGACGCCCGAGCCGTCCCGGGCGTAGTCCAGCAAGGTCAGCGCCAGGCCGGTGATGAAAGGCGCGTGCTCGTCCAGGAAGGCATCGGAGACTTCGTGCTCCGAGAACGCCAGTTTCTTCGGGGGCTCGGTCCGCAATTCCTCATTGCGGTAAGCATCCTGCAAATGCGGGCATTCATACGGACAATCGATCGATACCTCGCGCTCCCTTCCGCAGCAAAGTGTGCAGATGTAGCCGCGCACCCCCGGACAGTGGCGCTTCCCGCTGCGTTCCTTGCACAGTGGACATTGCATGGACGAATTCATTATACATGGCCGCCTTTGAGCTACCAGCTCACAGCTATCGACGTGGGCTGCGGCAGGAGGCGAGGTCTGGAGCTGAAAGCTGATAGCTGATAGCTACCTGAGCAGGACAAAGGCGTACAGGCGGTCGGCGGCGGCGCCTTCGCGCCGGTACGAGTAGAGCAGGTCGTTTCGGCAGGCAGTGCATGGGGCGCCGGCGGCGATGTTCTCCGCCTTTAGCCCGGCGGCCAGAAACTGGCGGCGGTTGGCTTCCTCCAGGTCCACGCTGGCGCGTTCGGGCGCCAGGTCGCGCCACGGCGGGCCTCCGGCCGTCAGCACCTGCCGCGGCAGCCGGATGTCGGCAGGATTCTGCCCCCGCAGGTTGCGGAACAGCTCGTCCGCGTAAGTGAACTGCGAGCGAAACGCCACGATTACTTCCTCACCCACCTCGTAGCAGCAGGAACGGATGCCGGGGCCGATGGCGGCGTGCATCCGGGCGGGATCGGCTCGGTACCGCGCCCGCATCAGGCCCACCGCTTTCTCCGCGATGCGCTTTACCGTGCCCCGCCACCCGGCGTGGATCACCCCGACCGCCGGAATGCCCGGATCGAACAGCAGAATGGGGAAGCAATCGGCCGTCTTCACCGAGAGAGCCAGGCCGGGAGTCGCGGTGACCAGCGCGTCGCCGACCGGCGCCGTTTGTGGCGCTTCTTCGAGAGGCCACACCATATCGGAATGCACCTGCCTGACGAACACCGGGCCAATGAACGTACCGCCGCCGGCGGCCCGGCGGAAGAACCGCTGGCGTTCCGAGTGCCGCGTGCTGAAACCGTGGGCGATGCCCGGCAGCTCACGCCACGCTCTGGCGTAAATAAAGTCGTCCTCTACGGCGAAGCTGCGCACATCAGATTTGGGAAGTCGCTCCATTGCCGGTCTGCCTTGCGGGCGTGGCGTTGCCACGTGCTGCAAGAGGACGGGGGCATTATGGCGTTGGAATCCCCGCCCGCGTCGCGATCACTCTCGCCAGTTCCTTGAAGTCTCTGTAAACTGCCTGGACAGCCTGCAGATGGGCGCCAATGGCGCCATCGGCCGGCCTCAAATGGAACATCGGTTTGTGCGCCTCCTGGGCCAGCGGCATCAAGCTGTGGTAGTGCTTCACGAGCTTCAGCCGGTCGGGATCGGTGGCAAACTCAGCCTTGACGTCCTGCTCGCCCAAGACCGCTTCCCTGTACTCGCGTGGTATGCGCGCGATCCAGCGATCATAGGCCTTCACCGGCCGGTCGAGTCGCACGGAATGCTGCAGGACAATATATCCGAGAGGCTGCATCCGACCGGACGGAAGGGGCAGACCCGGCGCCGGGTTTTTCGGCACCCGGTCACCCCACTCTTTCCGCCAGCGCCGCAAGGTCGGTCCCAGATTCCGTAAGCCCTGTAGAGAGAGAAGGTCCGGCGACAGGGGAATGACCACCTCATCGGCAGAGATCAGAGCGGCGCGGTTGATCGCTCCAAGATTCGGTCCGAGGTCCATCAGGACAAGGCTTACGCCGTCGGTTGCAGCGGCTTTCTGCATCATGCGCCAGAACGCCGACATCACGCGGAAAGCGCGTTCGTCTCCATCACTGCACTTGGGCCAGACCTCGGCGAGAGGGTCTTCAAAGCGGGAAAGGGACAGGTCTCCGACCAGCAGGCCCAGATTGAAGTCGATCTTCTCAATGTGCGCGTCCCCGATGTCTCCCACGCCGCGCAGCAGCGGTTGAACAGCTCCGAAGACGGTCTGCGTGTGCTCGCCGTCCGGCCAGAGTTGTTCGAGGCGCTCCTCGTCGAGAAAGGCGGCGGTGAGGTTGGCCTGGGGGTCCAGGTCGGCTGCAAGCACTCGAACGCCGATATCGGAGTACATCCAGGCCAGGTGATAGACCAGCGAGGTCTTTCCAACGCCGCCCTTATTGTTGAAAAAGGCGATTACTGGGACACTCATCCGCGCCTCCTGATAACTGCGACCACGTAGCCCGGCTCAACAATGAACTCAAGCGGCGGATTTCCGTTTTGTTCCAGCGCCCGCCGCGCCAGTGCGATGCCGACTCCGAAGCGCTGCACGTAGCCGAGGTTCTTCATCGCTTCCGCCAGATGGGGGTTGCGATAATCCGCCACCCCGGGCTGGCCAAAATTCTGGGTGTTCACCAGCCCAAATGGCCCCCCGGGGTTCCAGAATTCAATCCTGTCGCTGAACCACGTGATTCTAACTGGGGCGTTTGTGCCCTCGTAGGTGCGGTGGAGAACGGCGTTCATCCCCACTTGGCGCAGAGCGACCAGAGGGTAATCGGGCTGCTGTATTTCGACCTCCTTGGAAGTAATGTCTGTCGCGATGGAAACATTCACTTCAAAGGTCTGATCGAGCAGTTGCAGCAGTTCGGGTAATGGCCCGCCGATTTCTCGCTGGTCCTTGATGGGGTCAGTCAGCTCAGTTCCCTCGATTCGCAGAAACTGAACGTAATCGCACGGGAGGAACTGGCGAGGGTCCTTCCCGCAGACGAGGACGCCGAGAACAGTAGGACTTGGGTCGGGCCGGGTGGCCGCGAATCGAAGGCCTGTCAGTTGCTGCTCCACCGTCCGGGTGTTCTGCTCTGCGATTTCGGGCGAGAGAGCGGATGGCACGTACTGGCGCCTGAAAAGCTCGAGATCAATATCCTCCAGTGTTGCCTGTGGAACGGGGCGAATGTCATAAGGCAGGTCCGCTGCTCTTCGTTTTTCAGATAGGCGCCGTTCCTCCTCGGGGGTCGCAATGGCCCGGCGGGGGCCGACTCGAATCCAGGTGCGGCCTCCATATCGCACCGGAGGGGCGTCGGACGGCGGCACGATAGCCACCGCCAAATCGCAGCCACCGAGGGTCCGCTTTTGCACGGTCATCGACGGCAGCGGGAGGATGTTGCCGTCCGACCGGATGCCAGCCAGCTCCCGCAGCAGTTCATCGGTAATAGCAGTCCCTGCGCAACTGCCATCGTCGTTTGCGCCGATGAATACCACGCCCGGCAGAGCATGGTTCGGCATATCGTTCGCGAAGGCGCAGATGGCCTCGCAGACCCGGCCCTTGTCGGAAAGGGACCGCTTGCGCTCTACGCGGTCCGACTCAACGTCCACGAGAAGTCGCTGGAGTTCAGCATCATCCATAAACCGCTTCCTCAACAGTGTAACGCGGTCGAACACGAGCTGCAGCCACCAGCCATCGCGCGCACCACACGCGTCGTTTCCCCAACTTCCGAACCGTGGACCCCTGATCTGGCAGAAGCTGGACTCGACTGTTGACGCTTAACCTACGTTTCCAGAATCACCTGCGCGATGCTCTGGCCGGCGGTGTGGCTCAGGGACAGGACCACGTTACGGACCTTGAGCGCAGCCGCCATGGCCGCGGCGGTTCCCGACAGGCGCAACGTGGGCTTGCCGCTCGCCAGATTTACTACCTCGAAGTCGCGCCAGGTGATTCCTCGCCGCCAGCCGGTTCCCAGCGCCTTCATCCCTGCTTCCTTGGCGGCGAAGCGTGCCGCGTAGCGCTGGAAGCGGTTGCGGCGGCCGTCGCAGTAAGCCATCTCGCCGGGGGTAAAGACGCGCTCCAGAAAGCGGCGGCCGAAGCGCGCCGCGGCGGCCTCGATGCGCGCCGGCTCGGCAATGTCAATTCCCAGTCCAACAACCATTCGCAAAAAGTCCAAGGTCCAAGGTCTAAAGTCCAAAGTCAACCGGCTGCTCACACTTTGGACTTTGGACTTTGGACTTTAGACTGTTCCTCCGTCTCCTCGACGACAGCGATGATTCCGTCTTCGTCGATGCCGGTGATCAGCACATCCAGAATCCGGTTGGGTTCGGCCGGGGCGGCCAGTTTTACCTTCAGATAGTTGTCGCTGAGCGCGGCGCCGTCGTGTAGCGTGACTACCGAGAGGCGCTGCCCCACCTGGCGGCGGCGGAACTCCAGGTTTTTGCTGGCGGCCAATTCCCGCAGAAGGCGGTTGCGCTGGCGCGCCAGGACCCCGTTCACCTGGCCGGGCATGGCATCCGCGGGCGTGCCCTCGCGGCGCGAGTAAGTGAACACGTGCAGGTAGGTGAAGGGCAGCCGCTCGACCAGCGCCAGCGTCTGGCGGAATTCCTCGTCGGTCTCGCCGGGGAAGCCGGCCATGACGTCGGCTCCGAAGGCGGCGTTGGGCAACAGTTCCGCGGCCCGCTGGATGCGCTCGGCGTACTGGGCGGCGCGGTAGCGGCGCCGCATCCGGCGCAGGACGGCGTCGGAGCCGCTTTCCAGCGGCGCGTGCACGTGGCGGGCGATGCGCCGGCTCCCGGCCGCCAGCTCCAGCAACTCGTCGGTCCAGTCCAGCGGCTCGACCGAGCTGATGCGGATGCGCTCGATCGCGGTGCGCTCCAGCAGCGCGCCGAGCATGTCGGCCAGCGTGCGCCTTGGGCGCAGGTCCCGGCCCCATCTCCCCAGGTTGATGCCCGAAAGCACGATTTCCCGGTAGCCGGCGGCGTGGAGCTGCTCGGCCTGCCCCATCACCGCCTCGAGCGGCAGGCTGCGGCTGCGGCCGCGCACCGCCGGGATGATGCAGAACGAGCAGCGGCTGTTGCACCCGTCCTGCACCTTGACGTTGGGACGGGTCCGCTCGGCGCCGGCGGCATATACCGCCGCGGCTCTCAGCTCGGTATGAGCGAGAATATCGCCGGTGATGATCTGCGCCAAACCAGGCTGGAGAACGGAGTGGGGAGTGCGGAGTGCGGAGTGCGGAATGGCGGCTGGCGCCCCAGGCGCCGACTCCCCGGCGCCGCCGCCGATGATGTTGGCGATCTCGGACTTGTGGGAGTTGCCGACCACCCAGCGCACGCCGGGCAGCGCGGCGAGTTCCCGGGGCGCCCGCTGCGCATAACAGCCGGTCACCAGGATGTGGCCCTCCGGGTTCTGGCGGTGCAAACGCCGAATCCAGTGGCGCGCGTCTTGGTCGGCCGCGGCTGTGACCGTGCAGGTATTGACGACGATCAAGTCGGCCGAGCGGCCGTCGGCCGCCGCCTCCAGGCCGCGCCGGCGCAACTCCTGCTCCAGGAGCGCGCCTTCGGCCTGCGTCGCCCGGCACCCGAAGCTGTGAACGAAGAAACGCCGCACCGCTCCATTCTATCGAATCCGGCGAAAGCCGCACAGCGCCCGCCGCGCTCGGACACCTCCACGCCACGCTGCCCGCACAGTGAAAGGAAATGACCGCGATGTGGCAGGAGAAATCGGGCGCCGGACAGGGCCGCGCAGGCGCGGCGGGAATCATCGCTCCCGCAAGACGCCGCCGCCTGGCCGGATGGTTACCAGGTTGTCAAAGCCTCAGGCGGTCGCCGACGCCGACCGCCGCTGCTGGAAGCATTCGCGGCAGAAGACCGGACGACCTTGCGTGGGTTTGAACGGCACTGTCGTTTCCTTGCCGCACTCCGAGCAGACCGTGGTGGTTTCCACCTTCACGTAACCCGAGCCCCCGCTCAGAGCCGCGTTGCGCTTCCCTTTGCACCCCTTGCAACGCTTCGGTTCGTTCTTGAAGTTCTTGTCGGCAAAAAACAGTTGCTCCCCGGCGGTAAAGATGAATTCCGCACCGCAATCGACGCACTTCAGGACTCTGTCCTTGTATTCGACCATTTCGGTGTACGCTCCCTCTAAAGCCCCAAGGTTCGAGCCTCCTGCCGGAAAGGCCGTGAGCGGAGAAAAGAAACCGCCTGTTCTCCTGCTCTCCTGCTGAAAGCCGGAATCCGACCAGCGGGATCACCAACCTCTGGGTCACCATCCGCCCCCCCGGCGAGCCGGAAGGCCGGCCAGCCGGAGGAAACGGATCAGGTTCAAAATGTATGGGCCCGAAAACCGTGACCGGAATACCACCGGGTCCCGCCCTGGGGGAAAGGGGAACCCGGCGCCAAACCTTACTGCCCCACCGGAACAGGAAGCCACTCTGAGAACGGCGCTATTCGACCTCGCGCCGGCTCTTCTTGCGGTTCCTCTTGCGCGCCAAGGCCTGCTTGACGCGACGCTTCTCCCCTGGTTTCAAGTAGAAAGAGTGGCGCTTCACTTCCTTAATGATGTCTTCTTGTTGCACCTTCCTCTTGAACCGGCGAAGGGCGTTCTCGAGGGATTCCCCCTCTTGAAGCCTCACTTCAGCCACGTAGTAAACACCCCCTCGACCTCGCAGAGTCTGCTTCGGCTGGTAATCATAGGCATTTACCTGCCGAAGTCAAGCGATTTTATCTCGTTTTCAGCGACAACGGACAACGGCGACTCCAAACCGCCGCACCGTACTGCATCGCTTATTCTACCAGCAGTTATGGCTTTGGCTCCCCATCGCCCGCCTGACGTTGGGGAGGGGCTATGGGCCAACTGATCCCTGGGCATGCCTGGCAGGCTGCTGAAAAAGGGGTGCGCAGGCTGACAGCCTGTGCCACCGCCGTCCGCAAGTGACTGAGACGTGGCACAGGCTCTTAGCCTGTGCAACTCTTAGCGGCATCCAGCTCCTTTTTTTTCAGTAGCCTGCTGGCGTTCACCAGGCGTCTGGGCTAATCTAGCTAGGAGCGGGGTTTTGGTTCCTTGATGGACTGTCGAGCGGGAGGTCTTTGAAGCTGCCCGTATCCGCAATTGGTTGCAGCCGGCCGCCAGAGAAGGCGGCGGCCGGTTCAGGCATCGGCCATGGGTCCTAACAGGTTCGGAGGCTCGATGAAAGACGTGCTTGCCGTGCTGCTGGCCGGTGGAGCCGGCGAACGTCTGTACCCGCTCACCCGGGAACGGGCCAAGCCGGCCGTGCCTTTTGGCGGCTGCTATCGCATCATCGACGTCACCCTGAGCAATTGCATCAACTCCGGCATCCGCCGGATGTTCATTCTCACCCAGTACAAGGCGCTGTCGCTGAACCGGCATATTCGTGCAGGCTGGAACATTCTGTCGCCGGAACTGGGCGAGTTCATCGAGATTCTGCCGCCTACCAAGCGGGTCAGTGAACACTGGTACCGGGGCACGGCCGACGCCATTTACCAGAACCTGCACAGCATCACCGTGGAGGCGCCGAGCTACGTGCTGGTGCTGGCCGGCGACCACATCTACAAGATGAACTACGCGCTCATGCTGGACCAGCACGTGCAGACGGGCGCGGACATCACGGTGGCCACCATCCAGGAAAAGCCCGAGGAGTCCTACCGGTTCGGGGTCGCCGGCGTCGACAGCCAGGGCCTCATCGTCGGGTTTGAGGAGAAGCCCGCGGTTGCGGGCCAGCGTTCGCCGTACAACCCGAACACGATCAGCGTCTCGATGGGCATTTACCTTTTCAGCACCAAGGCCCTGCTGGAGTTGCTGTGCCGCGACGCCGAGGACCCCAATTCCAGCCACGATTTCGGCAAGGACGTCATCCCACGGACGCTCGACAAGTACCGCGTTTTCTCCTTCGATTTCATCGACGAGAACCGGAAGGAGCTATATTGGCGTGACGTGGGCACGTTGGAAGCCTACTACGAGGCGAACATGGACCTGGTGGCGGTGACGCCGGTCTTCAACCTGTACGACCAGCACTGGCCCATCCGCACCCACCAGCGGCAGTATCCGCCGGCCAAGTTCGTGTTCGCGCAGGAAGGGCGGCGGATGGGTATCGCCGTCGATTCCATCGTTTCTCAGGGGTGCATCATCAGCGGCGGCCGCGTGGTCAACAGCGTGCTCTCCCATGCCGTGCGCATCAACAGCTACTCGGAGGTGGACAGCGCCATCATCTTTTCCGGCGTCAATGTGGGCCGCTACAGCCGCATCCGGCGCGCCATCATTGAACGCGACGTGGATATACCGGAGAATAGCGAAGTCGGGTTCGATCCCGACGAAGACCGGGCCCGCGGGTATCACGTCACCGAATCGGGGCTGGTGGTGATCGGGCGCGAAGACCAGGCGGCGGAGCAGGCCAGCGGTCTTTCCTATGCCGCCAGTTGAGCAAGAATCGGCTGACGGCCGGCGGCTGATGGGAAGCCGTCAGCCGCAAGCCGCCGGCCGGCTGAATTGTTGTTTCTTATTCCTCACGGCGATTGGCGAGATGTGGTAGAGCGCTGATCGTGGAAAGGCAAGGTCATGAAAACGATTGAAGGGGTGCAGGGGCGCGAGGTTCTCGATTCTCGCGGCAACCCCACAGTGGAAGCGGAAGTGCGCGTGGCGGGCGGCTTTCTGGGCCGCGCCGCCGTTCCCTCCGGCGCCTCCACCGGCGAGCATGAGGCGGTGGAGCTGCGCGACGGCGACGCCGGGCGCTATCTCGGCAAGGGCGTCCTGAAGGCCGTGGAGAACGTGAACGGGCCCATCCGGAGGGCGGTGCTGGGCCTGGACGCCGCCGACCAGGCGCTGCTGGACCGGTGCATGATCGAATTGGACGGCACGCCCAACAAGTCCAAGCTGGGCGCCAACGCCATTCTGGCGGTGTCGATGGCCGCGGCGCGGGCCTCAGCCGCCGCCGTCGGCCTGCCCTTGTACCGCTACCTGGGCGGCGTCCACGCCACCGTGCTGCCGGTTCCGCAAATGAACGTGCTGAACGGCGGCGCCCACGCCGACAACAACGTGGACTTCCAGGAGTTCATGCTCTTCCCCCTGGGCGCTTCGCGCTTCTCCGAGGCCCTGCGCATGGGCGTCGAGACCTTCCACAC
>Ga0315285_10008341_pt1 | contig 10624 bp, 9 predicted proteins | sample YL17G09_36_MG_FD_203698 | JGI IMG/M metagenome (GOLD analysis project Ga0315285, IMG submission 203698) | Sediment microbial communities from Yellowstone Lake, YNP, Wyoming, USA - YL17G09_36 | ecosystem: Environmental > Aquatic > Freshwater > Lake > Sediment | place: USA: Wyoming | collected... | reverse complement strand
TCGAAATCCCTTTCGTTGGTTGAGAGTTCCGTCTCATAAACGTTCTTCTTAACCACAAAACAAAGGGATTTCGAGTCTTTTTTTCGCCGAAGCCCGGAAAAACCGCGCCAGCTACGCTTGTTCAGGGGCTAGGCCTCCCGCCAATCCTCCCGCCAACGGCCGACGGCGTCCGTCGCCGCCGCCTTGGCGCGGTCTGGGTCCACCCAATCATGTTGTCATCAGGCTATGCCCCTGAAGGCATTTGCCTTGCGGATAAACTCTTTTCGGGGCCATTGTGCCCGATCGGGGGGAAGCAGAATCTACCCCAGCGGAGCCTTGAAGGCATCGATACCGCCATCAAGCCGTAGGGCCTGCAAATCGGCCACCTTAGCCGGGTTGATCCGCATCTCGTGGTTCTCGGTCAGGTAGATTAGCCCATTGTCAAATGCTCGGTGGTAAGTGGGAGCCAAGGCCAGCCCATTATTGATTACGTCGGCGGTTGTGAAGGCAACGCGGCTCCGAGCGCCACTCCGGGATGCACCTTGCACTTTCAGGTTAGGGCCAATAATTGGCGTCCTGTTTACAATGGCCCTAAGTTAAGGCTCTTCAGCCTGAAAGGCTGACAACTGCCTGCCGGCGGCAGGCAGTCCAGCCCAGAGCAGAGCGAAGCGTCGCCCTGGGTACCGGGCACAAAACAGATTCAAGCCCTGTAAGGGCGCCATAGCTCTTGTCACGAGGCCTTGTTTCGCCCTTTCAGGGCTCTGCCTATTGGTGACTTGCTACCCAGGGCGGCGCTGCGCTTTGCCCTGGGCTGGGCTGCCTGGCATGCCCCTTCCGGGGCAACCAGGCAGCTTTGAGCCTTTCAGGCTCATTCGATAGCAAAGTTTCCAACCTTAACTCAGGGCCATCGCGTCCTGTTTACTCTATTCGCCCGCCGGTTCTGCGGGCTCTAGCATACTCGGCCTCCACAACCCTGGCCCCACTTTCGTCATGGACGCGGGCGATCAGGTCGGTGACATAACCAGCCCATCAACGGTAACTGTGAGTCCTGCCGCGCGGGCGCGATTTCTCGCTTCAGAATCGTCGATCATGCCGAGTTCGTCCACCGCCTGTTCAAAGGGACGCCCATCCACATCGAAAATCGCCCACCCCTGCTCCTCGGCCTCCTGGACCGTTATGTGAAGCCCCGGACTCCGCCAGAATATATGGTGTGTAAGTGACATGATAATCGTCTCCTGTCTCTCGGGGCCGTGGGGTCGTGCCTGTCGGGTCCGTAATGCGATTGCGCGGTTCGGTCAGGCCAGCGATGTCCGCCCCCGTGATTCCTTGCAGATTCGTCGCCTTCCTCGTGAGGCGGCACGTTGCGGCCCGCGTCCCGTACTTGTACAAATGTTTGCCAGCCAAGACGCCGTCCACAATTTGGTCTGGTCGGAACACTATCGAGATTTCGTCATTTTTCTCTTGGTCCAAAGCCATTCGTGACTGCCCCTGTCATGTTGTTTGACCGGAAGGACGTTAGACGGATTCGACCATGCGCCATTGACCGCCGACAAGTTCAATGTCGCCCCGCTTCTTCAAATGCTGCTGAGCCGTGCGAACGGCATGTTTCCACTTCTTCCCAAAATGCTTGCCATCCATGATCCGTTCCACGGTATCGTCGCAGAGGTCAGGATGTATCTGTCGAACCGCCCGGTGAAGATCCTGTGTCGAGAATGGGCCGGAACGGAGAATGTGCCGAATCGCTTCCGCGAAGATCGTATGAGATGGTCGTCCCGCAACCCGCGCCCGGATGATTTCTTCCTCTGCTTCCCTAAGCTTCTTATCGAACTCCCGCCTGAAGCTATTTCTCAGGGTCTTCTCGGCAGTCTTACGCATGTCGCGAAGTTCCAGGGTGATCCGAACAAATGCCTCCAATTGTGAACGGTCGATTGGCGAACCCAGAGCCGCGTACTCCACCACATCCTGGCGTATATGGCGAACAACAGGGGGCTCGAGGAAGCGAACCCCGTACTCGAAATTGCGGGCAAGCCCGCTGTAAGTCATATTCGCAGAGGTGACGACGGCTTCCGTGTCGTCTGCCACATAAACCTTCGCGTGCAAGCTGGGAAGAAAGCGGATTTCCGTTGCGGGAAAGGCTCGAACAACTGACGTGATGGCCTCTACGTCTGTTGCACCGGAGAGCATGTTGTCGCGAGAAAGGTCCGTCAGAACGAAAAGCCTGAATCCATCGGCCCAACCACGGGACGTTTCTACAACCGTGCAACAAGGGCCAGCGCCGATAAACGGAGAGCACAAAATCAAGGATCCCTTTGCACGCGACACCAGCGAGTTGAAACCTTCATTCCAAGGCGAGCGGAGCAATCCCGGCATGAGGAGCCCTTTCCATAAGCAAGGAAAACTCGTTGTTCCGGCACAATGCTATCGGCACCCGGTCAGCGATCCTTTGCACAAGTGCGCTGGGATGCACCGCGATCAAAGCAACTCGTAGTGGTAAAGGCTGCGGGTGGGCTGGCCGGGTATCCAAGCACCGCCAATGTCGATAACCAGCGATCCGCTTTCTTTTAGAACCTTCTTGAAGGCATGGCCAAAGGGCCGGAACCAGTCTAGATAATCCTCCGAATTGGCATTTCCGTATTCCTTCTTTCGCACCAGTCCGAAGGGTGGACTCGTCACAATGAGGTCCACGCTTCCCGGCTTGACGTGCTGCCTCAAGACTTCGAGGGAATCCCCAACGTAGACCGAGCCGCGTTTGGTCGTGAAGGCCAATCGGACAACATCGGCCGAAGAACCATCGGCTTCTTCATGGACATCTTTGCTGCAGGCTCTTGCACGCATAAGACGGATTATAACGATTGAGCCTGTCAAGTGACCCCGTGTTCTTAAGAATCCCCAAGAATGGGCCTCTTTGATTCTGTTGCCCAATCGCCTTTGCCTTCTGCTCCGCGATTGGTCGGATACGGCGAGCGCTCGAAGAGGGTGCCGAATATGGCGGGCTCGACGCTGCCCCAGTCCTATACGGCGGCGATTCGCAGCAAGCCGTCGGCAGGGCGGCGCGAATCGGCAAGCACGAACCGCTGTTTTTGAATCGCGTTTGCTTGTATGCTGGCATGATGCCGGGCGGTGCGGCTGAGGTTGTGGCGCGTGTCGCGAAGCCCGGCAGGGCTGTCAAACTTAGGAGACGATCATGATCGATAGGCTGTTGTCCATCTTTGCTCGCGGCCTGTGCGCGGGTGGGCTTTGCCTGGCGATGTCGGTTGGTGGATGCGCGGGGCCCGCCGGCAGCGGCGCGCCCGCCGCGGCGGCGGCCAAGGGCGGCGTTGTGCAGTTGGCGTCGCAGCCGGCATCGCAGCCGGCATCGGCGCCGGCGATGGTGTTCCCGGAAGGCAAGTTCGTCTCGATCTTCGACGGCAAGAGCCTGGCCGGCTGGAAGGTGCCCAAGTTCGGCGCCGACGGCAAGGTGTGGGTGCAGGATGGCCAGATGCACGTCGGCATCGGCGACGGCTGCACGGGCGCCACGTGGACGGGCTCGATCATGCGCGAGGACTACGAGCTTTCGCTGGAGGCCCGGCGCGTCGAGGGCGGCGACTTTTTTTGCGGGCTGACGTTCCCGGTCGGCAAGGAACCCGTAACGCTCATTCTCGGCGGATGGGGCGGGGAGCTGGTGGGCCTGTCGTGCATAGACAGGTACGATGCGTCGGAGAACGCCACGACCACGACCATTCCGTTCAAGAATGACCAATGGTACGACGTCCGCGTCAAGGTCACGAAGGCTCGCGTGCAGTGTTTCCTGGACGACAAGGAGATCGTCAACGTCGAGCGCGAGGGCAGGAAGTTCTCCATCCGCTGGGAGGTCGAGGAAAGCGTTCCGCTTGGCCTGGCCACGTGGAAGACGCACGGCGCGCTGCGGAACATCCGCCTGCGCCGATTGATCGACGCGGAGAAGTAGAGCGGTTTAAGTTTGAATGACGACACGGCGTTGCGGCCAAAATGGCTCAGATGCAAGGCGGGCCGACGAAGGCACCCCCCTAACGGGTTGTCGAGGAGGCCCAACGCCGCAGATGAGCCATTTTCGCCGCAAAGCGAAGCGGCGACGTGTCATCAGGCAAAGTTAAACCGCTCTAGCCGCACCGGCGCGGGCGAGCGGGCCGGACTCATCGTTGTTTCAAGTTGCGCATCGGGTCGGGGCCGTTGGTGTCGGCGCGGCGGAGGCGGACGGTGATGATGATCGCCTCGTTTCGCGTCCCGGACGCCGGCGGCCCAGGCGCGCCGGCAGCCCGGCAAGCCGGGACGGTTGTGGCCCGGCTTTGGCGGGCCTCGAGCTGCGAGGCATTGGGCAGGCGTTGGAGATTGGCCGCGTGGTACGGCTCGGCCGGCGAAGCAGCCACCGCGTTGGCGGCGGGCAGGCTGTCCGGTTGAGTCGAGGCAGCCTTCGGCATCGCCGCGGCGGGGCGGGACACGCCGGCTATGCAAAGCCCGTTCGACAACTCCCAGGTGTTTTCTTTCTGGCGGAGGCTGTCCAGCCTCCTGGTGACGGCATCGATGCGGTCCGGCGGCGCCATGACGAGGAACCGCAACTCGTCGCTTTCGCCGGGCATCAGGGAGAATCCCGTCAACTCATCAGCGCCGGGCTTTGCCGGCGCCGCCGCTGGTTTGGGCGCGGGCTGCCGGGCATCAGGCTGGTCGGCAGAGTCAAGCTGCCTGCCGCCGGCCGAGAACCTGGTTATGCCCGCGTCGGCCAGGACCGCGGTGACTTCCTTGGCCCCGGCGCCGAGGTCCATCACGGCCAGGTTCAGTGTGCGGGCTGTGCTCCCGAGCGCTGCCAGGCGTTCGACATCGCCCTTGCGAAAAGTCGCGCCCGCCGTGACCGCCGGCGCGGCGCTGCCGCTGCCCCTGGCCAGCAATTCCTCGCTCTTGCCGCCCTTCATGCCGCCGCCGGGGGATGTCTCCCCGCTGCCGGGTCTTGGCGCAACAGCCACAGCCGGCGGGGCCTGGCCGCCGCGCGTGCCATGAGGCTGGGACGGCCCGGACTGGTGCATGAAGCCCTGAACCGCCACGCCCGCGACGAACGCCACGAGCAGCACTGCCGCGGCCGCCGACGCCAGGCGGATGACTCCCTGGAGCATTCGCTCGCGGACGACGCGGCGCATAAGCCCGCGCCGCCGGGCCTCGGCGAGCACCCTGGCGACGAAGTCCGGCCCAGGGCTGACCGGCTGGATCGCTCGCAGTATCGTCCGTATGCGCCGCAGGTCGTGCAGGCGCCTGGCGACGTCGGGACTCTCGGCGGCGGCGCGGTCCACCCACCGGGCCGCCTCGGGCGTCAACTGCCCGTCGAGGTAGGCCGAGAGTTCCACCGAAATGTCGCCTTGTCCTTGCATCCCATCACCTCGCCCCCGGCCTGGCGCTCTGCCGTGCGCTTTGTCTCTATCGACATTCTACGGCGCAATTGGCCGCAGTTTCTCGCCGCCGGGCCGGAAAATCCAAAACTTCCACACTACGTTAGACGGATGTGCCGCCCTCGAGTTCCCCCCGCCAAACCGATGTATGACGATGACGGCCATTCCCGGCGGGCGCCGCGCGAAGCGGGCAGCGAGCATCCGTAATCGCGCGGACGCGCCCCGCCGGTTGACGCTGATTCGCCGCGAGCAAAAACGGAGCGTTCCTTTCAGCTTCGCCCCCGCCCCCGCCCGCGCTTGCGAACCACCGGAAACGTACGATATGCACGCAAGCCAAACTTTACTTTTTCGGTAATGCCTCAGTTACGGGAGGCTTGTAGCGCCGCCGTAAGGCGGTTTTTCAAGAAGCCCCTTACGGGGCCGCTACAAACGCGACTGCTCAATATTCACGGTTCTTTCTCCCCCCGTAACTGAGGCATTTCACTTTTTCGGGACGATCCAGATATTCCGGAAGAAGACCGGGTTCTTGTGGCCTTGAAGCCACAGCGGGCCGCCCTCGGGGCTTTCCTTCCTGCCGGCGCCGGTCTGGCTCTTGAGATGGATGTTGTCCTGGACCACCACGCCGTTTTGACGCAACGTCAACGACATGTCCTTGACCTTCTTGCCGTCCTGCCACTTTGCGGCCTCGAACTCGATGTCGTACGTCTGCCAAGTCAGGGGCGGGTAGCACATGTTCACCAGCGGCGCGACCTTCATGTACAGCGCGCCGCACTCGCCCGTCTTGCCCTCCAGCCCGAACGAGTCCAGAACCTGTATCTCGTAACGCCGCTGGAGGTATATCCCGCTGTTGCCGCGGTCCTGCCCGTGAGTCTCCGGCTTGAACGGCAGGAGGAACTCCACGTGCAGCGTGCCGTCCGGCAGGTCCGCCTTGGTCTCGGCGTCTATCTCGATCAGCCCGCGCTTGTCGATGCGGGCGTTGGTCCACGCGTCGGTGTTGCTGCCGTTAAACAGCACGACCCCGCCGGCGGGGGGCTTGGCGCCAAGTGTGGGGCTTACCCGGACGATTCGCTTGGCGGCGATCTTCTCGCCCGTGTCGGTCTGGCCGGTGAGCTTGCCGCTCTCGATGATCGCACCGTACTTGCCCGACCCGCCCTCGAAGACCGTCTTGCCGTCCTTAGTGGCGCCCTCGATCCTGACCTTCTTCTTGTCGCGGGTGTATCCGTCGCCGGGCAGGCCGTCCTGGTAGAACACGGCCACGAACTGGCCCTTGCCCATCGCGACGACCTGCACGCCGATTTTGCCATTGCCGGCCGAGCCCGTGTACTCGCCCTGCACGGCATAGTCCGGCCCAGTTTCGTTGGGATCCAGGAATGTCGGTCCTTCCGCCTTCGGCGGCCGGGGGGCCTTGGAAGCCTTCTTGGCTGGTGCGTTCTTCGTGGTCGGCGCGTTCTTGGCGGCATCGTCGGCGGGGCTTGCGCAGGCCAGGCCCGCGAGCAGTCCCGCGGCGGCAACTATTGACCAGACCGTTCTGGTTGTCATCCAGCTAGCACTCCTTCAAGCAAATCGAGTCCAACGACCAACATGGGCTTTTGCCCATGATAACCTAAAACCCGTCTGGCGCCACCAAGGTGGCGACAGAATGCTCAATGCCAGGAATGAAAATGCCATGAATGCCAGGAATGAAGAATGCCAGAAATGCCAGGGAGGAATGCCGGGTGCCGTGGTTTGCGGAGCCCCTTGGGGGCGCAGTAACCACGTATTACAGTTTGATACCGCCTGCCTCCGAGCCCGGGGAGGGACCGGGACACAAGACGTGGTTGCTCCATCCAAGACGGGATTCCGCAAACCACGGCACCCAGCATTAGTCATTTGGTATTCGTCATTCAGTTCCTGGCATTCCTGGCATTCCTTCCTGGCATTCTTGGCATTACCTCCCGCTCTGCGGGAGGTTCCCTCTTCCGCCCGCCCGGCGGGTCTGATAGACTTTGGAGCCTATGTTTGAATCGCTGACTGACAAGTTCACCGACATGTTCCGCAAGATGTCCGGGCGAGGGCGGATCACCGAGCAGAACGTGCGCGACGCGATGGTCGACGTGCGCACGGCCCTGCTGGAGGCGGATGTCCACTACAAGGTCGTTCAGCAGTTCTGCGACGACATCGTGCAAAAGGCCATGGGGCAGGAGGTTATAAAAAGCCTTCACCCCGGGCAGATGATGGTCAAGATCGTCCACGACGAGTTGGCGGCCCTCATGGGCCCCGTCGACGCGCGGATCTATTACGTAAGCCCGCCGCCGACGATCATCATGATGGCGGGCCTTCAAGGCTCCGGCAAGACCACCACCTGCGCCAAGCTCGCCAAGCGGATACTCGCCCAGGGCCGCAGGCCGATGCTCGTCGCCTGCGACCTGCAAAGGCCCGCTGCGGTCGAGCAGCTAACCATCGTCGGCGAGCAGGCCGGCGTGCCGGTCTTCCGGTTGGAAGGCGAGAAGAACCCCGTCCGCGTCGCCCGCCAGGCCGTAACGTGGGCCCAGCAGAACGACCGCGACGTGGTCATCGTAGACACCGCCGGGCGGCTTCACATCGACGAAGAGATGATGAAGCAGGCCCAGGACATCGCCAAGGCCGTCAGCCCGCACCAGATTTACCTCGTCTGCGACTCCATGACCGGCCAGGACGCCGTGACCTCCGCGCGGGAGTTCAACGAGCGGCTGGAGCTCGACGGCGTGATCCTCACGAAGTTCGACTCCGACGCCCGCGGCGGCGCGGCCCTGAGCATCAAGGCCGTCACGGGCAAGCCGGTGAAGTTCATCGGCGTCGGCGAGAAGCTTGACGACCTCGAGGAGTTCCACGCCGATCGCATGGCCGGGCGAATCCTGGGCATGGGCGACGTCGTTTCGCTGGTCGAGAAGGCCCAGCAGCAGTTCGACGCCGAGCAGGCGGCCAAGATGCAGGAGAAGATGGCCAAGGGCCGCTTCACGCTCGACGATTTCCTCGCCCAGATGCGGCAGATGAAGAAGATGGGCCCGCTGAAGGAAATCCTCAAGATGCTGGGGATGGGCGGGGCCGATATGGCCGGCATGGTCCAGGGCGACGAGCTAAAGGGCATGGAGGCGATCATCCTGTCCATGACGCCGGCGGAGCGCGAGACCCCCGACGTGATCGAGGCATCCAGGCGCCGGCGAATCGCACGCGGCAGCGGCACCGACCCCCAGGACGTCTCCGGGCTGATCAAGCAGTTCACCATGGCCGCCGGCATGATGAAGCAGATGTCCAACATGGGCACGCGCGACCGGATGAAGTTCGCACAGCAGGTCGGCCAGGCCGGCATGATGGGCATGACGCCGAAGTTCAAGGTCAAGCAGCGATCCAAACGCCTGACCAAGAAAGACCGCGAGAAAAAGAAAAAGAAGAAGCGGTGACGCGGCGCGGCGGCAAGGCCGCCGGCCGAATGTTCAATGCTCGAATGTTCAATGTTCAATGGCTCCGTGTGAGCGGAACAGGGGATGGACGATGACCGAAACCGAGTGCCGCCCCGCTCCAAGCGGCTGCGTCAAATGGGGACGGATCGTCTGCCTGGCTGGGGCGATTGGTTTGTGCGTGAGCTTCTTTCTGCCTCAAATCCCTTATTATGTTGCTCATGGTGGATCGAAAGGGCACTTGGAGGCTACTGCACCGGTCCAGTTAGTGACAAGAGACGTCCTGTTCGTGGTGGTATACGGTCTACCATTTCTTGCGGCCATCCTGCTGCTGCCCCTGCTGGCCTTTCGGGCTGTGACGCGAGAGGACGCAGTCAAGGGCGTCGGCAGTTCCCTCGCCTGGGCCGAGTGTGCGATCTGCCTGTCCGTGCTGATTGTCGGCCTGGGTCGGGTAATGTACTTGTTCATCGCCCACATGTTCCAAGGAGCGGGGGGTGTTCTTCCGATCGGGTATGCCCTGTCGGCCGTGAGTGTCACGACGCTGGCGCTGGCTGTCGTCTCGCTGGTGCGAAACCCATTGCCGCGCAAGGTTGCCGCGGTCCAGTTTGCCCTGTGGATATACTGCCTGGCCTACGTCGCCTATGTCGCAACCATCTTGTTTCCGTTCATGGTCATATTTGCGGGCATGTGCCTGACCATCGCCGCCTGCGGCGCGCTGGTGATCGGCTCGGCCATCGACTGGTTCCAGTGCCGGCGCGTGCCGGAATAGGAAACGTCATGATAAAGCGAAGCCTTTGGAGTGCGGCGTCAGCCACTGCGAAGCAGTGGCGCCGTCGCCGCTTTGGGCTCGAACACGGACTTCTTCTCCGGCGGTTAAGAAGGGGATCGGATGATGAACGACACCGCTTACTGTCCCGCCGGTAGAAGCCGCCTCAAATGGGGACGGATCATCTGCCTGGCCGGGGCGATTGGTTTGTGCGTTAGCTTCTTCATGCCTCAATTCGGGTTTCCGATTTGGTTTGGAAAGGGGCCTGTTGTAACAATCGACCCGATTGGGTGCGTGCAAACCGGCGGTGAAACCCTCGTCAGCCTTTGCATGCCGTTCTTTGCGGCTGTGCTGCTGACGCCTCTGCTGGCCTTTCGGGCGGTGCCGCGGGTGGACGCATCCAAGGGTACCTGAAAGTTCCTGGCGTGGTCCCAATCCGCAATCTGCCTGTCCGTGCTGATCACCGGCCTGGGGTGGGTAATATACTCAATCGTTTACGAGTACTTCGACCTATTTTTGCCCCTCCTGTATGGCTTGCTGGCCGTGGGGATCGTGGCGCTGACGCTGGCTGTCATAGCGTTGGTGCGAAGCTGCCTGCCGTGCAAGGCCGCTACGGCCATGTTCGCCCTGTGGGCCTTCTACCTGCCCTATTTCGCCTTTGTGGCAACCGCCCAGGACGTCATCATGTACTCCGGCCTCTGGCTGAGCCTCGCCGCGTGCGCCGCGCTGGCGATCGGTTCGGCCATCGACTGGTTCCAGTGTCGGCGTGTGCCGGAATAGGAAACGCCGCAATAAAGCGAAGCCTTTGGAGATGCGGTGGCAGAGGCATGCGCAGCTTAAGCGAAGCGGGACGGCGACACCGCTTTGGATAGAACGGTGGACAGGCAATTGGCCCCGGTTAGATCCAAAGCGGCGTCGGCGCCCCGATGAATCGGGGCTGACGCCGCACTCCAAAGGCTTCGCTCATTCGGTGCATTTCAACCGAATATTGCATATTCAACATTCAGCATTGAACATTCGGCATTTGGCATTTAACATTTGCCATTCGGCCTTTGCGTTGAACATTGAGC
>Ga0315285_10008340_pt1 | contig 10624 bp, 9 predicted proteins | sample YL17G09_36_MG_FD_203698 | JGI IMG/M metagenome (GOLD analysis project Ga0315285, IMG submission 203698) | Sediment microbial communities from Yellowstone Lake, YNP, Wyoming, USA - YL17G09_36 | ecosystem: Environmental > Aquatic > Freshwater > Lake > Sediment | place: USA: Wyoming | collected... | reverse complement strand
GAGATCGACAAGTATAACCGGCGCACGCCGTACGGGTACGTGCTCGAGGCGTCGTTGAAAGCGCCGGGCGACAAGAGCGAAGTGACGCAGCACGACAGCGACAACGACGGGTTGTGGACGGCGATGTACGGTGCGGGCGAATGTTACGCCTGGGCCGCGACGAAAGATTTGAAAGCGAAGGACCGGGCGAAGGGGGCGTTTGACGCGTTGCGGTTTTTGAGCGTGGTGACGCAGGGCGGTACGCCGCCGGCGCTGCCGGGTTTTGTGGCGCGGTCGATCCTGCCGACGAGCGGGCCGAATCCGAACGAATCGGATTACACGCGGGAAAAAGACGAGAAAACCCGGTCGCGGGGCGACAGGAAATGGAAAGTGATGGCGCCGAGGTGGCCGACGAGCGCGGACGGTCAGTGGTATTGGAAATGCGACACGTCTTCGGACGAGTTGGATGGCCACTATTGGTTTTATGGGCTTTACTATGACTTGGTGGCGGATACGGAGGAAGAGAAACAGCGAGTTCGGGACGTGGTGGCGTCGATAACGGACCACTTGATCGCGCACGATTTTGCGCTGGTGGATTGGGACGGTGAGCCGACGCGTTGGGCGGTGTATGGGCCGGGGGCGCTCAACTCGGACCCGGCGTGGTTCCCCGAGCGGGGTTTGAACTCGTTGAGCATGCTTTCTTATTTGTCGACGGCGGGTCATGTGTCGGGGGATGCGAAATATTATGAGGTAGCGGACACGTTGGTGCGTGAGCATGGGTATGCGATGAACATCATGTTTCCGAAACTTCAGTACGGCCCGGGCTCGATGAACCAGTCGGACGACGAGATGGCGTTCATGGGCTACTACAACCTGGTTAAATATGCGCGGGACCCGATGTTGCGTGCGATGGCGAGTTTTTCGTTTCACTCGTACTGGACGCTGGAGGAGCGGGAGCTTTGCCCGGTGTTCAATTTCATGTACGCGGGTGCGAGTACGGACGCGGCGTTTGACGATCCTTACGGGCGTTTCGACCTGTCGCCGAAGGGCGATTGGCTTGCGCAGTCGGTGGCCACGCTCGAGCGATTCCCGCTGGACCGGTGCAATTGGAGCCACAAGAACAGCCACAGAAAAGATATCGTTCCGCTCGAACCGTACAAGCGGGAAGGGCGTGGCGCGCGCGGGTGCGGATACCGGAACAACGGCTATGTGATCCCGGTGGATGAGCGCCATTTCAACCATTGGAATACGGACCCGTGGGAGTTGGATTACGGTGGCGGCGGCACGGAGTTGGCGGACGGCGCGGTTTTCCTGCTTCCGTACTACATGGGCCTGTATCACGGGTTCATCCGTGAGCAGGCGCCGTGACATTTTTGCGAGCCCAGTAGCCATGGCGATCAGCAGCCTGCGGCGGACGATCCTATTCAGCCTCGAGGAGATCGTGCCGCCGAGCGCGTTGCGGGTGCTGGCGGTCCCGCCGGCGCCACCGGACATGGTCGAGACGCTGGCGAAATGGCCGGGGGCGCAGATAACGATCGCCGCGCCGGATTCGGCCGAGGCGGGGGTGGCAGCGCCGTTTGACTGCATATTCTTCCACGAGCCGGCGCTGGCGGGGGGATGCGCGGTCGTTTGTGCGACGTTGCTCGATCCGGACGGGCTTGTTGTGCTGCCGGTTGTGATGGGGGAATCGGGTGAGGCGGTCGATGACACGGTGACGCAAGTGGCGCTGGCGGCGGCGGGATTTTGTTCTTATGTGTCGTATGAGAACTCGTTTTCGCCGGAGGCTGGCTACCGTTTGGAGTCGCGGGGGCGGGTGTTTCGTCGGATTGGCGTGTGGGTAAAGACGAGCTACAACCCGTTTGCTCACGCGGTGCGGGTGGGGGAGTCGGGCCGGCCGGACTGGGCGTTTGAAATCCTGAAACTGGCGCCGCTGGGTGCGATTTCGGATCCGGAAAAGATGGCGGCGGCGACTCTGGAAAAACAGCGGTACCTCGAGGAGCAGTTTGATGGCGCGGATACGGTGGGCCGGCTGGGCCTGCTGTGGAAAGCGCAGGACGAGGCGCATTACATGCCGGCGCAGACGTTTCCCTATATGGGGGAGCCGTATGCGCGGCAGGCGTTGATGTGGGCGAAGCTGGGGGTGCCGGCGCACGCTACAAAGATCTTGCGCGACCTGGATGCGGCGGGCACGGCGTATCCGGACGGTATCGCGGGGGAAGTGATGGAGATTGCCGCGGATTGGGCGCCGGCGGCAGGTGAGGCGCGTGCGGCGGAATGGCGGCCGGGGGGAAAGGCGCCGCGTGTGCTGATGATTACGCCTCTTTTCCCGAACTACGGGCTGGATGTGCTGTACGACGGGCTGTTCGAGGTGGTTGGGGAGGGGCACATCGACGAGTACCCGTGGAAACCGTGGCTGCACGGGGAGACGCCGGACCTTGCGCGGAATTACCCATGCACGTCGAACCGGCCGGGGACGCCGCTCGAGAACCGCGATCTCGTGACGCGCCTGTTTGATGGGTACTACGATTACGTGTTGCTGCCGGACATCGAGACGTGCGCGCAGTTTCTCCATCCAAAACTGGTGCGGCTGATCCTGCAGGCGGTACAGGATACGCCGGTGTTTGTCGTCGATCAGACGGACGATTTTACCGACCACAGCGATTTCATTCGGAGAGAGCTGGAGTTTCTGGAGGTGCGCGGGTATTTCAAGCGGGAAATGATCGCGGGCATCGAGTACGCGCCGAACGTGTTTCCGTGCCCGTTCTCATACCAGGACTGGCGCGTGCCGCGGTTGGAGGGCGGGCCGCGGCGGCAGGACGTTTTCTGGGCGGGGACGCGCAACGCGTTCCGCGCGGGTTACGTCGAGCGGGTCGAGAGGCTGCTGGGAAGGAAGTTCGACCGCGGCTACAGCCAGGCGGAGTACCAGTCGGCGCTGCTCGATAGCCGGATCGGGATCAGCCTTGGGGGCGCGGGGTTTGACACGGTGCGTTATTGGGAGCTGCCCGCGCACGGGTGCATGCTGCTGTCGGAGCGCCTGCCGACAACGATCCCGCACAATTTTGAGGACGGTGTTTCGGCGGTTTTCGCCGACGACGCGCGGGATATGGCGGAAAAGCTGGCGTACTACATCGATCATCCGGAAGAAGCGGCGGAGATTGCCGAAGCGGGTCGCGGGCATTTTTTGAAGTACCACACGGCCTCGGCTCGGGCCCGGCAACTGCTCGCTATTCTCAGTTCTCAGTTCTGAGTTGTCAGTTGTCAGTGCGAAGTGGGAAGTGCGAAGTGCGAAGTTCTTGCTGGCCGGCGCCGTGGGGCAACTGGTATGATCGGGGGAAGAGGAGAGACATCATGGAAGTGATCATACGGCCGGGGGCGGGTGATGCGGGGAATCTTGCGGCGCGTCTGATGGGGCGTAGCCTGCGGGACAAGCCGCAGATCGTGTTTGGGCTTGCGACGGGCCGGACGATGGCGCGGGTGTACGCGATCCTGGTGGAGATGCACAAGACGGGGGGGCTGGATTTTTCGCTGGCGTCGACGTTCAACCTGGATGAGTACGTTGGGTTGCCGCCGGAGGACGCGCAGTCGTACCGGCATTACATGGACGCGCACCTGTTCGGGCAGGTGAACATCGACCTGCGAAACACGTGCCTGCCGGACGGGATGGCGGTGGACCTCAACGCGGAGTGCGAGCGGTATGAGCGGCTGATGGCGGATCGGGGCGGGATCGATTTCCAGTTGCTGGGGATCGGGCGGTCCGGCCACATCGGGTTTAATGAGCCGTTGTCGGCGATGTTTTCGCGGACGCGGGTGAAGGCGCTGACGCCGGAGACGGTCGAGCAGAACGCGGTGCAGTTCGGCTCTCGGGAGCGTGTTCCGCGGCACGCGATCACGATGGGGGTAGGAACCATATTGGATGCGAAGCGGTGTGTCCTGTTGGCGACGGGTCTGGAGAAGGCGGATATTGTGGCCAAAGCCGTGGAAGGTCCGATCACGTCGATGGTATCGGCGTCGGCGCTTCAGATGCACCGTCGCTGCACGGTGATCGTGGATCAGGATGCGGCGTCGCGGCTGGAACACCAGGAATACTACCGTTGGATCTTTCAGAACGAGCCGGAGTGGGAACCTTACCGGTAAAAAAAGAGACGGCTTGTGATGCGTCCGACAGGAGGTAAACGCATTGATCCTGACCGGTTTGGGCCAGGGTTGCGTCAACGGTGTCGATACGATCCACAAACCGTCAACTTAAATAAACAGCAGATAGAGTAAAACTATTTCAGCCAATCCGTGAGTTGGGGAAAAAAAAGTAGGCGCCGACCGAGGCGCGGGATTCGACGAGGGACGCAAGGGACATAAAGGACGAAAGGGACCAAAAGGGCAAGGAGGGATCGGAGGTGGCGGGAGACGGGCCTGGATGGTGAAGCCAGGGGTTTAACTGCGGCTGTGCGGCGCTGGGCCGTCAAACTGCCGGAAGCGAGTGAGTGAATTTGGTGGTGAAAGCAGGCTGTTGAGTACGATGCGCGCGAAAAACAGGGAGACACGATTTCCAAACTGCCGGAAATCGAGTCAGTCCCTGTTTTTGGCTTCGGGTGTGCTGAATTTGTTGGGATGGCGGCCGGTGATTGTGGCGTAGAAGGCCGTGATCCGGCGCATGTCGGCGTCGATATCGCCGGTGGGTGTGAGTAGTGGGCCGAACCCGCACAGCCGCCTTTTGTAATCGAGGAACGCAACCGAAATGGGGATGCCGGCGCCGTGTGCGACGTGATAAAAGCCGGTTTTCCATTTGGTAACGCGCTTACGCGCGCCTTCGGGTGCGAGTACGATGATGAGCCGATCGGTGCTGTTGAACTTTTCGATGGTCTGTGCGACGACGCCGTGGGGTTTTGTGCGGTCGATGGGAATGCCGCCCATCCAGCGGAACAGGGGGCTGAACGGGAACCGGAACAGGCTGTGTTTTCCCATCCAGAAAATCTTGCGCCGGAAGGCGAATGCAAACACGATGCAGAGCACGAAATCCCAGTTGCTGGTATGAGGCGCGCCGATAATGACGTACTTCGGCAGGTCGGGTGGGCTGCCGCTTGTTCGCCAGCCGGTGAGGCGGAGAATCAGCCACGCGACGGCGTATAAGACCTGGCTGACGACGGGCGTATCAAAAATCGTTCTGCGCATGAAGGGAATAGTAGCAGGTTCAGAGGGGCGAGAGCCAAAAAACGATCGGACGGATCCGACGGATCGGACCGATCCTAATGTTGTGAGTTGAGGGCGTTTTCGAGGAAGGGGTATGCTTGCTCGCCGGACCATGCGTGGCCGCCGGGGAACGTGTGGCGTCGGACGTTTTGGGCGGCGCCGAGGGTGGTGTATCCGCGGACGATTTTGTCGAAACCGTTTTGTGTGGCGTCGATGGGGAAACACCCGTCGCTGATGGCGCTTTCGATGAGCAGTGGTCGCGGTGCGATCAGGATGTGTACCTCGGCGATGTCGCACAGTTCGAGCAGGCCCGGGGGCATCCAACACGGGCAGTTGGGGACGCGGAGCACGCCTTCGGTCGAGCACATCCACCCGCTGACGACGGCGGCGCCCACGCGGGTGTCGCATGCGGCGAGCCACATCGACCATTCGCCACCCATGCTGAGTCCGGCGACGCCGATGCGGGTCTTGTCGACGTAAGGGAGGGTGTGGAGCACGTCGACCAGCCGCATGAGGTTCCAAAGCTGGTTTGGCGCGTAGGGAGAGTGCGCCAGCGTCGGCGCCACCGTGACAAACCCGCGCCTGGCGAATTGGGCGGCGAGGCCTTTGTAGATGCTGGTGGGGTCGTGGACCAAGTCGCGGTCGCCGCCGTGGCCGTGGAGGCAGACGATCGCGGGGAACGGGCCGTCGCCGTCGGGTCGTGTGAGCCAGCAGTCGATGGTCTGGCCTTCGTTGCCGGTGAAGGTGAGGGGGGCTTTCTGAAATCCGTCAGCGTCGGCAAACTGGCCGGGTTTTGGATCGAGGGGAGTGTCTTTGCGGGGGTTCTGCGCCTGGACGATCTCGAAGAGGCGCGCGCGGACGGTTTGCTGCCAGGGGCCGGCTTCGTCGGCGTTTGTTGCGGGGAAGGGCATTTGGAATTTTTCAGGGACCTGTACGGGGGCGGCCTGCACGGCAGGCGCGGCTTGCGCAGCAGCGATTAGAAATGAAACAAGCCACAGCATGGATGCGATCTCCTCTATTGACTGCGCATTCTATACTGACGGGTGAGCGGAAGGAAATTCCGAAGTGGACACGGTGGACGCTGTGGACACGGTGGACATTGTGGACAGCAGATCAAGACGTGATTGTTTAGTTCTTTGTACTACTATCCGTCAACTTCGTGTTTTCTTGCGCAGAAGTTCAAGCTTCGATGCCGTGCATTGGGACGCCCCCCGGCAGTAGTTCACGCCAGCCTTCTGAGGATATCCCAGTATGCGCCTCGCGCGCCGTTGCGGATGGCGGTGGCGAGTACGGAATTGTTGTTGTAGTTGTAGTTGCCGTCGATTTGGGAAGGGTCGGCGTGGAAGAAGAGTTTCTCGCGGGCGACGAGCCGGGTGACGTATTGGTGGAGATCCGGTCCGGATTTTTCATCGATATAGAAGATAGGCTTGAGGAAGTCGGGATTGTCTTTGACGGTTCCATGGAGGTTTGGGTTTGACTCGATGGGTCCCTGCGAGCGGACGATGGTCGCGAGGCGAGTGTGCGGGTAAATGCGGACGCCGACGGACAGGCCGACGCGGTCGGGCGCGACTTCGCGCATGAAGTCCAGCGCGTGGGCGACGGACTCGAGGGTCTCGCCTGGGCCGCCGAGCAGCATGTCCAACATGACGGCGATGCCTGCGCTCCGGCAGGACTTGACGAGGGCGCGGACGTCGTCGGGCGTGTGGGTACGGCCGAGGCGGCGGAGCATCGCGGGGTCGGCGTGATCGACGCCGAAGTTGATGCCGGCACAGCCGCCGCGGGCCAACTCGAGCGCCAAGTCGTCGTTGAACGGCGTGGGCGCCGCGTAGGTGTACCACTTGAGGCGCGATGGGAGATGCTGGCTGATCAGGGTTTCGCAGACGCTCCAGCAGTGGTCGACGTCGAGGTTGAACTCGCAGTCGCACAGGTGCAGGACGTCAATGCCCTGGTCGAGCAGGTCGCAGACCTCGCCCACGACGGCTTCGGCGGGGCGGCCGCGTGTGGTGCGGCCTTTGGCGAGCGGGTCGACGCAATAGATGCACGCGTGGGGGCAGCCGCGGAGCGTTTCGATTCCGGCCTGCCCGCCTTCGTTGAAGTAGCGGACATTGTCGACGAACCGGCGCGACGCGGCGGGCAAATGCGCGAGGTTGACGGGCTTGGGCGTGTTGACGGCCACTCCGCCGTCTTCGGTGCGGTACACGGCGCCGGCGACGGATGCGAGCGCGGGCGTTTTGCGATTCTTGCGCAGGGCGTTGAGCAGGGCGGGGAACGCATCCTCGCCTTCGCCGGCGATACCGTAGTCGGCGCCGGTGTATTCGAGGATTTCGGCGGGCGCGGCGGAATACCCAACGCCGCCAAGTATGACGGGGGCGTTGGTAAGTTCGCGGATTTTGCGGATGACGGCGGCGGTGTGGTCGAGTACGAAATCCTGGCTGGCGAAATAGGCGTCGTCGATGTTGCGGATCGACACGCCGATGGCGAACGGGGCGGTGTCACGGATGGCCGTTTTGAGTGCGGCGGCCCAGTTATCGTGCCAGGTGAGGTCGCACAAGGCCGGTTCGTAGCCGCGCTCGGCGAGGCTGGCGGCGACGTACTCGATTCCGAGCGGCGCGATCGGCGGCATCATCTTGTTTGGGTTGACAAGCAGGACTGCCGGCTGGTTTGTCATGGGTTGATTTTATCCGATTGCGGGGTGGGGGGAAAAGAGGCGGGAGGAAGAAGTCAGAAGTCAGAAGTCAGGAGTCAGAAGTGGTGGGAAAAAGACGAGGGACATAAGGGACATAAACGACATAAGCGACATAAGAACCGCCACCGCCGCCGCAATCGCGCGGGAGCGCGACCCCACCAGCCTCACAAACCGGCGCGGGTAGCGATGCGGTGGGGTCGAGCTCCTGCTCGACCGTTTTTATTGGGGTGTGGCTTTTATGAAGACGTAGAGGTGGCCTTGGGAATTGGCGGAGAGTTGGAGGCAGGACCATTTGCCAAGCTCCATCATCACGTTGCCGGATGTTCCGACATCGGCAATAACAGGCTTGCCAACCGGCAGCCAGACTCCTTCGATTCTTTCGCGGTCTTTGATCCAATTATAGTGAAACTTGAGATCGCAGTTGATGATCCCCGGGCGGTCCGACGGCGCCGGCAACAGGCTCAATTTCATCCCAAGCGGCTGGGGCATCGTGTGCAGCTCGAACAAGCCGTCTTCCCTGCGCGTCATGTACTGGACCGACTCGTCCCCGACGACCATGGTTGCGCGCTCGCCTTCCTGCGTAATGATATTAGGCTTTGCCAGCGACATGATACGGGGGTTATCTGGTTCGGGTTGTCCATTCCACGTGATGGCGTCGCCTTCCATAACGAGTTCGACGTTGTCGAGTTTCTCGTGAATGACCTGGACCCAGCCTTCGACGCCCGGGAGCGTCCGTGTGGTTAACCCGTTGCCGGTTACATTAGTGAGGATTTGGTAAATGGCAATGTTGAACACGTATTGCTTTTCGGTTGCTTCGTCAGCGCTGGCGGGTGATGCGCCAAGCATGACAAATGCGACGCTTAGAAATACCAGACAACTCTTTTGGATCGTCATACAGCCTCCTGGTTCATGCCGGGCGAGGACGCCCGGGGTTAGATTTCGGTTTGCTCAACGCCTGTATTTGCCGCCTGCAGCACGGCATCCGGCGCCATGGACTTGGGGTATTGGGTCCAATCGAAAACATTGAACGGCTGCGGTTGCACTTGCAGGACCCAGCGCACTTCCGATACGGGCGTCTTTTGCGGGCCGCGTCTCGGCAGCATCACGCCCGCCATGAATGCCAGCAGTCCGCACAGCACGCAGGCCGCGGCGCACTGCCACAATGCGATCCGGCGCACCAGGATGCGCGGGCGCGATGACTCCAGCATTTCACCGACCCGGCCGTCGAGCGTTTTCGGCGGCTCCCTCAATGACAATTGCCGGAGGAATTCTTCCTCGTTCATAGCTGGTTCTCCTGCTGAATAGGCGGGTTTAGCAGCGCCCGGAGCTTCTGCAAGCAGCGCCAATAGCTCGAGGCAACGGTGCCCTGAGGCACGCCACAAACTTCCCCTATCTGCCTGAAGGTCAGGTCCCCGTAAACCTTCAACACAACCCATTCGCGTTCATGGTCCGCCAGGCACGTCAGCCATTCTGCCGCCGTGTCCCGCGCGCCGGGCTCACAAGTTTCGCTGTACAAAACCGCGTAGCTCGCAAGAGCCTTGCGCTCGCGGCCTTCCCGGCGCAACGCATCAAATGCGGCGTTGCGGACACACCGGAACAGGTAGGGGCGCAGATCCGACGGTGTCCGGCCGGTTTGAAGCACGTTGGCAAACGCTTCGGCGACGGCGTCTTCGGCGGGAACCGGCGAGCCGGCCAGCGACAATGCGTACGAGAACAGCTCCTGCCGGTGCGCCGTGTAGAACTCGGCGAGCTGGGCGTTCAGTCGGCCATGGGGCATTGGACTGTCCTCGCAATTCGCGCGCGAGTGCGCGGTTTCCGACTATACCACGGGCGAGGCGGGCTGTTTTATGCAATTCAATCGGAAATTATTTCGACTTTCAGGCCAAACTCGCGCTCGAACAGATCGGCCTTTTTGAGCGCTGCCTGGATATCGGTTGGGGATGGCGGTTCCTGATGAACATGGATGGAGACGGTGTGGCGGGATCGCGCGACTTGGATGGATCGGGCGGAGCCGGCGTGGGAGCGGTCGAGGCCGTCGGCGATGCGGAGGATGGCGGCGAGTTGGTTCACGAGTTGTTGAGACTGGGCGTCGAGGTCGCGGTAGACCTTGTGGGAGGTATCGGGGAGGGTTTTGCGGTGGTATCGGGCGATGCAGGCGATGACGGCAAGGTCTTGCGGGGAGAAGTCGGTGATGCCTGAGGTGAGGATCATGTCGCGGGACTGTTTGTGGTGTGAATCGGGGTCGATCGAATAGCCGACATCATGGAGGATTGCGGCGGCTTGGAGGAGGGTGCGTGCATGATCAAGATCAGCGATGGCAAAAAGAGGGATACCCCCCACAACTGACGGGGGGCGTCCCAACGCATCAAACAGGGCGAGGCTGTTTTGCGCGACGTGGCGGGAGTGCGCGGGGTCGGGATCGTGGGCGGCGGCAAATTGTTCAGCCTTTGTCATCTGCACTCGTGGTCTTGTTGTGGTGCGGGCGTCCCGCCTGCACGTTTGAGTATGACCGCATCAAACAATCGAAACGTGACGAAAAACGTGCAGCCGTTTTTGAACAAGTGGGGTAACTCACCCCGATATTGGGGCCGCACGTATGTAAGTTCACGCGGATCAACGAATTTCACGTCGTCAGCGCTTTGGAAGTTTGTTCCACGGCTGCTGAAGGGCCATTTATCAGGACTTGCGCACAAGCCAGCTTGAACCGGGTTTTGACAAGTGTACTCGACGAGATTCGACCAATGATCGCAACTGCGGATCATGTGATCAAAGGAT
>Ga0315285_10008338_pt1 | contig 10629 bp, 8 predicted proteins | sample YL17G09_36_MG_FD_203698 | JGI IMG/M metagenome (GOLD analysis project Ga0315285, IMG submission 203698) | Sediment microbial communities from Yellowstone Lake, YNP, Wyoming, USA - YL17G09_36 | ecosystem: Environmental > Aquatic > Freshwater > Lake > Sediment | place: USA: Wyoming | collected... | reverse complement strand
CACCTGCTGCCAAAACTCAGCCACTTCGACCCTCCCGAGTTCCTACTAGCCCAGATAGGACCGCCGCACCGCTTCGCTCTTTCGCAGGTTCACGCTGCTGCCTGCCAAGGCGATGCTGCCCGTCTCCAGCACGTAGCCGTAATGGGCGATGTCCAGAGCGAGATTGGCGTTCTGCTCCACCAGGAGGATAGTCACCCCCTGGGTTCGGTTGATGGCCTGGATAATCTCGAATATCTCCCGCGTGACCAAGGGGGCCAGGCCCATCGAGGGCTCGTCCAGCAGGAGGAGGCGAGGGCGAGCCATCAGGCCGCGGCCGATAGCCAGCATCTGCTGCTCGCCGCCGCTGAGGGTACCGGCTATCTGGTTCTTTCGCTCGGCCAGGATGGGGAAGTAGTCAAATATCTGTTTGAGGGCCGCTTCGAAGTCCTGCCTTCGCTGCCGATATTCCCTGATGAGTCGTGCCAGATCTCGAATGCCCCCGGTAGCGGCCTGCATCAGGTCGTGCTGAAGTCGGCCAAGTAGAGATAAACCTTGACGGTGGGCCAGGCGTCCGCTGCCATCGGCTCCGGCGAACCTGGAGTAGGCCCCCAGCCTAAGGTTCTCCAGCACCGTAAGCTCGCTGAACAGTTGCCGCCCCTCAGGGATGTGGGACATGCCCAGGGACACGATCTGTTCCGGCGAGAGGTGATCGATCCTCTGTCCTGCGAACTCGATGCTGCCGCTCTTGGGCCGTAGCAGGCCCGATATGGCCCGCAGGGTGGTGCTCTTGCCGGCGCCGTTGGCCCCCAGCACCGTTACGATGCTTCCCTCCCGCACCTCCAGGGACACGCCGTGGAGAGCAACGATGGGCCCGTAGGCAGCGACAAGGTCGCGAACTTGTAACATCGACGCTACTCTCCCAGGTAGGCCTCAATCACGGCGGGGTCCTTTTTCACCTCCGTCGGCGTCCCCTCGGCGATCTTCCGGCCGAAGCTAAGGACGCAGATGCGATCGCAAATGGGCATGACAAGCTCCATATGGTGCTCCACCACCAGGATGGTCACCCGGAATTCGTCACGGACACCCTTAATAACCTTGCCAAGGTGGCCCAGTTCCTGATGGCTGAGGCCGCTGGCTGGCTCGTCCAGAAGAATCAGCCTTGGCCTGGAGACCAAGGCCCGTGCTAGCTCCACCTGCTTCTGAATGCCGAAGGAAAGGTCGCCGGTCCGCATATCCTTCACCGCGTCCAGGCCGAGAAATCTGACCACTTCTTCTGCCGTGTCCCGCGCCAACCGCTCCTCTCTCCACGCCATCGGTAGGCGGGCGGCGCAGGCGATCACCTCGACAACTGTGTGCTTAGCGGCGATGGCATATCGCGAGAGCACGTCATCCCTGAGGGGCGGGCTGAAGCGGCTGTGCTGGCCAACCAACAGGTTCTCCATGACCGTCATGGTCTTAAACAGCTCCACGTTCTGGAAGGTGCGAGCGATGCCCACGTTCACAACGTCGTCGGCGGCTAGCTTCAGTAGATTGTGGCCATTGAAGAAGATATCCCCCCGGTCGACGTCGTACAGGCGGCTTATACAGTTGAACAGGGTGGTCTTGCCGGCGCCATTGGGCCCAATAAGACCCATGATCTCGCCCGACCGCACCTCAAATGAGACATCGTCCAGGGCGATGATCCCGCCGAAAGACTTAGTCAGAGCGCTTATCTGTAATCCAGCCACGACCTTAGAGATGAGCTGCCGTCAGTATGACTTGCAAGACGCCTAACCTTGGCACCGAATATATTAATGCTTTTCTCTTTAGACGCAAGTGGTGTCGGCGACAACTAACATAAACTCGTTCGAGAAATGATCTTCCAGATGGGCCAGTGCCCAAGCTGGTTTGACGCAGCTAGATAGGAATATTAAAATGCTACCACTTGGGGCGGCGAGTTAGTTGCCCATTATTCGGGGCAAGCATCTGACGCCCTTGTATCGTGCCTGCCTGATGGCAGGCAGGGAGCCGCTGACGATGACCAGCCCCGCCGAGAAAGGCGGCCACAGCCCTCGTACCGAGATGGCCAAGGCCTACGACCCCAGCCAGGTGGAAGAGAGCCTCTATCGCCTCTGGCTGGAAGGAAGCTACTTCACCGCCCGCCTCGATCCCACCAAACAGCCCTTCACCATCATTATGCCGCCCCCCAACGTCACGGGCGAGCTGCACCTGGGGCATGCCCTCACTGCCACCGTTGAGGACCTGCTCATCCGCTGGCATCGCATGAAGGGCGACCCCACCCTCTGGCTGCCGGGGGTGGATCACGCCGGCATCGCCACCCAGAACGTCGTGGAGAAGGAGCTCCTCAGGCAAGGCCTCACCCGCCACGACCTCGGGCGCGATGCCTTCCTGGAGCGCGTCTGGCAGTGGGTGGGGAGGTATCGGCACATCATCAGCCGCCAGCATCAGCGGCTGGGCGCCTCCTGCGACTGGACGCGCGAGCGCTTCACCATGGACGAGGGGCCCCAGAAGGCGGTGCGGACTACCTTCGTCAACCTCTATCGCGACGGCCTCATCTATCGGGGCGAGCGCATCATCAATTGGTGCCCCCGCTGCCAGACCGCCCTGTCCGACCTGGAGGTGGAGCACAAGGAGCACGCCGATCACCTCTGGTACGTCCGCTACCCCCTGCTGGACGAGAGAGGCGAGCCTGGCGGCGAGTACATTACCATCGCCACCACCCGGCCGGAGACCATCGTCGCCGACGTGGCGGTGGCGGTGAATCCGAGCGAGCCGCGCTATCAGGGCGTTGTCGGGCGCATGACCCTTTTGCCCATCATGGGCCGTCACATCCCGGTGATTGCCGACGCAGCGGTCGACCCCGCCTTCGGCACCGGCGCCCTGAAGATAACGCCCGGCCATGACCAGGTGGACTTCGAGGTGGGTGAGCGCCACGGCCTGTCCGCCATCGTGGCGGTCGGGCCGGACGGGCTGATGAACGAAGAAGCCGGCCCCTACGCTGGCCAGGACCGCTTTGTCTGCCGCGAGGCCATCGTGCGCGACCTGGAGGCCTTGGGCCTGGTGGAGAAGATCGAGCCTTATGGCCACTCTATCGGCCACTGCGAGCGCTGCGACACCATCGTCGAGCCCGTCGTCAGCCAGCAGTGGTTCGTTAGCATGAAGGCGCTGGCCGAGCCGGCCATGGCGGCGGTGAAGGACGGGCAGATCAAGATCGTTCCGCGGCGGTTCACGCGGGTCTATCTCCACTGGATGGAAAACATCCGCGACTGGTGCATCTCTCGCCAGCTCTGGTGGGGGCACCGCATCCCCGTCTGGTACTGCGACGACTGCCGCCAGGTGACGGTGGCCCTAGAGGACCCCAGCCAGTGCGAGCACTGCCGCTCGCCCAGGATATGGCAGGACCCGGACGTGCTGGACACCTGGTTCTCCTCCGCCCTGTGGCCTCATTCCACCCTTGGCTGGCCCGATGACACGGAAGACCTGCGCTATTTCTACCCCACTACGGTCATGGAGACGGGCTACGACATTCTTTTCTTCTGGGTGGCGCGCATGATCATGATGGGTCTGTACAACATGCGCCAGGCGCCCTTCCGCACCGTCTACCTGCACGGGCTTCTGCGCGACCGCGATGGGCGCAAGATGACCAAGAGCCTGGGCAACGTGGTCGACCCGGTGGAGGCCGCCACCAAGTACGGCACCGATGCCCTCCGCTACGTGCTGGCCACCGGTGGTGCCCCCGGCAACGATATGCGTATCTCCGACGAGCGTCTGGAGGGCGGTCGCAACTTCGCCAACAAGGTCTGGAACGCCGCTCGCTTCGTCATCACCAGCCTGGCGGACGAGACGGTGGAGCCGCCGCAGCCGGGCCAGCGTGACGACATGCCCCTGGAGGATCGCTGGATCATGTCGCGGCTGCACGGGCTGATCGGCGATGCCGAGAAGCTGCTCTCTGCTTTGCAGGTGGGCGAGGCCGGTCGCCAGGCGCACGACTTCTTCTGGGGCGAGTTCTGCGACTGGTACATCGAGATGGCTAAGGTGCGACTGAAGGCCGACGACCCTTCGCCGCTCCCCCTGCTGGCGCACGTGCTGGACATGAGCCTGCGCCTGCTGCATCCCTTCATGCCCTTCCTGACGGAGGCCATCTGGCAGAACCTGAGGCCGCACCTGCCCCGACCGGAGGCCGAGGCTCTCATCGCCGCACCCTGGCCGACGGCGGACAAGCGCTGGCTGGACGAGGAGGCAGAGAGCCAGGCCCAGGCGGTGATGGACGTAGTGCGGGCCATCCGGAACATTCGGGCTGAGCGGGGAGTGGAACCGGTCCGATACGTGGAGGCCTATCTGGTAGCTGACAGTATGCGCAAGGCAGCGGAGGCCAGTCGCGTGATCATTGAAACGTTGGCTCGGGCGCGGCCCCTCCACATTGTCGAGGGGGCCGGAGCGGCTCCACGAGACCAGGTTATCACCGCCGTTCTCCGGGACGTGCAGGTGGTCGTCCCCCTGGCTGGTTTGTTCGACCTGGAGGCCGAGCGGGCCCGCCTGCGCCGCGAGGTTGACGACGCCCAGGCGGAGGTTGCTCGCCTGGACGCCAAACTGGCCAACGAGCAGTTCCGCACGCGCGCTCCGGCGGCGGTGGTGGGCAAGGAGGAGGAGAAGCTGGCCGCCGCCCACGCTCGCCTGGAGGGCTTGCAGGCCCGCCTGGAGGAACTAACGTAGGCTCGGATGCAGCACGCTCGCCGGGCGGTGGCCGGTAGCCCCTGGGCGGCTGGCAGCGCCAATGAAGGTGCGAGGGAAGCGGAGAAGTCCCTGAAATAGACTACCCGAAAGTTACCGATGCGGCCGCGCGAGAGTATAATGGGTTTCTGAGAGGCTCTGTATGATGGCCAAGGAAGTACTGCTAGGCTTTGTGGACTACGAAAACCTGCGGATGGCCTTCCGGAACTATTCCGAGTACATCACCGTGACGGACATCATCCGTGCATTCGAAGATGTAGGCCACGAGCTCGGTGACTTGCGGACAATCTTCTTCTACGGAGATTGGACGCGACGAGCGCAGGATGCACGGACAATTGAGGAACACGGTCACCGGGCGTTGAACGTACTCTCTACTCGGTTTGGGAGGGACCGCAGTGACTTCCCCATGGGCTTCGATATGTATGACCATGCAAAGGAGGCCCGAGAGATCACTGCTTTCATCCTGGGGTCTGGAGATTCGGGCTTCAAGGAAGCAATTCTGAGGTGCAAACGGCACGGTAAGCGAATCTATGTCCTTTGCTTCGGGGCCTCGGCGGCAAGAGAGTTATTCACCCTCACTAACGGCGTCTACCCCCTTGAGTCGCGCCTCAGCTTGACAGAAAAGCCGCCGCTTCAGCCCAGGATGCCCGGGGTAATGGCGGAGGAGGATGCTGAGCGCAGCTCCGCATTAATACAGATCGTTGATAGCCTTGAAAAGAGCCTTCCGTATGTTGTGAGAAACTATCTGCGCGACCAGGTCCTTCTCCGGAAGCGAGTTCTTGGGGAAACGTCTCAAGAGGTTGACAGACTTCTGGACCAAGCTGTCTCGGAAGGGATACTTGTGGAAGAGGAAATCTCGAACCCCAAAATTAAGGGCCGGACAGTCCACATCGTTCGGCTGAATCGAGCGAACGGAACTGTAAAGGGAGTGCTGCCGTCCTCAAACGATGAAGAAGCGGGATTGCCTCCCGCTTCTTCATAACGTAACAATACTGTAAGGAGCGCTCTCGCTCCATATCATTTATACCACGGCTAGCGGAACTTTGTCAACCTGTATGTTAGGCGGCATTCCGCGTGCAGCGTTTCATCGCCGCCAGCGTTAAGCCTTGATACACGCCCATCGCTCCTGCGCCGCGGGTCGCACCCACGCGCAAAGCCTACAGAATAGGCAAATAGCGCTTGATCTCGTAGTCAGTGACGTGGCGGCGGTACTCGCTCCATTCGATGAGCTTGTTTTTGAGAAGAATCTCGAAAAGATGGTCGCCCAGGCAGTGCCGCAGCAGCTCGCTCTGCTCGGCCAGTTCGATGGCCTCGAAGAGGCTGCCCGGCAAGTGGGCGATGTTCCGCCTCTGCCTCTCCTCCGCTGCCATCAGAAAGACGTTCTCCTCCACCGGCTCGGGGCAGGGGTACTGCTTCTCGATGCCCTCCAGGCCGGCCGCCAGCATCACGGCGAAGGCCAGGTAAGGGTTGCAGGCTGGATCGGGGGCGCGGTACTCGATGCGCAGGTCTTCCTCTTTGCCCGGCTTATATGCGGGCACGCGAATGAGGTCAGAGCGATTGCGTAGAGCCCAGGAGAGATAGACCGGCGCCTCATAGCCTGGCACCAGCCGCTTATAGGAGTTCACCCACTGGTTGGTGACAATGGTTATCTCGCGGGCGTGGCGGAGCAGACCGGCGATGTAGCTCTTGGCGATGGCCGATAGGTGGTACTTATCGTTGGCGTCGAAGAAGGCGTTGCGCTCGCCCCGGAACAGGGACTGATGGACGTGCATGCCGCTGCCGTTCTGGTCGGACAGGGGCTTGGGCATGAAGGTAGCATGGACGCCGTGCCTGAGGGCGACCTCCTTGACTATCAGGCGATAGGTCATGGTGCTGTCAGCCATAGTGAGAGCGTCGGTGTAGCGCAGGTCGATCTCGTGCTGACTGGGGGCCACCTCGTGGTGGCTGGCCTCCACACCGATGCCCATCTCCTCCAGGGCCAGAACGGTCTCTCGCCGCAGGTCGGTGGCGGCGTCCAGAGGGGTGAGGTCGAAGTAGCCGCCCCTATCCAGGACGATGGTTCCCTCAGGGTTGGCGAAGTAGAAGTACTCCAACTCGGGGGCGACGTAGAAGGTGTAGCCCAGGTCGGCAGCCCGCTTGAGGTTACGCTTGAGGATATAGCGGGGGTCTCCCTCGAAAGGCTGACCGCCGGGCAGGAGGATGTCGCAGAAGACGCGGGCCACCCGGTTCTCAGCGGGGCGCCAGGGGAGAATGACGAAGGTATTGGGGTCGGGCATAGCCACCATGTCGCTCTCGTCGATGCGGGCGAAGCCCTCGATGGAGGAGCCGTCAAAGCCGATACCCTCCTCCAGAGCCTCTTCCAGTTCCTCCACAGTGATAGCCACGCTCTTGAGGTTGCCCAGGATGTCGGAGAACCACAGACGGATAAACTTGACATCCTGCTCTTTGGCCATCCGGAGAACGTATTCCTTGCTTTCGCTGGTGTTCATGGTGTCAACCTCCCCCTGTGGTGGCATCATCTTAGCGCAAGAGGGCCTTGGCAGGCTAGGCCCCAGGCCTCTGAGCTTTCCGCCACCGCCCGTGCAGGCTACCCGATGGTGAGGACGCAGTCGCGGCTGGCACGCAGCCAGTAGCCCCGGCCGGGGCCCATCTCCTTCAGCGTGCCGTAGCCCAGGCCCGGAGCGTAGGACAGCCATGAGCCGCTGGCGGCGTCCCAGGCGTAGACGATGTCGTAGTTGCCGCCGATGGAGGCCAAGGCCTCCTGTGGGGGTAGCGGCGTGTGCCAGGGGTAGCCGATGAGGTTCCATCCTTCCACCAGTGGGATCTGGACTGGGCCGGGCGCTTCCCCCACCACCGATAGGGTGGCCTCATCCTTTGTGCGGATCCAGAAGCCCATGGTTTCGTCCAGGCGGGCGAGGTTGCCGCTGGCTCCAAAAGAGGATAGGTAGCGGCCGGCGCCGGCGTCCCAGCCGTAAACGACGTCGTAGCCACCCTCCACACTCGCCAGGACCGATGCGGTGGCTTCAGGCTGCGGCCGCAGGGGGAGCGAGATGAGGTTCCAGCCAGGGCTGAGGTGGACGGTTTCCACATCCAGGCTAAAGAGGGGGTTGCGGCGTAGCGCATCTGTCTCCGGGTGCTCCGGCACGTCGAGAAGCCCGACCTGGGGGTACTTGGGGTAGACCCACATTACGGTCTGATCGCAATGCTCATCGCAAGGGTCGGCACCGCCGGAGTATACGTCCTCATGAGGATGGGGGAGATTGAAGGCGTGGCCCAGCTCGTGGGCGAAAATGCCCAGGGCCCTGTTCCTGGCGTAGCAATCGTCGTGGCAGTCGGCGGCTATGTCCTGCAACTCGCGCTGGCCGATGGTGGCCACACCCCCGCCGTCGCTTGAGAACCAGGCTCCGCCGGGGTCGCCCAGGCTGGAGCTGATCTCGTAGGTTTGCACTGCCACGAGGTGGACCGACTGGGGATCGTCTCGGTTCAGGTAGCCGCGCTCCGCCAGCTCGCCGACTACCGCATGAAAGGCGGCAACCCACTCGCTGGCGGGCTGGCAAGTCAGGTCGCTACAGTATTCGGCGATGGTCTTCCGGCCGACCACCTCGACGATGGTGTCGCGCTGGAAGGTCTTGCCCACCTGCTGCCCATACCAGCGGCGGACATCTTCCAGACCTTGTTCGAATGCCGCCACCAGGGTCTGGTCGAGGGGATCGTCCTTGGCTCTGAAGTAAAGGACGTGGACCGTGGGGCTGGTGGTATCTGCGGCGCTTCCTGTCGGGGCTGGCGATACAACAACGGCCAGAGCCGAAACCACCGCCACCGCCAGCGCCGCGCATCGGATGACCATGCTGGCCTCCAAGGGAGGGCCCGCGCGGTTGGACGGTGGGTGCCGCTCTGGTTGGGCCGACGAAGCCTGCCAAACAGCGGCCTTCTTCCGCCCACTTCGCGCGGGTTCCCCCGACTAGGGACACTTCCGAGGGCTCGTTGCGGTTGGACGGTGGGGTCGCTTGAGGCGGGCCGACGAAGGCCGCCGAGCAGCGCCGTTGCTCCGCCCACTTCGCGGTGGTTCACCCTTAGCATCGCATGCCTGGGTGAAGATAGCGGTTAATAGGGAGCGCCAAACGGTGAACAGAAGGTATACAAACGGTTAAGTCTTACCCCGGCGCATCGGGGGGTTGGTAACAAATCCTGGCGGTCGTGCGTCCTGCAAAGCCATCTCTTGCTGAGTGCGCTGAAAGGGCTCGATGGTGCTATCATTGTTGGCATCGATGGCTAGCCAACGATTGACGAGCGAGCAGCGGCCGCGCAAGCCAGCGTGGCTGAAGGTGCCCTTCCCTGGCGGGCCGCGCTACTTGCGCCTGAAGGCCATGTTGCGAGCCGCGGGCCTGCACACCGTCTGCGAGGAGGCACGCTGCCCCAACATCGGCGAGTGCTTCCAGGCCGGCACCGCCACCTTCATGATCCTGGGCGACGTGTGTAGCCGCGCCTGCCGCTTCTGCGCTGTCCGAAGCGGGTGGCCAGTCGGCCTGGACAGCGAGGAGCCCCTTCGCGTGGCCGAGGTGGTGCAGCGTCTGGGCCTGAGGCACGCCGTCATCACCTCTGTCAGCCGCGACGACCTGCCCGACGGCGGTGCGGCCGTCTTCGCCGATACCATCCACCAGATTCGCCGCCTGTCGCCCGCCACCAGCGTCGAGGTGCTCGTGCCCGATTTCCAGGGCTCGCAACAGGCCCTGGCCACGCTCATGGCGGCGCGGCCGGATATCCTCAACCACAACCTGGAGACGGTGCGCCGCCTTTACCCGCGGGTGCGTCCCAAGGCCATCTACGAGCGCTCGCTGGAGCTTCTGACCTGGGCTAAGGCCCTCGATCCCACCATCCCCACCAAGAGCGGCCTGATGGTGGGCCTGGAGGAGACTCGCCAAGAGCTGTTGCAGGCCATGGCTGACCTAGCGGCGGTCGGCTGTGACATTCTGACCATCGGCCAGTACTTGCAGCCCTCGCCCAGGCAACTGCCGGTGGCTCGCTACTACTGGCCCCAGGAATTTCGGGAGCTGGCCGAGGAGGGCCAGCGCCTGGGATTCCGCCACGTGGAGGCAGGGCCGCTGGTGCGCAGCTCGTATCATGCGGAAAGGCAAATCCAGAATATTTCTTGGCCTTGTTCAAAGGCGGCCCCTAGGGTAGACTGTGACAGGATTCACTTTCGATGAGTAACGTCGACAAACCCCGCAGAGCAGAGGCAAAGAGGGCGAGAGCCCCTCGGCGGCGGGCCAAGGAGCAGCCAGGCGAGCCCAAGGAAGCTGCCAACAGCGCCCATCGCCAGGACGAGCGGGGTTTTCTTTTCGAGGATCCCTACTGGGACGACGCCTTCTGCTCCTATTATGACCCTACCCTGCGTACCTGTTGTCGCACATAGCCAAAATGCGGTTTCACCATGCTGGTTGTGAGCTGAGGAGGACCGAATGGTAGCGATAGCATCCTACGGAGGTTACATACCCATATTCCGGTTGGGACGCCAGGAGATGAGCCAGGCTTGGGGCATCCCCGGCGTACCCGGGGAGCGCTCGGTGGCCAACGCCGACGAGGATAGCATCACCATGGCGATCGCCGCTGGCTTGGAGTGCTTAGCAGGCATCGACCCGGCCAGTGTCGACGGCGTCTACTTCGCCAGCACCACTCCGCCCTATACCGAGAAGCAGTGCGCTTCTGTGGTCGCTGGCGCCCTGGACCTGCGCCAGGACATCTTTACCGCCGATTTCACTGATTCCGTCCGCTCGGCCACCGTGGCCATGAGGGCGGCCTACGACGCCATCGAGAGCGGCTCGGCCAAGCGCGTGCTGGTGGTGGCGGCGGATAATCGTCCGGCCGAGCCGGAGACGATGTGGGAGCAGCTCCTGGGCGACGGCGCCGCCGCCTTCCTTC
>Ga0315285_10008336_pt1 | contig 10631 bp, 8 predicted proteins | sample YL17G09_36_MG_FD_203698 | JGI IMG/M metagenome (GOLD analysis project Ga0315285, IMG submission 203698) | Sediment microbial communities from Yellowstone Lake, YNP, Wyoming, USA - YL17G09_36 | ecosystem: Environmental > Aquatic > Freshwater > Lake > Sediment | place: USA: Wyoming | collected... | reverse complement strand
TCAGGAACACCACGCCTGGAAGCAGAAAAGAGAAGATCCGCGGAGTGTGATCATTCGGTTCTGGTCCAAGGACCTGGGCCGCGAGGCAGTACTTAGGGTTGGCCTCCACGGAAACCGTGTGACGGATACAACTAGCGGGGCGCGCATTATCAAAATCTCAAAAAGGAGGTTGATGCTCGCCCAACTGGCCGAAGCTTTCTAGACCCGATCAAGCCAACATGGCGTGCAATGATTCTCGGGGACGCTGATAACAAGGTTTTAACCCTTGCAGCGCCCCCATTTACCTATACCCCAACAACGCGCCCAAATTCAGACTAATTGTTGAAGCCCACTTTTGCTATACCCAGCCAAAATCCTAAACTCTAAACAAATTCAAATGATCCAAATTCAAATGTTCAAAACTTTTATCAAATAATGAATAATGTATTTGGTTTTGAATTTAGGTGATTTGGATTTTGGTATTATTTAGGATTTAGAAATTAGGATTTAGAATTTAAAAAGGTTATAGGCTTAGACCATGGATCAGATCTACGTTGACTCCTCAGTAAATCGTCGACTACTTGGTTTTAAGGGTGTAGCTTCCATCCCAATTTTTGGGGAGTTTTTCGATTTTGAGATGCTCACATCGGTCGATGTAGGTTTTTGAGGCGCCGTCGCTCAGCTGGATATTGAGACAATTTTTAAATCCTAAAATCGCCTTATCCCATTGCTGATGGCGATAAAGCTCAAGGGCTTTCTTGAATTCGGCATTGAGTTTTTTTTGCAGATCACTGAGTTCACCTTTGCGCGCCTGAAGTTCGTAGATGGTGACGGGCTTTGCCTTGCCTTTTACGGCCACACGGTCGAGTTCGCGCGCCTCGATGGCGTACTTGGCCTCTTTGAACGTGGTTTCGGAAATAATAATGGATGTATCGAAAAATTTGTTGACGCCTTCGAGGCGCGCGCCCAGATTTACGGAATCGCCGATCACCGTGTAATCAAAACGGCGGTGGGAACCGATGTTCCCCACGACCATGGGGCCGGTATTCAGGCCTATGCGCGCGTAAAAAAGCGGTTTACCCTCGGATTCCCACTTTTTTCGGAGTTCCGCGTTTTTTTCCTGATAAGCCAATGCGGTCAAACAAGCCCTTTCGGCATGGTTGTCTAGATCGAGCGGCGCGTTCCAAAAGGCCATCACCGCATCGCCAATGTATTTATCAAGCGTGCCTTCGTTGTCGATGATGATGCTCGTCATGGCATCGAGGTATTCATTGAGCTGCTCGACCAACGCCTCGGCTTCGGATTTTTCGGAGATCGTGGTGAAGCCCGCGATGTCCGAAAAAAGCACGGTCATTTCACGTTTTTCACCGCCGAGTTTCAGCATTTTGGGGTTTTCCAGGATTTTTTGGACCACTTGATGGCTGACATATTTTGAAAAGGCATTTTCGGTCTGCTTCGCGTAACGCGACTCGGTAAAATAACGGTACACATAAGCCACCGCAAAGGCTAATAGATAGGCGACATACGGATATAGTGTGTTGAGAATCAATCCATATTCAAAGGCCACCCATGTGGCCAGGGTATAGCCCACCAAGCCTAAGATCAGAAATACCATGGACCACGTGATCCGAACACTCAAAAATAGGGCAAAGCCCAGAGTCAAAGCGATGAGGGTGGCATAAAAAGTCGGTTTGATGGCCTGTTCGCGCAGAAAGTGACGCGACAGGATGGTCTGAATCGCGTTCGCATGGATCTCGACCCCGGGCATGGGTTTGCCGAGTGAGGTGGGAACGTATTGTTCGTCATGCAATCCGGTCCCCATTTCGCCGATCAGGATTGTTTTGTCTTTTAAAAAGAGGGTCTTTCCTGTTTTTCGGTCAATAAAATTTTCTTCAAGGGCATCAACAAAAGAAATGGTTTGAAAACTTTGGGGCGGGCCAAAAAAATTCAGCATCATTTTGCGGTCACGGTCCACCGGGATTTGAATAGGTTCAATTTTTTCATTGCCCAAGCGGATCGCGAAGGGCATCACTTGATAAGCCCGTTTGAGCCAAAGGCCCTCTTCGGCTTTTACTCCTAAATCGAGGCGTGCCAATTGGAGCGCGAATGAATACGGGACGACTTCATCGTCGAACTCAATTCTTTGCCGGCGGATCAAATTATCCCGATCAGTTTCAAAAAGGATGGAGCCTACATTTTCAGGGTGGGGCTTAATGAATTGCGACAAGGGCTTAAGGCCTGTGGTGCGTGGCGTTTTTGCCTCGGCCGCCAGAATGATATTGTCATAAGTTTTGAGGGTTTCAATAAGCGCTTTTTCATCGTCGGCCGTGCTTTTTTCGGAAAAAATAATGTCAACGCCGATGGCCTTTGCCCCTGCGCTTTCCAGATTTTCAAGGACGCGGGCGTAATCGGATTTTGAGAATTGGAGCGTGCGGAGTTCCGAGGCGTTTTTGCGAGCCAATGACTTGTCGTCGATGGCCACAATGACAATGTCCTGGGACGCTTCATTTTCGGTTTGCCGGTACAAAAAATTACTGAATTTGAGGTGCCATGAATACAGCCACCCATTTTCAATCATCGAAAGGAAAACTAAACCGAAAACAGCGGTTGAGACGATCCAAAAACTGAATTTTTGCTTTGCGCGGCGTTGGAGCATAGGTGTTTAATGATCAATATACCCATCAAGCCTCTTTTGGTATTATGCTTGTTCGGGTTTATGAATTCAATCATTCTTTATGGGTCTCGTTGAAAAATTGGTATTCTAATTGCAAAAAAATTTATTTTATTGTAAAGTTTATCTTCGAACTTGTAACAAATTTCATTTCAGATGTGTAATAAAGTAATAGATGCATGAGCCTATTTTACAAGTTATGAACTCAAAATATCAGAGTTTCGTCAATTATTATCACTCCAATAAAGATAAGCTGTTTACTTATTTGATGTATCGTTTGGGTTTCGACAGGGCACTCGCCGAAGACCTCATGATGGATATTTTTCTTATAGCCTATGAACGCCTGGATCAATTTGACCCCAAAGAAAGCTCTTTTCAAATATGGCTTTTCAGGCTGGCTCACAATCATTTGGCAAATCGCCCACGCGCCCGAACAGAAAAAAAGGCAGAATCGCCAGAAGAATGGATTGAGCGCCATTCCACAGAAGCGGATGAGGTTGAGTATCCCATGACTGAACATATTGATAATAAGCATGTTCAGTACCTCTTCACCTTATTATCTGAAGAAGATCGCGAAATCATTTCCCTGAGATATCTGCAGGGGCTAGACCCGGAAAAAATCTCAAAAATTATCAATAAAAAAATGGAGGCTATCCGCATTCATTTGCAGCAAGCGCTTAACCGATTGGCCGGGCTTTACAAAAAAGTTTATCTCCCTGAGCCGCCGGGCGCCTAAGCATCATTCGATGATAAAACATGTAATAAAAGCAGCCTGATCTTGTATACCATAATAAAAGATCCCTATGTTTAATCCTGCTGATAAAATCGAAGGCTTTCTGAAATCGAAGCAATTGGAGCAATTCAAGGTGAGCTCAAAATTTGATGAGCGTCTGCTTAGCGCGGTCCAAAAACGTGAATTTGGCGAGCTTCCCGACAAAAGCCCTTCTTATTCAGATGTTTTGATTCAGACTTTTTTGGGTCGCTTTAGACGATATGCGGTGGCCATGGCTATGATGGCATTAGTGGCCACTGGCGGTGTTTTTTATTATCATCAGAATTCCTATAGCTATCATCTCAATAAGGCCAAAGTATATCTGGCCCACATTGAGGAGGCCATCGGCGGCCAGCTCAGTAAAACTGCCTTTATCCCCAATGCCCTTGCCGAGGGAGAGGCGGGCACTGTGGATGAGACATTGATTGCTCATCTGACTGGAAATGTGGTTGACGAGACGGGAAAGGCCATTGAAGCGGCCGATAACCTATCTCGCGCTGAAAAAATGGAACTAGCCCTGGAAGAGATCAGCCAGGTTCAGGAAAAGGAAATTGAAATATTTTCTGCTGCCACTGAAGTGGTTGGATCGGAAGAGGCCATTGAGGCGCTATCCGAAGCCCTTGAGATAACCGGAACTCAACAGGAATTAGTCGAAAAGGCCCGTGGTTTTGTCAAAAATTCACTCAAGCGCCATGAGGCAGTCAAGATCGACATCGAAATTTCTGGGCCAAAAGGTGAAAATGGGCGTCTGAAAAAAATAAAAAATTATGTTGATGACAATGAGCGTTTAATAAGAGCTAAAACACAATTTGAAGAGGCCAAAGGTCTTCTGACTCAACTTAAGCTTAACGCCGGAGACGAAAGAGGAATCGGAAAGCTCGAGGATCGACTGGACCAAGCCGAGGACGCGTTCAATCAGGGTAAAATCGGAAAAGCATTTGGCCTCAGTATAGCCATAAAAGTCCAAAGCGAATCCATGCTCCGAAAGAGCTCTAAGACAATCAAGGATTATGAATAACTCCCACGGCGAGTTTGTAGGCTATTATCATGAATTTAAAGACAGGCTTTTCACATATCTGATGATTCGTGTGAACTTCAATCGTGAGCAGGCGGAAGATCTTTTGATGGATGTCATTCTAAAGGCCTATCAGCATTTCAAAAGCTTTGACCCCAAAAAAGGCTCATTTAAAACATGGATATTCACACTCACCCATAACCACCTGGTCAACTATTGGCGCGATGAGCGCCGTCATAAAACCGATTCTTTGGAACAATTGGAAGAAAATGGTTTTGTTTCCTCTGTTGCGCCCGAAGACACGGCCTCCCCGCGCATTGAAAACGAAAATATCCAGCAAGCGCTTTCCCTGATGAACAACAGCGAACGGGAGGTTATATCGTTAAGGTATTTTGAGGATCTGGGATTCAAAGAAATTGCCAAAATTCTTGAAAAAAACGAGGGGGCGGTTCGCACAGAGCTTTCGCGGGCCCTGAAACATTTTTCCGAAATTTATAAAAAACTCTTTCCATAGAAAATGATGTAATAGTTTCAGAAAATCGGTGTAATAAGCCATGCGAAAGCACAAAATTATGGAACCTGATTTGAACATTATCGAAGGTTTGCTTAAAACGCTCAAGGCCTATAAAACCAGTCCTGAGCTGGACGAGCAAATTATTAAGGCCATTGAAAACATGCGCATGGCCCATGAGCCCCATTCGATTACCCAACAACCCTTCCTTTTTAGTTTTTTAACCCCCCTATTTATGAAAACAGCAAAATTATTTTCTGCTTTGGCCCTCGTGGTGGTCATAGCGATTGGCGGAATCCTGTATGGCCTCCAGGATTCTTATGCCAGCCATCTTAATAAGGCAAAAGCCGCCCTGACCCAGCTTGAGGCTGTGCTTCAGGGAAATGCACGGTCGTTTACCCTGCTTCCCACCGCAATGGCGGCGGATGGGGTCGATGAAGACGCGGTCGCCGATCTTACCGAGACAGTCGTAGAAGAGACTGAAAAGGCCATCGAAGCGGCTGAAAAAATAAATGAACCCCCTAAGCTTCAGGAGGCGCTGACAGCCATCAGCGATGTTCAGGAAGAATCTGTGGCCGTACTGGCTGAGGCCGCTGATGTGGTCCAATCAGAAGTGGCCACCGAAGTAGTGGCCGAAGCGCTAGAAACCACTACCGAAGACCAAGGATTTGTAGAAAAAGCACTTGATTTTGTTTCACAGGCTGCTCAAGGCGGTGAAGATGAGGTCAATGTCGCTATTGATACCTCCCAAGATGAAGGACAAGAGAAAAGTGAACGAGTGGTTAAAGCTGAAGAGCGCTACGAGCAGGCCAAACTGACCTTAGCGCAATTGAAGGAGGCTGGTCTGAGCGCCGAAGACCTTCGCTCATTTGAAAGCTTTGTCAATAAAGTGGAGGCTGCCCTGCAGGAGGGAAAGGCGGGCCGCGCCTTCGGTCTCAGCACTGCCATGCAGGCCAGGAGCAAGCATTTGTTAGCACAAGCTAAAATTGAAACTGAAAACCAAGATATTCAAACAGATAATGAGAACGCCGATGAAGATGACAATGAAAATCAGCCTGAAGACGACAAAAGTGCGGATTCGATTATAAATGAACAACTAGAAAGAGCTCAACAGCGCTATCAGGAGGCCCAGCTTACCCTTGAACAATTGAAAGCAGCCGGCGTGAGCGCGGAAGACCTTGGCAAACTTGAAGATTTTGTCAAAAAAATAGAGGCTGCCCTACAAGAGGGAAAGGCCGGCCGTGCCTTTGGACTCAGCACTGCTCTCCAGGCCAAGGGTAAAAATATGATTCTTAAAGCCAAAAGAAATATTGAAAAAGAGGCGAAGAAAACCGAAAAGGAAACAGAACGGGTTGAAAAGAAGGCTGAACCGGCTGAAAGAGACGTAGACAATAAAAGGAATTAATTTTATTCTTAAGACACTAAAAACAGTCCGCCGCGGCGGACTGTTTTTTAATTAAAGACAATATCACAAACCGGAAGCCCCTTGGTAATAAGGCGCCAATTGTTTGATCGTCGTTATATCCTCAGCGGGAACCGTGAGTAGGTTGATCGTGTTGGGATCGACTTGGATTTTTTGGATTACATTCTGCATTTGTTCAAGCTGGGGCTGAATCTCTTTTACGGCCTGCGCAGCCTCCTGGAGCCTTTGCTGAGTCTCAGGGCTTTGGATGAATTGCTGTAATTTTTGGATTGATTCAGGGTTCATGCCATCGGCCTGCACGTCTTTAATTAAATTCAAATAGGTGTTTTGAAAGTCTTTGTTCTCAGTCCAAAAATCCGTAATCCCCTGCACCGCCTGCTGGTAATCTTTGAGTTGTTCAAAGTAAGGCGCCGGGTCGATGCCAGGTTTTTCAAGAGTATCACTGAGCTCGAAAAATTTGTTCTGCAAGTTTTGCTCTTCAGCGGCCTTTTGCTCTTCCGGGGTCGGGGCCAGTGCGGCGGCCTCTTCGCGGATCGACTCTTTCAAGTTATAAAGTTCTTTTTCATCGGGCAACACCTCCTCCATCGTGCGACTTAAGACCTTGAGCGTGGTTTGGGCTTCTGGGCCTGAAATAGAAGATTTTATCTCTTTAAGTTTCGGAGCCACTTCTGATGCTTTCGATGGATCTTTTAAGGCCAACGCGACGGATTCCCGCAGCTGGAGATCGGCCACTCGTGTCTCTAATTTTGCGCGCTGGGCGGGATCCTGGACATCATTTAGTTTATTTTGGATTTGTTTCATTTTTTCTTTATATCCAGGTTCGCCGGGCAGCGCCCCTACTCGTTTCATAAGGCGTTTGAGGTCTTTTTCTCGGTTTTGCTTTTCAATTTTTTTGTCTTGATTGCGGTTTCCCTTTACCCAATCACTTTTTAACCGCTCCTGCGGAATTTTTTCGACCTTCGGTGCTTTGGCCTTGGCGGTTATCAGGGCGCGCTGGCCGCGAACGATTCTTTTTTCATCTCCCCTTTTTTGAGTCGAAGGATCATAGGGGGCCACGAACGCCGCATGGGCCACGGATTCCACGGTTACTTCATCGCCTTTCACGATGACGTTATAGGTGCAACCGCGCACACCGGAAACTACATTGCCTGTGTAGGTGAGAAATTCGGATTTACGGTCCACCAAGCTTCGGACTTTGTTCCATACTTCGCCCGCCACGACCCTTATGCTGATTCTGGTTTCAGTGATGTTGTCGGGATTATAGGCCGCTTTTTCAATGGTGAGTTCGGTGTTCTCTTTAAGGCGGCTGATGGAGTCGTCGAACCATTGGATTTCGGCTGTACTGTCTTTATCCACTTTTATGGTATCACCAGGGTTCAGCGTGGTTTGACCTGTTATTTTTTCTTCCTGGCCATTGGCCCGCTTAACTAAAACGGACCCCGCGGTAACCTGAAGAGTCGTTTGATCTTCATAAAGGTCAGCGGCCGCGGCTGGCGCGAGCAGGGCGTCGATAATGGATGCTTGGCCACCTGGTCCTGAGAAAATCTGGGGCTTAAAAAAATACACGCCGGCGCCGATGATGAGGGCGACGACCAAAAGGGAGACGAGAAATTTCTTCATATTGAAAAATTAGGTGGTTTAAGATTACCGCGACTTGTCATAAAAATCAAAGCTGAAGAACCAGAATTATCGCCACCACCAGCCAAAAGATCATCGCCAAATCTTTTTGGTGAGAAAAAATTTTAATAATTTGAGTTGCTTCGTATTGATAATCAGTTGGACGATGCACTGCTCATTTTTTATCTAAAACAAAGATTTAAGAACATTTTTTAATAATTTCTAAATCATCTTTTTCAATAGATCAAAGAAAAACAAAACGCCTTCTTTTGCCAAAAGTATATTGGCCAGGGCTTCATCTCTATCAATCTCTCTCCCTGTTGGGTGCCCCGTTTCGTTTCGTGTAATGCGGACTAAATGAACGACTGAAGGCAAAAAACTATTTAATTTTTCCTTTAGGCTCTGATTTAGTGAGGCTTCAAATTTTTTTTGTTTCAAAAATTCTAAAAAATTGTCAAATTTAGTTTTAATTTTAGACTGATTTAATACCCTTTTTTCATAATTTGGCTTTTCGGTCTGTAATAATTTATTACAGAACGTTTCAGTTATTACTACAATCGTTCTCTCCAGCGCACAGCCAATCATGACAGTTGAGGCCAAGAAATTCATATTAGAAAAACAGCTGACAGCCTCATCAAAATATAATTTAATGATTTCATCCAGTTCTGGTATTTTTTCATACAATGATTTCAAAAAATACTCCGTATCATACGGCAAAATTTTCCCTTGCTCATAACAACTTATTCCATATTTTGTTATTGAAACCCAAGGTAGCATTCCAGAACAGCTTCGCGAGTTATCACCTGGAACTACCAAGTTTCTTGATACCAATTCCCAAAAAACTTCCCTGAAAGCAATCTCATCTTTTGATATGTCAATTGTGTTATCTTTTTCTTTTGCGAATTGTACAAAATCTTCTGGAACACAACCCTGATTGAAAAATTGGACAGGATACTGTCTTTTTGAGTACAAATATTCTAATAAAAGCTTAGAAATTATATTTTTCTCCATAAAATTTACTCTTTAATTGATTCCAATACGAAACATTTTCTTTAAATCTCTCATGTCCGAGCTTGCTTCACTACCCTCTGCAACACAAGGATCGCCGCCACCACAAGCCAAAAAATCATCGCCAAATCATTCTTCCAGAAGGGCATGTCAAACAGGCCGTGGAGGAGGATTCCCCAGAAGGCGATGAGGGGCCAGGTGAATTTTTGGTGCGCGAGGATGATGAGGGCGAGGAGCGCTAATAATCCGAGCAAGCCCGCGTTGAGCCAGAAACCGAGGAAGATGTTGTGGGGACTGGGCATATTCCATTCCATGGGGGCGCGGCCGAAAAGTTTTAGGGCGGTGTTTTGGTAATTGGGCTGAAAAAGGCCCGGACCGATTCCGTCAAGCGGGTGTTTTTTAATCAGAGCCCAGGAGACCTGGTAGATCTCGAGGCGGACGGAGGTGCTGGAGCGATTTTTAAAATCGAGGAACTGGCGGAATTTTTGGGTTTTCATTTGGGTCGCCAAGACTGATGCAAAAACAATAACTAAAATTCCCAAGGCCAGGCCGATCCGCTTGCGGCGTTTCGGAGTTTTAATTAGAAGGACTAAGACGTAGAGGGCGATGGCGCCAAAAACTCCTAGGATTCCTGCGTAGGAGCGGGTCATAAAGAGGGTGAAGACGAGGATTGTGAGGCAGGATAAATCTAAATAGTGAGTAGGGCGTAGTGAGTAGGGCGTAGTGGGGCGCTGGAAATAAAATACGATAGCAAGCAGGAGGGCGGGGACGATGTAGAGGGCGAGGTAGTTGGCGGATTCATAAAAGCCGCGAAGTCGGAGGTCGGGCGTGAGGCCGTCGCCGAAAACCCCAAAACCATACGCGACCAGACTCAAGATTGTTGCGAAATAAACAAAGGAGCGGAGAATGGATTTTACATCACCCTCAGTCCGGAGAACTTGGGTGAGCACCGCGAAATAGAGGATGGGCGCGACGACCCACCCTTTCCAAATACCCATCGCGATCTGGCGGGCATTGAGGATATTGCCATCGGGAATTTGGAGTGTAAGCGGGGCAAGGATCACGCCGATCGTGGCGCCGACGATAAGCAAAAAAGCCACATACCAATACCATTTTGTTCTCTTATCCCATAGGACGTTTTTACGGTCGCGGATAAGTTTAATGAGCCAGAGGCCAAAGAGGACATAGATAAAAACTTCTAGCGCGGTGAAAGGGATGCCGGCCACCTCGAAGCGGAACAAATAAGCTGGATAAACTAAAGGGGAGAGAATGGTTAACCAGCGAATGAGTTTGTGTAGACTAATTTTCATAATGACTATTGGATCACAAATTACAAATTACAAACGCAAATCCTCTTCGCCTTCCCCTTTCTCAAGGGGAACCCCCCCTAAATATAATGGAAAGTTCCCCCTTGATAAAGGGGGCAGGGGAATTTGCGCTTAGTATGTAATTTGAAATTCAATTAGTCTGTCGGCATCTTCGGCTCCACAATTCCGTAGTAACCATCACTTCGCTTATAGATGACCGAGAAGCGGTTGGTGTCGGCGTTGTTAAAAATGAAGAAATCGTGGCCAACGAGCTCCATGCGCTCAATAGCAGCCTCCTCAGACATCGCATCGGTTTTAGAGAAGCGTT
>Ga0315285_10008333_pt1 | contig 10632 bp, 7 predicted proteins | sample YL17G09_36_MG_FD_203698 | JGI IMG/M metagenome (GOLD analysis project Ga0315285, IMG submission 203698) | Sediment microbial communities from Yellowstone Lake, YNP, Wyoming, USA - YL17G09_36 | ecosystem: Environmental > Aquatic > Freshwater > Lake > Sediment | place: USA: Wyoming | collected... | reverse complement strand
CGAACGGCGAACGGTGTTCCTGGTCCTGCCCTGGGTGCTGGTGATGTTCTTCGGCGGCGTCTACTTCGGCTATCGGTTTCTCATTCCGCCAGCCACCAGCTTCCTCATTAATTTCGGCTCCGACGTCGCTTCCTACATGCTCACCCTCGGCGATTATGTGAACTTCGTCACCCGCCTGCTCCTCATTATCGGACTGATATTCGAGATGCCGGTGGTGACCACTTTCCTGGCGCGCATTGGCATCCTGTCCTCGAAATGGATGGGCGGCAAGCGTAAGATATGGATTATCCTCGCCTTCGTCATCGCCGCCGTAATCACCCCCACCCCTGATGCCGTCAACCAGAGCATTGTCGCCGGCACACTCATTGTCCTTTACGAGGTCAGCATCTGGATGGCTTGGCTGGTGGAGAAGCGCAAGAAAAAAACGGGCTCAGTGTCCAATACCTGATTTCGAAACGAATTCGAAGCCCGGATACTAAACTACGCTCCCACCGTACTGCAAACCGCGGTTCACGCCTCATAGTTGTTCATACCGATGGAAATCGAAATCAAGAGTTGCCTGTTCATTACTTGTTTCTCTCTCTCGAGTTCGCATCGCGTTGGATATTGTCCATCGTTTTTTGCGTTTTTTAATTAACTCATTGTTTGGCAATTGATGTTTGAGATTTGGAACTTCCTCCGGACACGGCTTGCACAGCCCCACTATCTGTTTTATACTGTAGTGTCCGGACCGCGGGAGCGGCTGAGTCCCGGTGGGCTCCACGGACTTCAAATCCGCTGGGGGGCATGAATATGTCTCAGGTGGGTTCGACCCCCATACGCTCCCGCCACACCCCCCTATCCGCGTGAGTTTTCATCACCTTCCATACTTGCCTTACTCCCGTAACTTGCTGTCAATTGCTATAACTTGCGCTACACTTACTTGCATTGCACAATATTACTTGCTATGATTAAGGCAAGATACGGTAAGCAAGTAAACGGTAGCCGAGCTACCGTAATGGAGGCAAGTAATGAAAACCATCATCGTTATTGAAGACAAGGCCAAGAACGTTTTCAAGTACCTCGCCCTGGTCAGCAAATACAAGGGTCACCTGACCCTCAAGGAACTGCAACAGCAGGCGCAGGCGAGCAAGTGACCGCGAAACGGTCATCCTGAGGGAACGCCGTGACCGAACGATACTCCCCAGCGCCGGCAAATGTGCAACCTGTTATTATTGGTTCGAATCCCGCCACCCCCCCCCCGCCGTGGTGCCCGCTTCCGCGGGGATGACAATCGTAGTATACAGGCGTACTTTTAGCGGACGTGCCCAAATAATTGCGCAAGGTAGCATGAATTATTGCTTGACAGACCGCTATTTTCCTGCTAGTATGAAACAAAAGCAATTGATAAGGCAAGAGTGATGGCAAGAAAGGCAATTGTCGACCGCGCCGCCGTCCTGGAACTGCTGAAAGAGGGCCGGACTTCGCAGTCGATTGCCGACCGTTTCGGGGTGAGCCGGCAGGCAATCGATCTCTACCGCAAGCAGTTTACGCGGGAAGGACTGCTGGCTCCGACCCGTCCTCCCGAACCAGTAGTAGCCGAAGTCGCCGATGCCACCCGGGCCGACCGCGTCCGTTCCGAACCGCGCGCGCCGTACACGGTCAGGTCCTCCTCTCCCCCACCACCCCCGGGTCCCTCGCTGGATGAACTGGTAGACCTGGTGATCCGCGCCTTTACCGCCCTGAAACGCATCCCCGAGCTGGAAGTCGAATGTGAAAAACTGCGCAAAAGTTACGCAGAGGCGCAATCGCAAATTGACGAATTGCAGGCCAGGGAACAAAAGCGTAAAGAGCAGGAACAGCGATGGTTCCAGGCGCAGAACCCGGGAGTCCTGACATACCGCCCGCCCACCATCCCACCGCCCTAAGTATCAAATATCAACTGTCAACCATCAAACAATATCTAATAGCTAATTACTGATAACTGACGGCTGATGCCTAGTTACGCAATTAATTTACCGTATCTTGGTCATTCACATTTATTTGTTGGTTGATAATTGTCAGTTGTTACTTTATTTAGTACTTGACCCTTTCGTCGCCGACCCGCCGCGTGATCTTCTCCCCGTCCAGGTATTCCAGGAACGCCTGGGCGTATTTGCGGCTGGTGCCAAAGATGTCCCGCACCTCGGCCAGGGTTATCCGGCCTTTGTCTTTGAGATAGGCCAGCACCCGCGCCAGCATCTCGCCATACGCCTGCGTGGAAAGCACCACGGTATCGCTGAGCTTGACCACCTTCTTTTGCTCGATGAGCAGGTTCAAAAGATCCGGCTCCGGTATCAGCTCGCTCGGCGGCGCGTAGGGAGTGTCCGCCAGCGACTTCAGGAAAACATCGACCTTAGACTGCTGGGTTGCGGTTAACTTAACCGTAAATTCTGGCAGACGCATCACCATTCCTTCCTCGACCAGCGCTTTCTCCGCCGCCAGCCTTTCCAGCACCAGCGGCGCGTGTTTGCCCAGCTTCAGCCGGTTCCCCAGCTCGACCCTGGGCATGCCTGTGCGGGTGGGAAACTTGCCGTGATACTCCTGCGTAACCTTCCTAGCTTCCTGCGTAATTCCCTGCCAGGTCGTGCCCGCCACCAGCAGGGATTGACCGAACCGCAGAACCAAGCCGCGCGCCGCCAGGTCAACGGTGAGCCGGGTAACCTCTTCCGCGGGCAGGACAACCTGTGCCGCCAGTTCCGGGGGCTCCAGAAAGCGTTTCGATTCCAGCGCCGCCAGCACCATGTCTTCAGGCGAGCCTTTTTCCCTGACCCGGAGGCTTTCGATTACGTCCGGTTTGAAACGGGGCAGGCGGCGGGCATGTGAATCGACAATCAAGCCACCCCCCTGCGTCTCCGTGGTCGTGCGGATAATAAAATGGTCGCCGTCCACCACGGGCACCGGGCGGTCGAGCATCAGTTGCACCCAGGCGCTAACGCCGGGTTTCAGTTCTTCGGCATCAAGCAGTCGGATCTGCACGGTAGCTTCCGCAGCCAGTATATAGACCTGGCGTTCGGCGTTGTGCTTGAGCGGGTGTCTTGTCTCCGCCAGCAGGTGGAGTCGCGCGCTCACCAGCCTGGTCGGCTCCAGCCAGCCGGGCCGGGTCAGCACCTCACCCCGCTGCACCTGCGCCGTGGTCACGCCGGTCAAGTTAGCGGCGACGCGGCTACCGGGGGTTGCTATTGTCTCCTGTGTGCGGTGGGTTTGCAGTCCGCGCAGGCGCGATTTCACGCCGGAGGGCACCAGTTCAACCTCCTGACCCACCGTTAGCGAGCCATCAATGAGTGTGCCCGTGACCACGGTCCCCGCCCCGGCAATGCTGAAGACGCGGTCGATGGGCAAACGCGGCCGGCCCTTGTCGCGCCGTGGCTCCGTGGATGTCAGCAGACGGTCGATGACCGATAGCAGTTCCGGTATGCCCTCGCGCGTCACCGCCGATACCGCGACGATGGGCGCCCCGGCCAGGGTGGTGGGCTTGAGCAATTCCTCGACCTCCATGCGCACCAGGTCGAGCCATTCGCTGTCCACCAGGTCTTTCTTGGTCAGCGCCACCACGCCGCGGGAGATGCCGAGCAGGTTCAGGATGGCCAGGTGCTCCCGCGTCTGCGGCATGGGACCTTCATTGGCGGCGATAACCAGCATGGCAATATCGATGCCCCCCGCCCCGGCGAGCATATTGCGCACGAAACGTTCGTGCCCGGGCACGTCCACGATGCCAATTTCCCGGCCGCCGGGCAGTTTCAGCCAGGCAAAGCCGAGGTCGATGGTCATGCCGCGCTCTTTTTCTTCGGCCAGGCGGTCGGGGTCAATGCCCGTTAGCGCCTGTACCAGCGCCGATTTACCGTGGTCGACATGTCCCGCCGTGCCCAGAACAAACAAGACACTACCTCCGCATGGAAAACGTCAGCCATCAACGGCCAGGTATCAGGGAATATCCAGTGTCTAATATCGAATTTCCAAACATTCAATTGTCTGTGGTTTGAAATAGGCAACTGTTTGTTACTTGTTACCTGCTATCTGGCTATTGCATGCGTCTTTGAGCGCTTCAATCACCAGGGCATCCTCCTCCGGCAAGACCGAGCGCGGGTCCAGCAGAAGAACATTGTCCTGGATGCGCCCGATGACCGGCACGGCACGCGCCCGCAGTGTCTGCGCCAACTTCAGAACCTGCGGCGAGGCTTTTTTGCCACCGGGCCCAATGGCCACCAGCCGTGTTGGCAGGGTCCCGCCGGGGAGACTGCCGCCGCCGACCATACTCTCGCCATCGATGACCCTGCCCTGGCCGCCGCTGGCCTCGGCCCAGACATCCGCCCGTCGTCCAATCTCGCCCGCGGGCGCCGCAATCATCCGCCACACCGGTATCTTCTGCGTGGCTTCTCCCTTTATGTAATGCAAAAGCGTGGCAATCAGCCCCGCCAGCCGTATTTTGTCAATCCGCACGGCGCGCGCCAGCGGGTGCCGCCGCAATTTGTCCACATAAGCTCTCTTGCCCGCGATAATGCCAGCCTGCGGCCCGCCGACCAGCTTGTCGCCGGAAAAGAACACCAGCGCGGCACCGGCGGTGATGCTCTTCTGCACCATCGGCTCTTCCGCCAGTCCGTAGACGGTGGTGTCCAGAAAACAGCCGCTGCCCTGGTCGTCAAATACCGGCAAATTGTGCTTATCTCCTACCGTTACCAGTTCCTCAATTGGCACTTCCGCGGTAAAGCCGATCACTTTGAAATTGCTCGAATGAACACGCAGGAGCGCCACCGTCGATGGAGTAACCGCCTGCTCATAGTCGCGGGCGTAAGTACAGTTGGTGGTACCCACCTCCACCAGTTTCGCGCCGCTCTGCCGCATGACATCCGGGATGCGGAAGCTATCGCCGATCTCCACCGCCTGCCCGCGTGAAACGATGATTTCCTTCCGTTTTGCCCAGGCGCTCAAGCCCAGGAGCACGGCGGCGGCGTTATTGTTCACCGCCATGCCCGCCTCTGCCCCCGTGACCTCGCAGAGCAGGCGTTCCAGGTGGACCTGGCGGGAGCCGCGCGCGCCACTGCCAAGGTCGAACTCCAGGTTGCTGTACCCGTGCGCCACGGCGCGCATCGCTTCAATGGCCTCCGTGCTCAATGGCGCCCTGCCGAGGTTGGTGTGCAGGACCACGCCCGTGGCGTTAATGACCGGACGCAGGCTGGTCGAGGTCGTTGTGCGGGCGCGCTCGACCACTCCCAGCGCCACCTCATCGATGGGCGGGCATTCTTTGCCGGCCGCAATGGCACGGCGCGTCTCTTCAAGCTGGCTTCGGACGAGATTGACGACAAACGCGTGGGGAAAACTCGCCGACAACGGCTTGATGAGGTCGTGGGCAAGTAGCTGGTCGACGCTGGGCAGTTTGCGGAACTCCGTGGTCATGGTAGCCTATTCTACTATATGCGCCTGACCAACGCCACCGCACGGTCGGGTTGGGTACGCCTGGTTATGCAGCTTGCCGGGACAGCGCCGCACCCGTCCGCGACCGCTCGCCGGGCACAACCAGCGTCACCACTGTTCCGTGCCCCGCCTTCGACTGAATAGTAAGACTGCCGCCGAGTAAGTCGGCGCGTTCCTGCATACCCGCCAGCCCTATCTTGCCCGCCTGCAGGAAGCGCAGGTCCTCGCCGATAACAAACCCTTTGCCATCGTCCCTGACTTCCACCTTCGTGTGCTTCGTATTGAAATGGACCTGCACCCGGGCGCTCTTGGCGCCGGCATGCCGCCAGACGTTATTCAGGGCTTCCTGGACGACCCGGTAGATAAGCAGATCGTCCTCCGGCGTGAAATGCCTCTCCTCGCCTTCGATTTGCAGTTCGCTGTGAATGCCCGCCTGCTGACCCACCTGCGATACCAGCTCGCGGACGGCCGGCACCAGCCCCAGGTACTCAAGCGTGGGCGGCCGCAGGTCCTGAATGAAAAGCCGGATGCGCGCCGTAACGCCATCGATTTCCGCCCGGGTCTCCTCCAGCGGTTTGCGCAGTTTCGACCGTTTGGCTTGGGCGGCAATAAGCTCATCGACACGCCGGGAAAGGATGCTGAGCGCCTGGATGGAGTCGTCATGCAGTTCCCGCGCGATGCGTTTCCGCTCTTCCTCATGGGCGCGGGTAATCTGGCGCGCGTAGAGACGCAGGTTTTCCGCCAGGCGGCGCTCCCGGGTGACATCCCGCGAGATATGCTGAAAGACGGGTTTGCCGGTCTGGTCCATGACCAGCGAGGTAGTCAGCATGATGATGGCTTCCGTGCCGTCTTTCCTGATGACCTTCTGCTCGTAAGGCTGTTCCACTTCCTGACCGGAGAGCAGTTTCCGCCGCACCTCCCGCGCCAGCTCCAGCGCCTCCGGCGTGAGAAACGCGGTGACGTTCATGCCAATAGCTTCACCAGGCGCGTACCCCGTGTATTCAGCCGCGGCGCGGTTCGCCGCCAGGATTTTACCGTCCAGGTCCTGCATCCAGATGGCATCGTGTGCCTTCACAAAAAGCTCGCGGTAAAGTCGGCCCACCCGCTCCTTCTCTTCCGCCAGCGTAGCCCTTTCCAGCGCCACGCCCAGCTCCGAGCCGATGAGGGTCAACAATTGCTCCTCTTCGCGACTGAACTTTTTCGTTGAGCGCGCCAGGATGCACAAAGTGCCCACCACCTCGTCGCGCGCCCGCAGGGGCACGATGAACTGCGAGCCGATGCCCTCCCGTTTCACGACCTCGCGTGAAAGCCGTGGGTCGGCGGCCGAGTCTTCAATAAAAACCGATTCGCCGGTGCGGGCGACCCAGCCATTGAATCCCTCGCCCACCTTGAGCTTGTCCACGCCGCCGGCAAATTCCGCCGAGACGCCGCGGTACTGTCGCAGTTCCAGTTCACCCTGCGACTTGTTAATAAGGTAGATGAGAACGCCGTCGGCCACCACGGCTTCCAGTATTTTGTCAGCGGCCGTATTCAGAATATCGCCAAGACTGCCGAACTGGTTGATGGACGTGGTGATGGAATGCAGGACGGAGAGCCGCTTTTCGTTCTCGCGGATAGTCTCTATGTGCGTCTGCAATTCCTGCCGGATGGACTCGAGCTTGAGCAATGCCTGCTCGCGGCGGCCGACCTCGCGGCGGTGCGATTCGAACCACCAGTTGAACCCCGCCCCAGCCACAATCACGGCGACCGTTTCATAGATGGCGTCGCCCAGGAACTGCTCCTTCAGGAAAAGTCGGGGCACCATGGCAAGCATGGCGGCAAACAAATAAGCGACGCCCCCGCGCAGGCCGTGCACCACCCCGGCGATAATTATCACCGCCAGGAAGAGAAGCCGTTCGATGCTGTGCCGCTGGAGACCGAGGAAGGTGCTGACGTCAGCGTGGGAAGGCAGGAAGAATTGGGAATAGTGCAGGAAAACACCGCCGAGGAAGCAGAGGAGAATTAGCCAGGCAACGGGTTTGCGCATTTCCGTGGCCAGCCGCTTCATCCGTGCGAACTCTCCTCCCCCGAGAGATTGAGCCAGCCCTTGCGCAGGCAGTAGACAATCGCCTCAGTGCGCGAATAGACGCCCAGCTTATCGAAGATATTGCGCCAGTGGGTCTGGACCGTCCGTGGCCCGATGTTCAACAGCGTGGCTATCTGCTTGTTACTCAGCCCCTCGGCGCCTTTTCTCAGGACCTGGAGTTCGCGTTCGCTGAGGACATCCGGTTTCTCATGGAGCGGGCGAGTCTGCGAACTGCGCAGCTGGGAGAATACCACCTTGGCAATAGCCGGATGCAGGACGGATTCCCCTTCGTAGGCACTGCGGATGGCGCTGGTCAACTCCCTGCCGCGGACGTTCTTGAGCAGGTAACCGACCGCGCCCGCCTCAATCATGGCGGCAATAAACTCAGGGTTGTCGTACGCGGTCAGCACCAGGATCTTCGTCTGCGGCAAGGTCGCTTTTATCTGCCGCGTGGCTTCAATACCGTTCAGACCGGGCATGGCGATGTCCATAAGGACAATGTCCGGCCGGAGCTGTTTCACCAGGCGGACGGCTTCTTCGCCATCGCCGGCTTCCCCGGCGACCTCCATGTCCGCCTCGCGCCGGATGAGTTCCGCCAGGCCCTCTCTGACCACGGCGTGGTCTTCTGCCAGCAGTACCGTAATCTTTCCCATTTACACGTAAATTATACCACGCGCAGGCACCTTGTCACCTGCGTGAAGCCTGAGCCTGCGTTTTCTATACCAGGGCCTGGTAGACCAACCGCTCAAATTCTTCCTGGTAGGTATTTTCGGGCATCATCATATGCATCAGCACCTGCGTGAAACACACCCCCAGCAGGTCTTCTTTGGGGTCGGCAAAATAGGTTGTCCCGGCGGCGCCGCCCCAGCCATAGGCACCGATGGACCGCATGATGGGCCTCCAGCTTCCGCCGGTATGCACGCCCACACCCATGCCGAAGCCGAAGCCGCGACCGGTCAGCGGAATATGAATGGGACCGGTGTGGTTTGATGTCATCAACTCCACGGTCTTGCGGCCGAGGATGCGCACGCCGTCGAGTTCGCCGCCATTAAGTAGCATTTGGCCGAAACGCGCGTAATCAGCCACCGTGGACAGGATACCGCCCATATCGCCGCCGGCGCCAAAGTAGACCTTCGGTCCGGTTACCTTTTCGCTCGTCTCCGCGCGTTCGGCAATCGCCAGTTTCCACTCTTTGCCCTGGCGCTCCGGCCGGTAGCAAGCCGGGAAACGGCCCAGCTTTCCTCTGGGCAGGTAAAACGAGGTGTCTTTCATGCCGAGCGGTTTGAAAATGCGCTCCTGGTAGAACTCCTCCAGCGTTTTCCCGACAATTTGCTCGATGACCACCCCGATAAGCGGGTAGCCAACGTGATATTCGAACTCCGTGCCCGGCTGAAAGCTGAGCGGCAATTTAGCCTCAAGCTCCACCCTCTCCCTGAATGTCATGGGCTTGGGTTTGACGCCCGGGTACCATCCCAGCGCCATCATTACGTCGCGGTATTCAGTCAGGAAAGCGAGCGGCGCGCGCTGTGGCGTTGCCAGGCCGGTGGTATTGCGCAGGCAATCCCGGAGGGTAATGCCACGGCGGGCGGGCACGGTGGGTATCAGCGTTGGAGTTGGCGGCGGCTCCTCCCTGTCCGCATTCGCCTGCACCCGCACCAGCGGATTCTTAAAAGCCGGGATGTATTTAGCCACGGGGTCGTCCAGGTTTAGCTTGCCTTCTTCGTACAGGATCATGGTCGCCACACCGGTTACCGGCTTGCTGTTCGAATACAGGCGGAAAATGGTGTCTTTCTCCGCAGGCTTCTTACTTTCGAAATCCATGTAACCCTGGACATCGTAGTGCACCACTTTGCCGTGCCTGGCAACCATGGTAACCAGGTTGGGGACTTTCTGCTCGTCGATGAACTTTTGCAGACCCGGCCGGATCCTTGCCAGCCGCTGTGAAGAAAATCCTACCTCTTCCGGTTTGGCGAAGGGCAGGGGCCAGTCACCAATTTTGGGGCTCATGCAATTTCCTCCATGCTCGTTTTTGGGGTTCATTCCGTAAAAGACGTGTGCTGGCATTATAGGTGAACGACGGGTAAACCGTCAAACCGCCGCGCCGAATATTGACTCTGATTAGCTCTAGTAGTATCATCGTGCTTGATATTGTGCCAAGACGCTGTATTATAATAGGTGGAATGGCTCGGACGGAGAATTGCGGTGAACGGTTCAATTAAGGAAATAATTAAGAACTCTGAGCTTTTTTGGAATCTTACCGAAGAGCAGATCGACAAACTCGCCCCACTCGCCACAGTGCAGACTTTCACCACCGGCCAGCGCATCTTTACAGAAGGCGAGCCCATTCCCAGCTTCTTTGTCGTCGGCAGGGGCAAAGTCTCGCTGGAGATAGAGATACGCATCGGCTCCCGCACCCGGCGCCAGGCGGTTATCGACGTCGTCGGCGCGGGGGGCTTCCTCGGCTGGTCCACCTTCCTCAATCAACCAGCATCCATGTCCGGCACATCCCTGGAAGAGACCCAGTTGCTCGTTTTTAACGGCGAGCAGGTGCGCCGGCTATGCGCCGGGGATACCGAGCTCGGCTACAAGGTAGTGCTGGCGCTGGTCGGGCTGGTATCAAATCGACTCTCCCATACGCGGCGGACCCTGGCGCACGTCCTGTCCGTTACATCACACGACCTGCGGGCGCCACTTGCCACGGTGCAAAGCTGTATCGACGTCGTTGTCGGCGGGTTTGCCGGCGAGGTCAACCAGAAACAGAAAGACCTGCTCCTCGGCGGTAAAGGGAGAATTGCCGACCTGTTGAAGATGATCGATAACATCCTGGATATTTCCTACATCGAAATTAAGGTAGCGGACTTCCAGAAGATAAGTTTGAACCAGGTGGTCACCGATTCTATCGGCGATGTCGAAGGCCTGGCGCTTCGCAAAGCCATTGCCGTGAAAAACAATATATCGCGTCCGCTGACCCCGGTGCTGGGCGCTCAGAAACGCCTGCAACAGGTGGTAACCAACCTGCTCGGCAACGGCATCAAGTTCACCCCCAGCGGCGGCTCCGTGACCGCCACCGCCAGCGAGACGGCTGAGAGAGTCCAGATTGACGTCACCGATACAGGCGTCGGCGTCCCCCCTGAAGA
>Ga0315285_10008330_pt1 | contig 10635 bp, 8 predicted proteins | sample YL17G09_36_MG_FD_203698 | JGI IMG/M metagenome (GOLD analysis project Ga0315285, IMG submission 203698) | Sediment microbial communities from Yellowstone Lake, YNP, Wyoming, USA - YL17G09_36 | ecosystem: Environmental > Aquatic > Freshwater > Lake > Sediment | place: USA: Wyoming | collected... | reverse complement strand
GAGCGCGCCCGGCGGCGGCGGCGGCGGCGGCGGCGGAGGAGGAGGAGGAGGAGGAAATAACCATTCTCGACGGAAAAATAACTCACTCTTCTTCCACCCGGCCTCTTCTCTCTTCTCTCTTTTCTCCTCTCTCGCTCCTCCCCTCCACCCCCCATTACGCATACACACACACCAAGGACGCGAGGAGCGCCACCCGGTCGTCGTCATCGTCGAGCTCATCATGGCCGCCGTCGTCAACTTCGCGTCCGGCGCTGTCATGAGCGTCGTCGTCTTCGCGTCGGCGCTCCCGGGATTGATAAGGAGCTACCGTCCTGGCTTTCTCAGCGGCGCGCTCTTCTTCCTCGTCGCGCTTCTGGGCGCCGTCTCCGCCGCCGCGGCCTTCGTGGGGGCCCTGGCCGCGGCCGGGGCCGGGGCCGCGTACGGCGTCGTGTCGATCGCGGCGCGGCCAGCGCTCGCCGCGGCAGAGCGGCAGCGGCGCGAAGCTCTGAACCCGCCAAGGGCGCCGCCGAGGCCCAGGGCACCGCTGGATCCGCGGAGGAACCTCGATGATTGATGAAGGAGGGCAGCGCGCGCGTTGCGGAAGGTTGCTCGTGAGTAAAGACAAAATAGAAAGAGAAACGAAAGAGGCGCGCTTTTTTATTGGATCATGTCTTGATTTTTACTTTCGTTCTCTCTCTCTCTTTTCCCCACCTCTCTCTAGCAATCTACTCAAGCCTCCTCGCTCTTGCTCTTGTTCTCCTCCTTTTTGTCCTTTTTAGCCTTTTTGCTCGAAGGAGCAGCAGCAGCGGGAGCAGCAGCAGCAGCAGCGGGAGCACCACCACGCCCGGGAGCAGCAGCAGCAGCAGCCTTTTCCTTCTCCTCCCTCTTTTGCTTCTTCGCCGCCGCGGTTGCCGCCGCCTTCTCCCTCTCCTCGTGCTTCTTCGCCTCGAGGGACCCGCCTTTTGCCAGGAGCTCCTTCCTCAGGGCCTTCCGCCTCGCCTTGGCGTTGGGGACCTTGACGGAGGGCCTCGCGTCGGAGCCAGGGGTCTCCGGAAGCGGAGCCCCCCCTCCGGCCGCGGCGGCCGCCTCGGCGGCGGCCTCGGCCGCGGCGGCCGCCTCGGCCGCGGCCTCCCTCTTGGCGCGCCGGCTCTTCTGCTGCGGCGTGAGCTTGACCCCGGCGCGGTCTGGGGCCACCGCGGCCACGACGGCGAGGCAGGTGAGGCGGGCGCCCGAGGCCTCCGCCGAGGCCAGCGGCGTCGAGAGCTTCTCTTCTCCGGCGGCGGAAGAGGAGGAACACGGGGAGGACAGCGCGGCGCGGAGGTCCCAGAGCCGCACCGTGCCGTCGGTCGCGCACGAGGCGATTCGCTGGGACTCTTCCCCGCCGCCGCAGCCGCTCGCCATCGACGCCACGCCCTTGACGCGCGCGCCGTGCGCCCTCGCCACGCGGCAGGCGGATTTCGCGCCCTTCGTGCGCGCGTCCCACAGGTGCAACGCGCCGTCGTCGCCACCCGAGACGAGCACGTTCGCGTCGAGCCAGCACGCGGCCTGCTGCCTCCCCACGCCCGACCCGGCCCCGCCGAAGGATGCCACGATCCCGGCGGACGCGGCGGGGGCGTCGTCCTCGCCGTCCGCGGGGGCGGAGGCGGCGAGCGACCGCACGGTCAGCGAGTCGCCGCAGAGCAGCGCGTAGGTTTCCGGGGCGGCCCCCGGCGCGAACGCGACGACGTCCGCCGCCCCCGGGAGCCTCGTCTTGAACTGCGACTTCCCCTTGACGAGGTTCCACAGCCGCAGCGTGCCCCCCTTCCCTCCGGAGCCCAGGTCGGCGGACAGGAAGACGCGGCCCGAGGGGTGCACAGAGATCGACGAGACGGGCCCCGAGTGCGCCTCGGCCATCGTCTTGAGGCAGTCCCACTCCCTGCCCGCCGACCAGACGCTGATGCCCCCGTCCGCGGAACCCGACACCAGGTGCGTCGGGGGGGCGGGGGCGGGAGACGAGGAGCCGTCCGGGGGCGGCGCGGGCGAGTACAGCGCGAGGCTCGTGACGGCGCCGTCGCCCGGGCTCATCAGGAACCCGAGGTCGACGTGGCGGGCGACGTCGAAGAGGTGGATGGTGTCGTCGACGCCGCCCGTGGCCGCAAACGGCGCCGCGGCGGCGACGCACTTGACGGGCCCGCGGTGGACGGGGACGTAGAAGGAGCGGCGGAGCTTGGCGGGCTGTTTTTTCGGTTGGTTTGATTTTGGGGGAGGGGAGGGGAAGAAGAAGAAGAGGAGGGGGGTGAGCCGCCGCATGTCAAGCCGTCGAGTCCCGAATCAATGCTCGATGCTCCCTTCGCCTTTTTCCTCTCTCTGTCTTTCGAAGAGTCCTCTTTTCCCTTCCCATCTCTTCAAGATTCGAGAGCAAGCGCGCGCGCTCTCTTCCAGCGTACCTCGGCCTCGACGTCGGCCTCGAAGCCGAACAGGAAGCGCTCGTAGCAGCCGACGAGCACCGTCGCGGGCATGGTTTCGGCTTGGCTTTTTTTTCTCCTTTTGAGCTTTGCTTTGATTACTAGAGACCGGATAGCGCCGTGGATGTCTAGAAAGAGAGATGAAGTATGCTCTCCGGCAATTGGCTAGGCCGCTCGGAGTCAAGAGCCCGCGAGAGAGGGCGTCCCTTCAATCGAGTGGCGAGAATGCGAAAACAGTGCCGCCTTGGAAGGAAAAAAAAAAAAAAAACTCGCCTGCCGCTGCACTCTCACTGCTCTCTTCCCTTTCCTCCTTCTTTGCCCCTTCGTTTTCCCCGTCTTTTCAAAAAAACTTCCAAGCCGCCATGATCAACGACGAGGGCCAGGTCGTCGACCTCTACATCCCGCGCAAGTGGTGAGTAGGGTTCTCTCTCGAAAGAGAGAGGAGCGCCGGGACTCTCCCACCGGGGAACAAGAGAGCTCCGATCGTCGCCCGAGCTGCGATCAGCTGCGACGGCGGCTGCGTGGTTGGAATCGCTCCTCGTGATTGGACCCGTTCCGCAGTTTGATGTGCTCTTCCCTTCCCGGAGTGCGCACATCGACGTCGTCGATGGGCCATCGCGATCGAGAAACGCGCGATTCTCCTTCGCCGAAGAGGCCAAGGAGACCGCGGGATCAGAGCAACGCGCGTCGCTCTCGGCCGCCGCCTTTTTTTTCCCTTTCCGCTCTCCATCGTCATCTCATCTCCTCCCAACTCTCCTCTCCAACCAATTACCAATCTCCAACAAAAACAGCTCGTGGACCAACAAGCTTATCACGGCCAAGGACCACGCCGCCGTCCAGATCAACGTCGGCCACCTCAACGCCGAGGGCATCTTCACTGGCGCGACGACGACGCTCGCGCTCGCCGGCAACGTCCGCGCCTGGGGCGCCGCCGACACCGCGGTCGACCTGCTGTGGAAGGTACGGAGATGATGATTGTTATCTTGCGACGCTGAAGAGGGAATGCGATGAGCGGAGGACGCTTGGCAAGAGGAGCAGTTTGAGAGGGCAAACGGGCGATCGGCGTGGAGAACTTCAACTCACCTTTTTTCCCCCCTTCTCGGCCCTCTTTCAAAAAAAAAACTCAACTTTCTCCCGCAGAAGGCCCAGGCCGCTCGCCCCGAGTAAAGGAATGGGGATCCGGCGATCCAACTATCTGACAGAGTCCGCGTGTGTGTTTTGTACTTGACTGGAGAGAGAAAAGGGGATGAAGGGAGGGACGAGAAGAGTTTCTTTTTCCGCCCTTTTGGTTTTTGTTTTCTTTTCTTGTAGAGAGAAAAATCAGAGGGAAGGAGAGAGAGACGGTTCTCCGTTTCGCCCCCGAACCCCCCCCGATCCTTCCGTTTCGCCCAAAAAGTTGAACATCGTTTCACACGAAACGTTTCGTTTTTTGTTACAGAGCTGCTGTTGCCCGGCGGGCTCAGCCGCTCCTCAGGAACTCGAAGACGCGAGCAGCCGCGTCGGCCCTCTGGTGCGCGCTTCCGCCATGTCCGCCGCATCCGCCGCCGCTGCTGTGCTCGCCCGTCCTCCTCTCGCGTTCCCCCCCCGTCCCCGCCCCGCCGGCCGCCCCCGCCTCCGCGGCTTTCTCCACGCCCGCTGCGTAGCAGAGCTCGGCCGCGACCTCCGCCACCGAGTCGAGGTCGACGTCGAGGGAGGAGAACCACCGCGTGGCCGCGGCGGTGAAGGAGCGGCCCGCCCGCTCCCGCGCCGCCGCCGCCGCTCCTCCTCCCGCTCCCGCTCCCGCCGCCCCTCCGTCTGCGCCTCGCGCTCCTTCTTCCCGTTCGTCCTCCGTCGCCGCCGTCCTCTCGGCTTCTTCGAGGTCCGCCGCCGCGGCGGCCACGGCGGCTGCCGCGAACCCGATGACGTGCGGAGGTGCCCAGAGGGAGACGTCGGTCCGCGAGAAGGAGACGGAGACGGCGGCCCAGGCGCGGGCGCCGAGCCGCCGCTGCTGCTGCTGCTGCTGCTGCTGCGCCGGCCGCCCCGCGCCGTCCCCCTGCTTCCTCGTCGGGCCGGAGCTCGACCCCGCCGTTTCTTCTTCCCTCGGCTTCCTCTCTCTTTCTTCCTCGATGGCCGCCGCCGCTTCCAGCGCGTCCGGGTAGGGGGACCAAATCAAGAGCCCCCTGGCCCCGAGGGAAGAGACGAGCTCGACCTCGGCCTCGAGGAGCTGCCTCGGTGTCGGCAGCGGGAGCGGGCAGGGAGGGTTCGCAGCTGCTGCCGCTGCTGCCGCTGCTGCCGCTGCTGGCTTTTTCAGGGGAGAAGGCCCCGCCGCCGCTGATGAAGAGACATGGCTGATTCGATCTCGCTGCTGGACGGCGGAGGAAGAAGAGGCGACGAGACTAATGCGGGCGTTGTTGCCCCTGCATCCTCCGCCGCTTCTGCCGCCACCGCCGCCTCCTCCTCCTCCTCCTCCTCCTCCTCCTCCTCCTCCTCCTCCTCTTCCTCCTCCTCCTCCTCCCGTCCTCATCGCTTCCTCCGCCGCCGTCCCCTGTTGCCCCCCCGAAGAGAAGCAACCTCCCTCCGCGGCTGCCATCTCCGCGCACCTCAGAAGGTACCGCGCCGAGACGTGCGACTCCTCGACTTTCGCGGCCAAGAAGAGGCACGCGAGCGCCAGCGGCACGGGGGGCAAGCACGAAAGGCCCCTCCGATAAAAGTGCCTGCGGGCGAAGACGGCGGCCGAGGACACCACGCGTTGGCGGAGGGCCCCCGAGGAGTGTCGCGCGACCTCGGCCATGTCTGTAAGATGAGGAGAGAAAAGGAGAGAAAAGAGAGAAAAGGAGAGGAAAGAGGTGAGAAGAGAGAGAGAGAGGGGGGCGAAAGAAGAAGAGAAAAAACCAATAACCAAAAAACGCACACTCGACGACAAAGGCCTTGTAGGCCTCGATGTCCCCGTCGCCGAGCCCGAGAGAGCGCTCCCGCGCGTGCGCCGAGAGGACGCTCGCGCGCGGGACGAGCTCGAGGCTGTTTTTTGTTTTTTTGGAAGTGAGAGGGAAAAGAGAGCGAGAGAAAAAAAGTGAGGGAAGAGAAGGTCGAAAGAAAGAAAGAAAGAAATTGAGCGTCGATCGATCTTGGACAAAGAGCCAAGACAGTGCCGCTTCAATTGCGCCGTCTTGTCCTCCTTCGATGCCGTATTTTTCGTGATCAGCGTCACAGAGGAAGAAGAGCAACCACTCACGCGTGCGGAGACTCCCAGAAGTTTGACGCCATCTCGCGAGGGCCTCACGCGAGGTCAATCTTGTTTCATATTTCGATTTTCGATGAGGGAAAAAGCCAATTTTTGATTTTTCGTTCGCGCTCGTCGATCGAGAACAGAATTTCGACGAGAAATACTCTCCCTCTCTCGCGCGCGTGCAGCATCTCAGAACGACTCTTTTCTCTCCTACTTCCACAAGGAGGAGAGAATCCCGACGAATGGAAAGCCCATCCCGATGCCCGATGCCGCCAATTTCGACGAGTCGGTGCGCAGGGCGCTCGAGGCGGCCGTCGATGCGACGGGATCGTCTCCGACCCCAGCCCCCGCCCCGACCTCGCCCCTCTCGCCTTCCTCGCTGGCCGTCTCGCCGGCCTTCTTCGAGGCCCTGTGCGGGGCCTGCCGCCACGCGCCACCCCTCGAGGTGGTCAGGGCGGCAGACGGGGAGCAGGGAGAAGGAGAGCCGCCCGACGCCGACGAGCCGCGGTCGCAGCGCCTCCTCCTCGCCGCCCTGGCCGCAGCCCGCGCGCTCCGCGGCGCGGCCCCTCGAGGGTACGAGGCCCGCGTCCTGCGAGAGGCCGCGAAGAGATTCAGCTCGGCCCTGAGCGACGAGCTGGCGGAGGCTCTCGCTTCGTCGCTGCTCGTCGCGGACAAAGAGGAGGGAAAAGGAGAAAGAGGGGACGACGGCGGCGGCGACCAAGCGGGACGAGAGTTTTCTCCTCCTTCGCGGCCGCCGCTGCAGCTGCAGGCCTTCTTCTTCGGCCTCGAGGAGCATCCTGAAGACGACGACGGCGACGACGACGCACCGTCATCGGGAAAGAAGAAGGAGCAGAAGCAGAAGAAGAAGCCGACGCTCTCTTCGACGCGGGCGTTCCCCGTCGCCGTCTCCTCCTCGCCCGACTTCCTCTCGGGCGGCACCGGGAGGGCGCTCTGGCCGGCGAGCAGGGCTCTCTCCGCGCTCCTGCTCTCGGGGGGGAGCGAGCTCGCGCGGGGCCGGAGGGTGACGGAGCTCGGGTGCGGGGCGGGGATGGTCGGGGCCGCGCTCTCCGTCGGCGCCGCGTGGTGGCGGAGGCAAGGGCCGCGGCGGCGGCGGCGGGGAAGCGAGGAGGACGGCCGGCGCGGCGGCGGCGACGGCGGCGGCTGCGGGGGCGGCGGGGGTGGCGACGGCGACGAAGAGGGGGGCAGCGCCTCGTCTTCCTCCTTCTCCCCGCTCTCGCTGCGCCTCACCGACGGGGATGCCGACTCTGTCGCCAACGCTCGGAGGACTCTCGAGGCCAACGGGGTGCGAGAAGGGCCCGAGGAGAGGCTGAGCGTCGGCGTCCTCGACTGGCTGGAGGAGGAGCGGAGAGCCGAAGCAGAGGAGGCAAACGGAGGAGGGAATCGCGGTGCCGGAGATGGGGCACCAGGAAAGAGAGGAGGAGCAGAGGGCGAGACTCTTTCCAATCTTGTCGTCGGGTCGGACATAATGTACGACCCCGAGTCTGCCCTGGCCCTCTCTCGCGTGCTCGCCTCCCTGCTGTCGCCGCCGCGGCCAGCGAAGGCGAAGGATTCGGAGGGCCCGTCTTCTTCGTCGGCGTTGCTGGCGGGCGTCGTCCGCAGCGAGGAGACGGCGGCGGCGTTCGAGCGCGCCTTTGCCGGTGCCGGGCTCTCCTTCGAGCGCTCCTCCGATGGCGGCGGCGGGGGGCCTCCTCCGATGCCGGGGGCGGCGGAGGAGTGGCGCGACGGCGGCAGGAGCGCGTCCTCGCCGTCGCTGCTGCTGCCGAGGGTGCGGGCGTGGCACTCGGGGGACGAGGGGGTGAAAGTGCGGTGGTGGCGGCTGAGGAGGGAAGAGAAAAACGAGAGGTGAAGAGAGGGAAAAAACAGGGAAGGAAAAAAAAAATTGCAAAAAAAACGAAAAACCCAAACTAACTCGAGCGCGGAAGTGAGGAGGAAAAGAAAAGAATGGAGGGGAAGAGAGAGAGGGGAGGGAGAGAGGGGGAAAGGAGGAAGAGGACTTTCAGAGCTCAAAAAACTCTAAAAGTTTTTTTTTCCTCCCTCTCGGTGCTTTTTCATTTTCTCCTTGCTGGTTGAGTTCCGATCACGATTTGTTTCGACCGAAGCGAGGTACTCCCCCCTGCCCCCTCTGCAAGCCTTGCATCAACAGCGCGTCTGCGCACCGGTACGTCACAGCCGCTCCGCCGCTGCGCGAACCCCGCGGCGAGCCGAGGGAGAGGCGTTACGGTTTGGGGAGGAAGAACGTCGACTTCTGCTGGCGTCGAGTCTCGTTTGACGTCGAGCCTCTCTTGCACTTCTCCAATCTCGTCCCCAGCGCTTTCCGCCCAGTCACTCATGTCCCCCCACCCTCATTTCTCCCCATCTTCCTCTCAACGACGCATCTCACAGACTGCGCAACGCAGGGGGAAGAGCAAGAGGCTGAACGAGGCTCTTTCGAAGCGATGAGCGGCGCGGGTCCTCCGGCGTCGGGAGGCGCGGCGAGCGTCGGCGACGGCATCAACGCCAACGCCAACGGCGAACCTCTGGACCGCCTCGCGAGCGACGGCAGCAAGTACTTCAAGTCGCAGCAGCAGAAAGAGTCCCTGGAAGAGGCATACACGAGTGCGTTGGGTTTGAAGATCGAGAGGGGGAAGAAAGCGCGCGAGAGAGAGAGAGAAAGAGAAAGAGAGGAAGAATCTCTCGACGGCGCCGCCGCCGATCGCGGCGCACGAGGGCCCGAACTGCAGCAGCGCCTCCCCCGTGACGGCGTCGTAGGCCCTTAGCCCGCACGGGCACGTCCATCGTTTCGATGGAAACGATCGACCACTGACGACAGAAAAACTCGAAAAAAACTCGAAAAAAAGCAGAGAAGCAAAACCCCACCACCGCGGAGCGCGAGCAACTCGCCTCCGACCTGGGCATGCCCGTGTCGGCCTGCTCCGCCTGGTTCCAGCGCCGCCGACTGACTGACAAGCTGGCCAGGATCGAAGCCAGCGCGAGGGCGAAGGAGGCCGCAGGCGGCGGGAGCGGGAGGCGGCGCGGCGCCGCTGTGGCCGCTGCTCCTGCTCCCGCCGCCGCTCCTGCCGAAGGAGAAAAGGAGGCCGAGGAAGAAGAGAAGGAGGCCGAGGAAGAAGAGAAGGAGGCCGAGGAAGAAGAGAAGCAGGAGGAGGAGGAGGAGGAGGAGGAGGAGGAGGAGGAGGAGGAGGAGGAGCAAGGAGGAGGAGGAGGCCAGGCAGCAGGCGAGATGGCCGCGGCCCTGGCGGCGGCGCTGGCCGGCGTCGACACCGAGGCGCTCGCCGCGGCGTTCGGCTCGGCCGCGGCGAGAGCGCAGGACGTCGCTGCGGCGCAGCAGCGGCAGCGGCAGCAGCAAGAACATGGCGACGTCGCCGCTGCTGCTGCCGCCGCCGCCGCTGCTGCTGCTGCTGCTGCCCCCCCTCGTCCCGCTGCAAGGGTCCCCTCTGTTTCTATCCCGGCCAACGCGCCGCCCGCGGTGAGGGCGGCGCTGCTCGCCGGGGTCGCGGCGGCGGGCCCCGTTTCCGCCGCTCCTCCTCGCGCTCGGAAGAGGAGCCGCTACGTCGGGGCCGCCTCCGCCTCCCTGGCGCCCGTCCCTTCCGACCTGGTGCCGCTGCTGAAGTCGGCCGCTGCCGCGCTGCCGCAGCCCCTGCAGGAGGGAGGGCCTCCCCTTGGCTTCGTCTTCGACGACGCCCCCGCCTCCAGCGCCGGCGGCGCGGCCGGCGGACCCTCCTCGTCTCACGCCCCGCGCAGGCGCGCCCCGCCCTCCGCCGCCGAGGCCGCCGCCGCCGAGCTGCGCCGCCAGCAGGCCGCAGTCGCCGCCCGCGCCCGAGAGCTCGAGCGCGCCGAGCAGGAGCGCGGCAGGGCCGAGGAGCGCGCCCTGCGGGCCGCCGCCTCGGAGAGCGCGCGGCTCGAGCGCGAGGCGGCCAGGGCCGCGGAGCGCGCGGAGCGCGCCGCGAGGGCCGAGGCCGAGCGCGCCGAGCGCGAGCGCGTCAGGCTGGGCGAGCTGGCCGCCAAGAGGGAGCGGGCGGCGGCCTTGAAGGCCGAGCGCGAGAGGGCCAACGCCGAGCGGGAGCGGCTCAAGGCCGAGCGCGCCGCCGCGCGGGCGGCCGACGCCGCGAGGCGGGCCGAGGAGCGGCGCGCGAGGGACGCCGCCAGCGCCGCCGCCGCCGCCGCGGGCCGCGGCAGGAGCCTGAGCGCGGAAGGCGGCGGCGGGAGGGAGGGGTCTGCCCTTCCCGGCGGCGGCGGCGGCCCGGGGCGAGGCGGCTCGCGCGGGGGCAGCCCCGGGGCCGCGGCGGCGGCAGGCGCGATCCCCTCGGCCGCCGCGCGCCGCGCGCTCCCCGACGACTCCGACCTCGAGGAGGAGACCGCGGGCGCGCCGCCCCCGTTCCCGCCCCCGGACACGGTCCCCACCGTCCCTGCCTTCCCCCCCGACCTCGGTGAGGCCGCCGGCCCGGACCTGCTCTCCTCCGCGGCCTTCCTCGCCGACTTTGGCGACGTCCTGGCGCTGCCGGCGCCGCTCGCGGCTGACGCGCTGCTCGCGGCGCTGCGCTGCGGCGAGGGCTCGGCGCTCTGCGGCGAGGTGCACGTCTCGCTGCTGCGGCTGGTCCAGGCCGACGCCGAGGAGGCCGCGGCGGCGGGCAACGGGATGTACGCCGCGACGGCGGCCGCGATCGCTGCCGGGGGGGGAAGGGACGGCGACGACGGCGGGGCTGGCGGCGGCGGGGCCGGGAGCGGCGGCGGCGGCGGCGTCGCCGTGCCGTCGGCCGGCGGCGGCGGCAACTTTATCGACCGCTCGCTCACGGCCGCCGCGGCGCGCGTCGCCGCCGCCGCGGCCTGGGGCTTCGACGCCGACGCGCAGCGGGCGCACCTGGGCGCGCACACCTGGCCCGAGGTGCTCAGGCAGTGGGGCGTCGTCGCGGGTTTGGGCCCGAGGAGGAGGCCGCCGCGCGCTCTGCGGGCCGGAGGCGGCGACGAGAGCGGCGGCGAGGAGGGCGAGGA
>Ga0315285_10008328_pt1 | contig 10638 bp, 11 predicted proteins | sample YL17G09_36_MG_FD_203698 | JGI IMG/M metagenome (GOLD analysis project Ga0315285, IMG submission 203698) | Sediment microbial communities from Yellowstone Lake, YNP, Wyoming, USA - YL17G09_36 | ecosystem: Environmental > Aquatic > Freshwater > Lake > Sediment | place: USA: Wyoming | collected... | reverse complement strand
CACGCATGGTTGGGCAGCGCTTCCGGTAATCGAGCAGCACCTCGAGAAGCTGCATGAGCACGAATTCCTCGCCGGTGACCACCACATCCGCTCCGAGGCGGCGATCGCCGTCGATCGCGAATAGATCGTTGGGTTCGTAGATGGCCTTGGGACCGCCGGCAATGATGAGCGGCCTGCGGTCGCCGGCGCGGTGGGCGTCCGCGATCAGCCGATACGCCTTCGCGGCATGGATTTGCATGCTCGATACGAGCAGCATCTCGATCGGTTGCCCATCCAAGGCGGCCTCGCTGGGGCGGAAGTTGGGCGTCCACTGCTGGAGGACGACCCGCGTTCGCGTCAGACCGGAATCCACAAGGGCCGATCCCAACGCCCGCGCCCCGGCCGGGGCCATTCGATGGGTGGTGAAGTAATACGGAAGCAAACGCGTTCGCGGGTCGAACGCGTATGCGACGACGGTCCGAATATCCAGCCCTGCGGCGAGGGGTCGGATCCGCCGCCGGAGCTCCGGGTACTCGCCGGGTCTGGTAAAGATGTCGTTTTTCGGCCGGCTAGCTAGTTCCACGCGTCCATCCCTGGCGCATCCGTCGGGTCGCCGGCGGCGGGCCTGAACCCGAACGCCTTGACCTTAACGCCCCTCAGCCTCATGGTCAACTCTCGGACTCGCCTTACGTTGACGCCACGGAGCGACCGTGTATCCTGTTCTTCATTGACATGATGGGTACATACCTTTCTGGAGCAACACCATGCACGACGTATTGCGCAAACTCGGACTCGAATCGGTGAACCCCGGCGGCTTTTGCGGCGAGTGGATCGGCGGCGGCGAGAAAATCGACTCCCTGTCCCCGATCGACGGCAAGCCCCTCGCGGCCGTGAAGCAGGTGACGCCGGAGGAGTACGACCGTATCGTCGATCGGGCTCATGCCGCGTTCTTGAAATGGCGGCAAGTCCCGGCCCCTGTCCGGGGCGAGACCGTCCGACAGCTCGGCGACGCCCTCCGCAAACACAAGGCCGACCTGGGTGCGTTGGTCACCCTCGAAAACGGCAAAATCCGGCCCGAGGGCGAGGGCGAGGTCCAGGAGATGATCGACATCTGTGACTTCGCCATCGGGTTGTCGCGCCAGCTCTACGGTCTGACCATGCACTCCGAGCGTCCGGGGCACCGCATGTACGAGCAGTGGCATCCGCTGGGCGTGGTTGGCGTGATCTCCGCCTTTAACTTTCCGGTGGCCGTGTGGTCTTGGAACAGTGCTCTTGCCGCCGTTTGCGGCGACGCGACGATGTGGAAACCCTCGTCCCAGACTCCGCTCACGGCCATCGCCTGCACCAAGATCGCCGAGCGGGTCTGCCGTGCAACCGGCGCCGATCCGGCCGTCTTCAGCTTGGCCATCGGCCCGGGCAGCACCGTCGGCGAGAAACTGCTTCAGGACCGCCGCATCCCGCTCGTCTCGGCCACCGGAAGTTGCAGGATGGGCTACCGGGTGGGGGAGGTCGTCGGCAAGCGTTTGGGGCGGACCATCCTCGAACTAGGCGGAAACAATGCCATCATCGTGACGCCGGAGGCCGACCTGTCGATGGCGGTCCGGGCGATCGTCTTCGGCGCCGTCGGCACGGCCGGCCAACGCTGCACCTCGACGCGACGCATCATCGTCCACGAGTCGATCCGTAATCAACTCGTCGAGAAGCTCATTGCCGCGTACAAGCAGGTCACCATCGGCAACCCGCTTGAGCAGGGTACGTTGATGGGTCCGCTCATTAACACGGCCGCCGTCGAGACCATGACGAGTGCGATCAAGCGGATCAACGAGGAGGGCGGCGAAGTTTTGTTCGGCGGCCAGCGGCTTCCGGGTGACAAATACGCCGGCGGCTGCTATGTGACCCCGTGCATTGCAGCCGCTCGCAATGAGTACAAGATCGTCCAGGAGGAAACCTTCGCCCCGATCCTCTATATCATCACCTACAGGACCTTGGATGAGGCCATCGCGTTGCACAACGGCGTGCCGCAGGGGCTTAGCTCGGCCATCTTCACGCGGAACCTGCTTGAGGCCGAGCGGTTCCTCTCGTGCACGGGCAGCGATTGCGGCATCGCCAACGTCAACATCGGCACCAGCGGGGCGGAGATCGGCGGGGCCTTCGGCGGTGAAAAGGAAACCGGCGGCGGCCGCGAGTCCGGCTCCGACGCCTGGAAGGCCTACATGCGAAGACAGACGAACACGATCAACTACACGACCGAACTGCCGCTGGCGCAGGGGATTAAGTTCGGGGATTGACTCTCGCATGGGTGTTCGCGGTGAATCTGGATGAGTAAAAAAGCGCGTCGAAGGGCAAGACGACCATCTACGGCCGCGCCAACTGGGCTCGCCTACCGGGTGTTCGTAAGTCACGCTTCCACGGACAAGTGGATCGCAACGGCCCTTTGCGACAAGATCGAGAGTGCAGGCGCTTCAACGTTTCGTGACGACCGAGACGTCAAGAGCGGCGACGATATCCCCGATGGAATCAGGACGGAGATCGTGAGGTCGCGGGAGTTCGTGGTGCTGCTGAGCCCCGATTCCGTGAAGCGTGCCTGGGTTCTATTGGAGGCGGGGGCCTTTTGGGGGCGCCGGCGAGACGCACGAATCATCGCGGTTCTCTGTCATGTTGAAATCGATACGATCCCGGATATGATTAGGTCGAAGAAGGCGATTTCGATCAACGAGTTTGACGACTACGTCAAGGAGTTGGCAGGACGTATTCGAGTGACACACGGATGATTGAACGGAAGTATCGATTCGACGTTTTCCTTTCCTACGCGGGCGCAGAGCGCGCCACGGCGGACGTCATACGCCGTTCGCTTTCTGCGGAAGGACTGCGTGTCTTTGATCCGACCGACGCGGCAACCGGTGAGTCTATCGCGGACGCGATTTGGAAAGCACTTGCGAAAAGCGACGCCATCGTGGTGGTCCTCTCTTCCGACGAACCGCCCAATCCGAATACTGCGGCGGAGCTTGGCGCTGCGCAGGCGTGGCACAAACCGATCTATCTGGTTTCCAACGCGAACGGTGGCACCCGAATACCGACGTTTCTAAGTGGGTATCGGCTTTACCCGGTCTCACGAATCGACGATGTTGCCCGTGCGATCAAGAAGGGCCCGCCGCCCCTTACGCCAGAGGAAATCGAGCGGTTGCAGGCGCTCTATCTGGAGTTCAACACACCGACCGACCAATTGATGAAAGATCCAACGGCTCTCGAACGCTTGGCTGAGCGGTTCAACTCGGGGCCCAAGGCGGACATTTCGGGAGAGCGGCTCATGTATGAAATGCTCCGGCTTCGGAAACTCGGGAACTGGCCGCGGTTAGGTCGAAACCGTCTCTCGAAACCGCGCACGTAAGCCGGACGCCGAATTCGGCTCCGATGGCCAGAAAGCCTGCATGCAGCGGCAGACGGTGACGGTGAACTGCACGACGGAACTGCCGTTGGCGCAGAGGGTCAAGTTTGGAGATTGATGGAATTGATCTCGCTCCCCGCCATTCGCAAGTTCGGTCGTCGCATCGGAACCGAGTTCGGCGCCGATCGGGTCATTCTCTTCGGCTCCCACGCCCGTGGCGATGCCAACGAGGACTCGGACGTTGATCTCTTGGTGATCCTTCCTTTTCGTGGAAGAAGCGTGGACCAGACCGTTCGGATTCACTTGGAACTCCACCCTCCGTTCCCCGTGGACTTGATCGTCCGCACCCCGCAGGTGATCCGCCGTCGTCTGCAAATGGGCGACTACTTCATCCGAAGTATCCTCGATGAGGGCAAGGTGTTGTATGAAGCCCATCGTCGCTGAATGGGTGGCCAAAGCTGAAGGCGACTTTGCGACCCTCGAGCGAGAATGCCGCGCTCGGTCTCGACCCAATTACGATGGCGCCTGCTTTCATGCTCAGCAATGTGCCGAGAAGTACTTAAAGGCCCGCCTCGCCTCCACGGGGCTTCCCACACCCAAGGTACACAATTTGACTGCCTTGTTGGACCGACTTCGGTCCGAGGAGCCGTTGTGGGAGCTTTATCGCGCGGACTTGGCGTTCCTTTCCGTATTCGCCATTTCCGTTCGTTACCCAGGCGACTCACTGGGGCGGACCGACGCACTTGACGCGCTCCGTCGTTGTCGCCGTTTCCGCGACGCCGCCCGCTTGTCGCTGGGTCTGCGCCTGCGGAACGTGGGGCGAAAGGCAGCAAAATGAAACTCCTCACTCTCGAAACCTTCCGTCTGGGCATCAACAACCTCCGCCTGCACAAGCTGCGCTCGCTGTTGACCTCCCTGGGGATTATCTTCGGCGTAGCGGCCGTCATTTGCATGTTGTCCATCAGCGAAGGGGCCTCCGCCGACGAGTTGCGTATGATCCAACTCCTGGGTACCAGGAACATCATCGTCAACTCCGTCAAACCGCCCCAGACCACGCAATCCTCACAGGGTGCCAGCTTTCTCGTCGAGTACGGCATTACCCGAACCGACGTGTCGACGATTGAAGCCACCGTCCCTCATGTCGCCCACGTAATTCCTCTGCGGACGGTGGCCTACCGCCAGCGACACGCCGATCGACAATCCACCATGGACGTCATCGGCACGACGCCCGCCTTCTTCGCGGTGGTCAATATCAGCGTCGCCCGCGGGCGGGCCATCAGCGACGAAGACATCACCGGCCGCGGCAACGTCTGCGTCATCGGCGAGCAGGTTCGTAGCGAATTGTTCCCCTTCAAGGACCCGCTCGGCGAGACGATCCTCGTGGAACGGTTTCCCACGGCCGTTCCCTTCACCGTCGTGGGCATCCTGCAACAAGTCCAAACCGCCGGAGCGCCGGCCCGCGGAGTCGAGGAGCGAAACCTCAACCGCGAAATCTTCATCCCCTTTTCCACGGCCATGACCCAGTTCGGCGAGATCACCCGCCGCGTGGGGTCCGGCTCGCGCGAGCTCATCAAAATGCAATACTCCGGGTTGTATGTTACCGCCGACGAGATCGAGCACGTCCTTCCCGTGTCGAAGATGATCGAGCGCGTCTTCGAGCATGGCCACGAGAAGCTGGACTACGAAATCAAGGTCCCCCTCGCGCGCCTCAAACTGGCGGAGAAGAAGAAACGCAACAACCAGCTCACCCTGGGGTTTATCGCGGGCATCTCTCTCCTCGTCGGCGGCATCGGCATCATGAACATCATGCTGGCCACGGTCACCGAACGGACCCGTGAAATCGGCATTCGGCGGGCGTTGGGTGCCAGACAGCGGCACATTACCGTCCAGTTTCTTGTTGAGACGGTGGTTCTATCGACGGCGGGCGGCCTGGTCGGCGTCGTCCTCGGTGTGGCCGGGGCCCATATCGTCAGCGGATTCGCCGAATGGCAGACCATCGTGAGCGTCTGGTCCGTCGTGGTGAGCTTCGGGCTGTCGGTCTTCGTGGGCATTTTCTTCGGCATGTACCCCGCGATGTCCGCGGCCCGCCTCGACCCGATCGAGGCCCTACGCTACGAGTAAGAACCTCGCCCGAGCCGCCTCCTTCCGGGGGCCGGTTGATCCCGTCCTGGATTGCCAATTGCCGATTTCCAATTCCCGATTGTCGATTGCCGGCTCGGTTGCGGCGTCCGTTCGCGCCAACGCCGGGGAGTATACCCGATCCGAGCCGCGTCCCTCAGGGAGCGCGGCGGGATTGTCGATTGTCGAATGAAACGACGCGGCAGAGTGGCACTGACGACCCCATGTGTGCCACTGCTCTTGAGCAGTGCGATGGCGTTGCCTCCGGTCCACGATCGGAGTGGCCCCTCACTGCCGTTCGGGGTTCGGATTGCGCCACCCACGAGAGGTGGCGCTAAATCCTATCGGAAATTGACAATTGGAAATCGGCAATCGGCAATTCGCATTCAATCCAACAGGAACTTCGTCGGCGTTTCCAGGTAGCTCTTGATCTCGCTAGTAAAGCGGGCGGCGTTGGCCCCGTCGGTGGCGCGGTGGTCGAAGGAGAGATTCAACGGCAGCATCAAGGCCTCGGCCAACTGACCGTCGCGGAGTACCGGCACCTTGCGCGATCGGCCCAGTCCGAGGATCGCCACCTCGGGATAGTTGATGATCGGCGTGCTGAACGTCCCGCCCAAGGCCCCGACGTTGGTGATGGTGAACGTGCCGCCGCGCAGGTCCTCCACGGCGAACTGGTTCAAGCGGACTCGATCGGCGATGGTGCGAAGGGCGGCGGCGATCCCGCGGAGCGTCAAGCGGTCGGTGTCGCGGATCACCGGCACGATGAGGCCGCGCTCGGTATCCACGGCGATGCCGATGTTGACGTAATCCTTGTAGATCATCTGCCAGCCTTCGTGGTCGAGGCTGGCGTTGAAGATGGGGTGCTTGCGCAGGGCGATGCACGTCGCCCGGACGAGGAACGACATAAAGGTCAGCTTGGGGTCGCCGTGGGTCGCGTCGTTGAGGTCGCGGCGGACGCGATCCAGTTCTGTAATGTCGGCCTCATCGCCATGCGTCACATGAACGGCGGTGAAGGCCGAGCGCGACATCTGCGTCGCGATCGTCTTGCGAATCTGGTTGAGAGGTTCGCGACGGACCTTGCCGTACTTGTCCACGTCGGCGATTCCCAGAAGCGAGGGGGCGGGCAGCGACGGACGCGCGGCTGGCGCTACAGCGGGCGCGCCGCCCTTGGCGCGTTCTACATCCTCCTTGGTCACCCGGCCGCCGGGGCCGGTGCCGGCGAGCGAGTCGATATCGACGCCCAACTCACGGGCCAGTTTGCGTATCGCCGGCGCGGCCGCGGCGACGGTCTTGCCGCGCGACGGCGCGGCGGGCATCTCGGCTCGTGCGCCGCCCACGAGGGGCGACGCTACAGTCCGGTCGCCTCCGCTTCCGGCTCGGATCGCGCCGTCGGCGTCATCGAACGTGACGATCACCGTGCCGACGTTGACCGTGTCGCCTTCCTTCACGTGCACGTCCTTGGCGATTCCGGCGTAGGGTGATGGAATCTCCACGGCCGCCTTGTCGGTCTCGACCTCCATCAGGTACTGGTCGAGGGCCACCCGATCGCCGGGCTTGATCAACACGCGGATGATCTGGGCCTCACTGATCCCCTCGCCTAAATCCGGTAGGATGAACTGTCTAGGCATAAGCGTGCTCCGCAGGAATGCGGAATGCTGAATGGTGAATGCTGAAAACCGGATTCGTCGCTGGCAAGTTCATTCCGCATTCACAATTCCGCATTCACCATTCTCTAAAATGCCAACACTTCCCTCGCCGCGTGGGCGATCCGCTCCGGATTGGGCAGATACGCCCGTTCCCGTGCGAAATAGGGGAACTGAACATCAAACCCCGTAACCCGCCGGATCGGGGCCTCCAGGTGCATGAGCGAGTTTTCGACGATCCGGGCGACGACCTCGGCCCCGACGCCGCACGTCCGCGGGCCTTCGTGGATCACCACCGCACGACCGGTTTTCTCAACCGAAGCGGTGATCGTTTCCGTGTCCATCGGTGAAACGGTCAGCAGGTCCACCACTTCGATGGAGGCACGGTCGGTCTCGCCGAGCTCTTCAGCCGCCTCAAGCGTCGGACGCATCATCGCTCCGTACGAAATCAAGGTGAGGTCGGTTCCCCGGCGGACGACTTGGGCCTTGCCGAGGGGCATGGTCTCCGGCTCGTCAGGGACCTCTTCCTTGAACTTACGGTAGATTTCCTTGGGTTCAAAGAAGATCACCGGATCGGGGTTCCAGATCGAGGCGAGCAACAACGCACGGGCGTTCCGCGGGCCCGAGGGGATGACCATTTGGATGCCCGGCGTGTGAGCATAATACGCTTCGCGGCTTTCGCTATGGTGCTCGACGGCGCGGATACCGCCGCCGTAGGGCATTCGGATGACCATTTGCAACCCGAACCGGCCCCGAGTGCGGTTGCGAAACCGCGACACATGCTGTTCAACCTGATGGAACGCCTGATAGAAGAAGCCGGAGAACTGCATCTCCGCGACGGGGATCAGACCGTAGATGGCCATCCCGATCGCCCCGCCCGCGATGGCGCCCTCGGCCAGCGGCGTGTCGATGACCCGGTTCTCGCCGTAACGCTTCAGCAGGTCAGCCGTGACGCGAAAGACCCCTTCGTCCTTGCCGATGTCCTGACCGAGGAGCACCACGCGATCGTCGGCGCGCAGGGCCTCGTCGAGGGCACGATTCACCGCTGAAACCATGTTAAGTTGGGCCACCACTATCCTCTCAATCCGACCGTCGCCGTGCTCTGTCGGGAACTGTACGGGATTCGAAGGCCACGGAAAAGTGCCGCTACGCGACCGCAGCAGGGTAGGGCAGGTGCTCGCACCTGCCTTTACCATTTGCCGCTCGTGCACATGGCGCGTAGTTTGCGGCCATGCCCACGTACGTCCGCTGGCGAGAGCCGGGAGCCGCTTACTTCTTCACCGTCGTTACGTATCGCCGGCAGCGCATCCTGACCGGCGACATGTCGCGGCGAATCCTTCGACGTTCGTTCGCCTCCGTCCGCCGCCGACTTCCGCTTGACCTCCTCGCCTTCGTCCTCCTGCCGGACCACCTTCACTGCATCTGGTCGCTGCCGGACGGCGATGATGATTTCCCCGCGCGGTGGCGGCAGATCAAGGCGCTGTTCACGCGGGATTACCTCGCCCAGAGGGGCGCGACTGGGATGTAACCGAGCAGAGCCGCCGCCAGGGGCGGCGCGGGACTTGGCAGCCGCGCTCCTGGGAGCATCGAATCCGAGACGAGGAGGATTACTTCCGGCATCGCGATGACATCCACCTCAATCCGGTTCGGCACGGGTACGTGGAGGCCCCGGAGGACTGGCCGTGGTCGAGCTTCCATCGGCACGTGCGAATGGGTTGGCTCGATCCAAACTTGTCCTTGAGCGTAGCGAAGGAGTGCCCGGGGTCGAGTCCGCTGGAGTTACCGCCTGTCGAGGAGTAGCCCCGGTACGCGCCGGATGGCAAAGGCAGGTGCAAGCACCTGCCCTGTAGTCGGCGTCCGCTGCAACAGCGACGAAATCGCTGTTGGGCGTCGGGACGTCGCATTGCCCCGTATAGTTTCCTGCCCAATCCGTCTTACGCCCCCAGGCCACGATCGAACCGTCGGCCCTGAGACCCAGACCTCGATCACCGCAAGCAACGCCGCAGCCGCTTGTTGAGCGTCCCCACGCCGAGCTGAATGAGCCGAAGGCCCGGATGTTCGGCGCGAAGCTTACACTCGCAGCGCTCGACGTGGGCGACGTACTTGCGGTCAAAACCACCTCGGGGCCAAGCACCCATCGTTCCTGGGCGGCTTCCCGTTCGACGACGAATCCGTCTCCGGGAAGAACATGGGGTCTTTCGACGGCCGCTTCTCACAGTGCAGGCACGACCCGGCGTTGGGATCGAGCGTCTCATCTTTGAGGTCCCCGGGGCATCGCGGAAAGCGCGCATAAGCAAGGCCGCCCGGAGGCGGCCTGGCCGAATTGGCCGACGACAGCGCCGGCTACGCCGAACGTCGACCGAACTTGATCTTCAGTCCCGTCAAACACATGATCGCTAGCACGACAAGCCCCCACGCGGAGAGGGTAGGAACACGCTCAACCGGAAGCAAGCTCCGAATCCCGATGTCGAGCGTATTCAAGCCGCTGGCCCCAAAATCAATCGTAAGGGCGCCTTCCCCGACGTCGTACCCCATCGCTGCCGCATTTGGCGATGAGACAACGGCAGGTCCATTGGGAACGCCCATAGCAAAGCATCCATCCTGTCCTGTGGTCGTAGATGCCAAGAGTATGGACGGGTCGGTGCAATCGCGTGCTTCGATGGTCAAACCGTGGATGGGCACACCGGTCACTTCGTCAACGAAGGTTCCTCTGAAGCCAATGGTCGCGGCATCGCTGTGTGGCAACAGGGCAAACTCTACGACATCCAAGTCCACCATCGGTTTGGTCATGTCAACCGGAATCGTTATGCGTTCGCTAGAGGCGAGCGTGCGATTAAAATCAGGCGCGGCCTCCAGTACAAGGCTGCTGTCATCTCCGTTGAACATCAGCATTCCCAGACCGTTGATCACAAAGGGTCCGTCCTGTAGAGTAGCGATCAGTTGATCCGGGCGATCTTCGCGACGGGAATATACTCTTACGCCGACAGGGCTGCCGTCACTTGTGCAGAAGGTGCCGGAAATTGGTGGCGCCGTCGCTTCGGTGATGGCTATCCGCAGACACTCGGCGTCCCCGCCACACGGTGTCTCAAGTAGCGTCAGTGGAATACCTTCATAGGTCTTGACCTGAAAATTCGGGTCCGCAGTATCCGCGTTTAGGACGACATCTACTGTGGGCCCGAGTGTTATCTCAGACCAGGAAACTGCACCCTCAGCATCGGTATACGTGTTATAGCAAGTGGCGGACACCGGATCGCAGATCGCAACGTGGATTCCTGACAGATCGACGATCCCATCGCCCGGATTAATCTGGATAAGGTCGATCCGGCGCGTTCCACCGCAGACTCTGCGCTCCTCATCAGTCTCCGTTTCTCCTGGGGGGCAATACCCTACCTCTTCTGGGCAGGGCCAGCGCGCATAAATAGGTAAGCTGGGATATCTGGCGCGATAGCCTACCGTCGGTTATATCTTCTGCAGCCTTGCCGAATGGAGCGGCGAGGAGGTTTTGCAGAAGGA
>Ga0315285_10008327_pt1 | contig 10638 bp, 5 predicted proteins | sample YL17G09_36_MG_FD_203698 | JGI IMG/M metagenome (GOLD analysis project Ga0315285, IMG submission 203698) | Sediment microbial communities from Yellowstone Lake, YNP, Wyoming, USA - YL17G09_36 | ecosystem: Environmental > Aquatic > Freshwater > Lake > Sediment | place: USA: Wyoming | collected... | reverse complement strand
GGCAACGCCAGCGCTCCTCCTTTGCCGGCCGGAAACGCCGCCGCCGCCGCCGCCGCCGCCGCCGCCGCCGACGGCGACACCACCAACGCCACCACCTCCGCCCCCGCCCCCACCGGCCCTAAGCCGGACATCTGGGTGGAGTACGGCAACGACGTCGAGGGGTCGCTCTTCCCGCCCCCGGGCACCGGCTGCCCGCTGGGCGACTCGGAGTGGAACCTGCGCACGTTCGCGGTCGGCCCGGACCGCGCGCTGCTCAACCCCGCGGTGGCCGAGGGCGCCTGCGGCGACGCGAGGGGCGTGCCCGGCATCAACATCCCGATGCTCTACGTCGGCGCGCTCTTCTCGGCGTTCGCGTGGCACGTCGAGGACAGCTACATGTTTTCGATCAACTACGCGCACGCGGGCGCCGCAAAGGTCTGGTACGGCGCGCCCGCGGCGAGCGCCGACGCGGTCGAGCTCGCCGCGGCGGCCAACGCGTACCGCGACGCGGCCGGCATCTCGCTGCTGGCGAGGGAGGGCAGGCCGACGCCCGACGACCACGCCGCGGCGGCGCACGCGCTCGCGGACAAGACGACAGTCGTGCCGCCCAAGACGCTGCTCCGCGGGCTCGCCGGGGGCGCCGCGGGCGGCGGGGGCGCAGGCCGGGAGCCGGGCCGCGGCGAGCGCTTCCCCTGGAACACCGCGGGGGAGGGCGGCGCGCCGCGGCCGTGGAGCCGCTCCAGCCCGCCCCGGATCTACCGCGCGGTGCAGACCCCGGGCACGTTCATCGTGACCTTCCCGCGCGCCTACCACGGCGGCTTCTCGGCGGGGCTGCACGTTGGCGAGGCCGTCAACTTCGCGACGGACGACTGGCTGCGCTGGGGGGTCGACGCCGCGGACGCGTACGCGCGCTCGCGGAGGCGCGCGGTGCTCAACGTCGAGGCGATGCTGCGGCCGCGCGCGCTCGCGGCGCTGCGCGCGGCCGGCGCGCTGCCGGCCGAGCGGGAGCTGGAGCTGCGGTTTGGTGGGACGGCGGCGGAGCGGGCAGCCGCTGCCGCTGCCGCCGCCGCCGCTGCCGCCGAGGAGGAAGCTCGGAAAGGGAAGCGGAGGTCTCGCGCGAAGCAGCAGCAGCAGCAGCAGCAGCAAGAGCAGCGAGAGCAGCGGCGGCCGGCGAAGAAGGAGAAGAACAAGGGCACGGGTTCCGACGCCGACGACTCCGACTCCGACTCCGACCCGGACGACGCCGACGCTGACGCCGAAGAAAACGCCTCCGGCTCGGATGACGACGACGAGGGCCCCAACCCCGTCGCCTTCCTCCCCGGCCCCGCCCCGACCGAGTCGGGCGCCGCCGTCATCTTCGGCGAGTGGGAGCGCTCGGCCGACAGGCTCGCCGCCTGCGCCTTCGAGCTGATGGAGACGCCGCGCGGCGCCGGCGCGGCCAAGGACCCTGCGCCCGCCTTCGCCGAGGCCGCCGCCGGCGCCGCCGCAGCCAGGATCAAGGCGGGCCGCGAGATCATCTCGGCCTACGCCGCCGACCGCGCCACGAACCTTAGCTACCGCTGCCGCTCCCGCGACGGCGACTGCAGGAGGCTTTCGGTCGTCGAGGTCGGGCCGGCGGCCGAGCCCGACGAGCTCCCCGCGCACACTGTCTGCGACGAGTGCGAGCGCGCGATCGTCGCCCGCGTCGAGGTCAGGCTCCGCGACCCGCCGCCTCCCCCGCCGGCCAACGCCGGGGAGGCCGCGATCGCCGCGGCGGAGAGGGCCGGGCGTAAGGAGCTGTGCCTGATGTGCGCGTGCTTCGCGCACCGCGCCGGCGACCTGCACAAGCTGCCCGTGCCGCTGCCGGGGAAGAAGGGAGGAGGCGGGAAGGAGGCAGCAGGGGCAGCAGCAGGAGGGGCCTCGACCTCCTCCCTGCCGCCTCCAGAGCAGCAGGGGCAGCAGCAGGGGCAGCAGCAGGGGCAGCCGGCGCAGAAGAAGAAGAGCCGCTCCGGCACGCGCAAGATGGAGCATCCCCCGACGCCCGAGGGCGCCGCAGCGGCGGCCGTGGCCGCGCTGCCCGCTGGCGCGCCCCTGACGACCTACGACACCGTCGTCGAGATCAAGGTCCCCAGGGCCTACTCGGCCATCTCCGCGGCGCTCGAGGCCGCCAAGCGCGACGGGAGGGTCCGGGGCGACTACGGGCTCGAGCTCAGCCGGCTTCTGCTGGAGAAGGGGCAGGGGCTGCCGCCAGAGGGGCTGAGCGAGGCCTGCGGCAACGGCGGGAGGTCGATGAGCTACTATCCACCGAAGCGGCGCGCGGTCAACCCGGCGGGCCCGCTGGCGCACCTGAAGGCCCTGGAGAGCGCGGCAAGGGAGGCGGCGGCGGCGGCGGCGGCGGCGGTGGCTTCTGCTACTGCTGCTGCTGACGCTGCGGCAGCCCCGCGGACGGCGTCGCCGGCGCTGCGGCGGGCAAGCAACGCCGCCCTTGCTGCTGCTTCGGCGCCGGAGCCGCCGGCGGCTCCGGCAGGGGGAGCGAGTCCCGCCGCGTTGCCGCCGTCGTCGCCGCCGCCACCGCCGCCAAAGCCCGGAGGCAAGGGCGGCCAGGCTCCCCGCAAGGGTGCCGCTGCTGCTGCTGCTGCTGCCACTGCCGCTGCCGTCGCTCCCAGCTCGCCGTCTGCTCCCCGCGCCACCGCGGCGGTGGCCCTCTCCGGCAGGAAACGCCGCGCGCGCAGCGCGGCGGCCGAGGCCGAGGCCACCACGCCCTCCGCGCCCGTCAAGGCCATCGTCGAAGTGGCCGTCAAGGCCGCGCTCGAGCAGTACGACGCCCTCAAGGCGAGCGCGGACCCCCTGACCGACTCTTATCTCGCCCACCACGCCGCCGCCGAGGCCGAGGCCGCCAAGGCCGTCAAGGCCAACGCGGACGCGAGCGCGAGCACGGGCGGCGGCGGCGGCGGCGGCGGCAGGGACCTCTACTGCCTCACCATAGAGTTCCCCGTCGTCCCCGCGTCCGACTCCATCGCCGCGCCCTCCGAGGTCGTCGACGGCCTCGCGGAGAAGATCGAGGTCTACAAGAGGAGGCCAGGGGGCCTCGGCCGCGACACGATTGTGCGGCGCGCGGGCGGCGAAGGGAGCAGCGGCGGCGGTGGCGGTGGCACTGGCGGCGGCGCTGGCGGCAGCGGAACGCCGCAGGCCGCGCTGCCGCCGAACTTACCGACGCAGCACCTGCAGCAACAGCAGCAGCAAGAGCAGCGGCCGGCGCTCCCCTCGGAGGACGCGAAGCTCCTCCACTCCGGGAAGCTCCTCCTCGCCGCGTTCGGCGCGCCTGGCAGTGACGGGAGCGGGGGGGAGACCCCGGCTCTCGCGCTCGCGGAGACCGTCCTGCGCTCAGCCGTGCCGCTGATGATGGCCGTTCCCGCCGCCACCCCGTCGCCCGCGGAGCTGAGGAAGAGGGCGGAGGCCGCGAGGCAGGGGGCGAGGGCCGCCGCCGAGGCCGCGGCCCTCTCGAGCCTCGCTGCTCTCGAGAGCGCTGGCGGCGGCGGCGGCGGCGGCGCGTCGTCTGCGGCCCTCTCGGCCGCGACGTCGGAGGCGACCGCCGCGGCGCTCGCCGCCGCCGCGCTCGCCCACGACGCCAGCTTCGCGGTGCTCACCGTCGGTGACGTGACGGCTTTCTACCGCGCCCTCCCGGAGGGGGGCCCGCTGCGGAAGAGGCTGCGCGCCGCCGTCGCCGGGATCTGGGCGAACACTCCCTGCTGGATTGGCGAGCGCGCGCCGCTGCCGCAGCGGCGCGCTCGAAGGAGCCAGTCGCAGACGCCCGTGCCCGCGCCCGCTTTTGCTGCTACCGCCTCGATGGTTCGGGGCGTGGCAGGAGCAGGAGCAGGAGCAGGAGCAACAAGAGGAGCAGTAGCAGCAACAGCAGCCACGGGGGCTGCGGCGACGGGGGCTCCTGCTGCTCCTGCTGCTGCTGCTGCTGCCGCTCCTCTCCCCTTTGTCCCCGGGGTCGCTCCTTCTCTCGCCGCTGACCCCCCGCGGCATCTCAACGCCACCGGCTCCGAGCAGCCTCTGAACCACGAGATCCCGCAGCTCGAAGGCGCGACCGAGAAGAGGACGCAGCTGCCGGGGGGCAAGAGACCTCGCACGTCAGCAGAGCCCGAGGAGGGGCAGCAGCAGCAGCAGCAGCGGCAGCGGCAGCGGCAGCGGTCGTCGCGCTTCGGCCCCGACGCTTCTCCCGCTCCCTCCCATGACGGGGCCCCTCGCGGCGTCGCGATCGATGCCGCCGCCGACGCAGCAGCAGCCGCGGCCGCAGCAGCAGCCGCGTCCGCAGCAGCCTGCCCGCTGTCGCCGCCGGAAGTCTTCCCCCCGGCACCGGCACCGCCGCCCGCGGCTCCACTCGAGAACGTCGCGGGCGCCTCCCCCGCTGGGAGCGGCGGAGGGGCCGCGGCGACGGCGACGGCCTCCACGGGCGGAGACGAAGGCCGAGGCGGAGGCGGTGGGGAGAGCGGAGGCGCGGCGAACGGCGTCTGCGCCGCCGCCGTTCCGCCGCCGCCGCCGCAGCAGCAGCCGTCTCGCGTCTCCGTCCATCCGACGAACAACTTCATAAAGGCCATGGAGGCCCTGCCCTCATACAGCACGCCCGTTCCCGGGCGTTCTGTAGGGCGGTAGGGCGTGAGGGCGGAGCGACGCTGACGACAAAGACGATTTCTTACTTTCCTTCTCCGTTTTTTTGTTTTTTGAAAAAAACAACTACACTTTTTTCTTCCATGAACTTGCTTTTCAACAAGCTGTCTACCGCAGCCTTCTTTTTCGTCCTTGCTGCTTTTGTTTTGAATGAAATAATGTAAAGAACCGTTAGAATACACACGGAAGGAGGAGGGAAGGAAAGGAAAAACGAAAGATCTCTCCCTCTTTTTTCTCTCTTCGTTCACCCTTAACACTGTCTCGCCCCCCCCCCTGCCCGCCTGCCGCTGCAGCACGCTACTTCGCGGTCCTCGGCACCGCCACCGCCAGCGGCCCGGGCAGCGCCCCCGCCAGCGCCTCCAGGCTCGCCAGCATCTCCCCGACCCCCTCCGACAGCTCCTGCAGGGCGAGCTGCAGCGAGTACCATCGCACCTGTGCCTCGAACCCCGCGGCCGTGGGAGGGAAGGCCGCGGCGGCGACCTGCGAGGAGTTGAGGCGCCGGAGCTGCACCCGCACGCGCGGCGTTGCTGAAGAGGCCAGCGACGACGACGACGACGACGGAGCGGGGGGAGGAGGAGCTTTTTCTTTTGCTGCTGCTGCTGCTGCTGCTGCTGCTTCCGTCGCCGCAGCGCCGTCTCTCTCTCGTCTGCTGCTCCCTGCTCCGACCCCGGAGCCCTCGCCCGTGAGGTCGACGGTCAGGGAGTCCGGAAGCAACTCGAAGGCCTCCGAGGGCGAGCCGAACCTGTTTGCGTTCTTCTTCTTTACGCCTTCTTCGCCGCCTTCCTCGTCGTCGTCGTTTGCGGCAACAGCAGCAGCAGCATCGTTCACTCGTCCTCGCGCGCCCCTCGCTGCGGCCCTGGCGAGCGCCCGACGATTATAGTCGCTGATCCGGAGGAGCGCGGCCGCCCGGGCGCCGAACGCCGCGGCGGCGGCGCGCGCCTCCGCCGGGGGCGGGCCCGGGACGTTTGCCGCGGCGAGGCGGATCGCGGAGACGCAGTCCTCTGCCGCGCCGCGGAGGAGGCCGGCGGGGTAGGCCGCTGCCAGCGCCCGCGCCGGAGAAGGGGAGGAAGAAGCCGATGGATCGGGAAAGGCGCCGCCAAGGCCGTCGCTTCCGCTTCCGTCGCTGCTGCCGCTTTCTCCGCCGCCTCGGCCACCGCCTCCCCCGCTCCCGCCCCAGGACCTCTCGTCCCCGCCGCGCGGCCTGCACGCGTGGAGCGCTCCCAGCGCCCTGCCGACCTTCCGCAGCGCCGAGCACGCGCGCTCGACCTCGGGCTTGGGCAGGGCCCGCCAGGCCGCGGGCGTCCAGGGCCCCGGCCCCGGCAGAAAGAGGTGGCGCGCCGGCGGCAAGGGCGGCGGGCGGCCCGCGCCCGCGCCCGCACCTGCGCCTCCGCGCCGTCCCTCCCTCTTCCTCTTCCTCCGGATGTAGATCTCCGCGTCCGCCTGCTCGGCGAGGTCCGCCGCCGTGGCGAGAGAAGACTGCAAGGAAGCGGCGGCGGCGTCCAGGGCGTCGGCAGCGGCGGAGGCGGCGGCGGCGGGAGAGGTGGAAGCAGCAGCAGCAGCTGTGGCGGCGGCGGCAGCAGCAGCGGCAGCAGCTGGAGGAGGAGGAGGAGTTTCTCCCTCTTCCTCCTCGCGCTCAAGGACCGCAGGAAGCAGCGGCGCCTCGATGTCGCCCTCGTTATCGGTTCCCCCGCTGATGCGAGCAGCGGGGGCAGGAGCACGAGCGGCAGCAGCACGAGCAGCAGCAGCACGAGCGGCAGCAGCACGAGCAGCAGCAGCAGCTGCAACCGCTTCTCCTTCTTCCTCCTCTCCCCCTCCTCCTCCCTTCTCCTCTCGGATGCTCTCCCCGGTCCAAGCCAGCAGCGACCCGCCCCAGGCCGCCGCCGCCGCGTCCGCCGCGGCGCCCGCGGCCTCGGCCAGGGACAGCAGGCACCCCTGCGTGGCCGTCCGCGGCCAGAGGAGGATGCTCGCGGCCTCCATCAGCACGACGCCGCCGCCGATGCCCAGCACGCGGGACAGCGCGAGCGCCGCGGCGCCGCCGGGGGGCTTCTCTTCGGCCGCAGCGCCGAACGCCACGAGCACGAACGTTTGAGAGAACAACTTACTGCTGTAAGCAAGTCCAAGAACCTTTTTTTTGTGATTGGAGAGAAGAAAGATAGGGAGAGAAAGCGAGTTTAGTATTTCCCCCTTCCTTTTCCTCCTCCTTCGCCCTCCTTGGTCAAGGACCCAGTCGACAGGAGCAGCTCGACGGTCTTCGTCGCCTCGGGCGGGCCGGCCTCGGTCGGGCCCGAGGGCGTGTCTCCCCTCTTCGCCTTCAAGAGCCGTGTCTCCTTCGCGAGGCCTCTTCTCTTTCTCTTTCTCCCCTGCCTTTTCTCTCTCTCTCTCTCCCTCTTACCTGGCCCGCGGCCGAGCCCAGCCATGCGACCAGGGCCGCCGTGGCGGCCAGCAGCAGCCCGTCAGCGGTCTGCGAGCCCGCGCGCGCGCCCAGCGCCGCGCCCAGAGAGTACGCCGCAAAGCCTGCCGCGCCTCCGGCCGCAGTGCCCGCGACGCGCTCGGCACCCGTCTGCGCGCACTTGGCGAGGAGCGGCGAGTTGATGACGATGCAGGTGATTGCGGCCCACTTGCAGGCCGCGGCGACCTCGTCCGCGAACTCGACGGCGATTCCTGGTGTGCGTTGTTGTTGTCGTTGTTGTTGTTGGTTTGAGGGAGAGTTTTGAGAGAGAGAGGAGGTCGAAAACGAAGCGGCGGCGGCGCCCTCGTTCCAAACTCTTCACTTGCCTCGCTTTGGCAGGTTGGGGAGCAGGACGGCATAGCCCAGCGCACTGGCGACGAAGACAGCGATCGCCAGGCGCGCTGCTGCCTCCTTTGAGGTCCGCGAGAAGGGCCGGAGCTTGATTTTAGCCATCATATCACGCCTTGAATGTGAGGGATTGAAGAAATGTTCGGCGACTAAGTCGACCTCGAAATTTCAGAATTTCTCGAACTAGCCACTCACAGTCACTCTTCGACATTTTTTTTCTTGGCTCCTCCGACTCGGCTGCCGATTATCTCTTGTTCTCGCAGAATTACGGTAAGCGATTTCTACGCTCTCACCTCCAAGCATGCATAATTCATGGAGCTGTTCCCTGACGCGGCCGTCTCTGCGTGGCTCGAATGAGACAGAAAGGCGTGTTCGAGGGAAACGCCTTGTATTCTCTGATGCCATCAAAAACGCGTCGAAGAAAAGCAGACGAGGCCGAAACGAGCGCGAGCCCCCTTCCCCCCCCCCGCATGTCTCTCCCCAAATCTTCGCAGCGGCCTGCGATTACGATCCAAGCGCTAGTCAATACGAACACATATACTTTTTATCGACTGGTGCTAGTTTGAACGAACGAAATCGATCGACAAAGGAGCTATCGAGCGCGGCAATTGGTTACAAGGCGTCCGAGCGCCCTCGCTCGCGACGCCCCCCTGCGAGCCGCGGAGTCTCGTCGGGCTTAATATCTCCTCATTCTTCTTCTCACCCCCCCTCCTCCCTTCCAAACCTCAAAGACGCAGAACAGCGAGAGAGAGCCGAGGCCCAACCTTGAATTTCATAAAGCCGACAAGGGCAGAGAGAGTTTCTCGTCCCTAAAAGAAAATGGCGCCGTCCTCGCGCTCCTCCTTCCTCTCCTTTGCGGCCGCCGTCGCTGCGGCAGTGCTCCTCGTCGCCGCCGTCGCCCCTCTCCGCGCTGCGCAGGCCTCCGCGTTCCCCGAGGCTTTAGACGCCGCAGACGCCTCCTTCTCGGACGAGGCCTTGAATCACCTCTCCGAGTCCCTGACGAAATGTAAGCGTGGAAAACGAGAAGGAGAGAGAGAGAGAGACAGAGATAGCAGTGTTTTTTCTTTTGTCGTTCTGCTTCTCCCCCCCCTCTTTTCGCTCACTCCCCTTCTTCCCTTCTTCAAAAAATATATATTGAAACAGTCATCTCTGACGCCAAGGACCTCGCCGCTCGCGCCGTCGACTCCCTCAGGATCCCCGACGACCTCTACAAGACAATCGACGAAGCAGAGAAGCAGCAGCGCGCCTCCTCGCGCAACTCGCTCGCGGCGCTGCTGGCCGCCGACCCGCTCGCCGGCGCGGCGCTGCTGCCCTGGCCGGCGGCCGCGCCCGAGGCCTCGCTGTCGAGGGCCTCCGCGCGCGGCACTCGCGGGAGGAGACGCGCCGCGGTTGCTGCTGCTGCTTCCCCTCTCCTCCACGACGATGTTATCGAGGCCCTCGAGGCTCTGGCAGCAGCCGGCGCGGACACGGCGCTCTTCGCCCCGATTCTGACGGGAGAAGGAGGACAAGGACGAGAGGCGGCGTCGGTCGTCGCCGTCGACGTCGACGAGGCCGCCGACGGCGGCGTCCAAGCCTCGGCCGTCTCCGTCTCCTCCGCGCCCGTCTCCCCCGCTTCCGCTCCCTCCAATTCTCCGCACCTCGATGCTGCGCTCGACATCCAGTATGGGGACGTGACCGCGGGGGCCTCTGCCGTGATGCGCCGAGTCGCCGGGTGGGTCTCTTCGTTGGGAGACTCCCCCGCGCTCGTCGCCTCGCTCTCTTCCGCTTCCCCTTCCTCCTCCTCCGCCTCCTCCTCCTCCTCGTCCTCCGAGCGGAGCAGCCTCGACGCCGCCCGGGGCGCCTTCGACGCCGCGGCCGACGCCATCGAGGCCGTGGGCGCCTCCCTGGCCGCCGCGCTCGAGTCGAGGCCGGGGGCCGACGACGCAGAGCTCGACCTGACAGTTGCCGTCGACCTCGTCGGAGCAAGGCGAGAGTCTTCGACCTTTCCCCCCGGGAGGAACGACGGCGGCGGCGGCGACAACGTCGTCGACGTGAGGATCGAGGCGTCCGTCATCCCGGGGAGCGGTATCACGAGCTCAATGCTCGCCGAGGCGCTGGAGGGGGCCTCGCTGGACGCCGTCGTCGCCGCCGGGGCCGCGGGCGTCGAGGTCGTCGCGGCGCGCGTCGACGTCTTCGACGGCGACGACGACGATGACGAGGAGATCGACGACCTTTCCTCCTCGTCGCTCTTCTCCTACTCCCGGCGCGAGGACGCCTTCTGCCTCTTCCTGGGCTCCTCTTTTACCTCGGGCTACGACAGGTGGGCCTGCACGCGCAGGGCGCCGCTGTCCCGCGCCCTGGCCGCGTCCTCGCTCTTCTTCGCCGCCGTGTCGGCCGTCGCCGCGTTCAACGCCTTGGTCCCCGTTTCCTCCTCCTCCGAGGACGAAGAGTCTGAATCCGACTTCGAGGGCGAGGAGGAAGAGCTCGATGAAGTGGTCGACGAGGAGGCGGCACTGTTCATCAAGCCCGCTCTGTGGTCCCTGGACAGCAAGGCTTAGAGAGAGAGACGATCGTTTTTTTTGTAGAGAGTTTTTTTGCGTTTTCTAATTCTATTTCTGTCTCGCTCTCTGCTTTTGCAACGTTTTTTTTGTTTTTCTCTTTCAACCGTCAGAGTTTCCTCCATTTCATATTTTTTACAGTTTTTTTTGTTTTCCCCCTTATTTGCTCTTGCTGATTAGGCTCGACTCGAGGTGCTCGGCGACCGCGAGAATCGTGTCGGCAGCAGACGAGGAAGAGGAAGGAGGACCCGAACTCGACCTCGGAGAAAATGGCGACGCCGCCGCCGCCGTCCTCTCCCACTTTGTCTCTTCTTCCCCTCTTCCTCCGCTCTTCTCCTCCGCGCTCTTCTCCTCCGGCAGGAAGCCCAGAAGTACCTTCTGTGCCGCAGCAGCCGGGATGGCGACCCCGGCCCCGAGGGCGGCCCCCAGCAGCGACGACCGGAGGCGCGCCGAGGCGGGGGAGCCCGCGGGCAGGGCGCCGAGGCCAAAGACAGCTCCCGTCACCGCCGCGGCGAGCGCTGAGTCCGCGACCAGCGCCGGCTCGCCGCGGGCGACACCGGAGCCCAGCTGGAGGGCCCAAAACAGGGCCGCGAGGGAGCCAAAGCGCCCGGCGCCGCTGGTTTTTGATTTTTTTGTCGAGTTTTTAGTTTTCGGTCTTCGAGGTGAGAGGGG
>Ga0315285_10008326_pt1 | contig 10639 bp, 9 predicted proteins | sample YL17G09_36_MG_FD_203698 | JGI IMG/M metagenome (GOLD analysis project Ga0315285, IMG submission 203698) | Sediment microbial communities from Yellowstone Lake, YNP, Wyoming, USA - YL17G09_36 | ecosystem: Environmental > Aquatic > Freshwater > Lake > Sediment | place: USA: Wyoming | collected... | reverse complement strand
TGCCGTTACCCTGCTTTGGCCGTTGTGCCGCCTGATGAGTTTCTCAGTCTCTTTTAACACAAGCGGGTGGATTGTCTTATTAAGCAGCGACAGCTTTTCGGGATCGGCGAAAACGATCTTTGCGAGCTTTCCGCGGTCGATCTTGCCCGCCGGGTCCAGAATCTGTTGTCCAAAAAGGCCGACAATCTCTTCCCTGACGCCGGCTTCGTCCAGCAGCCTGTGCGCTATCTTGTCGGCATCAACGACCGCACAGCCCAATTTGGCGAACTCACTTGCGACTGTGCTCTTGCCCGAGCCTATACCGCCCAGAATGCCTATTATGGGTTTTCTTCCGGAAGAACTCACACCCGGCTATTCTAACGGTTCTCAAATGGACGGTCAAGACTGCAAGTTCACTTTTTTGATGATGCCACACGTGAATTTTCTGTTGAGAAACACCCACAGCGACCGACCGTACAAGAGTAAATCACGCAAAGCTCAAGAGTGCAAGCAAAAAGGAAGTCCCGAATAATCGATTGTGAGGTCCTGTTGTTGCTCTTCAGCTTTCGATATGGACCTCAATTCATAGGATGCGAATCTTCTGCCAGGCCTTTTCCAGGCTTCTTAGCAGGTAGTTTTTCACGACCAGGTCCCAGCTCATATTCTCAGCGAGATGGTGTCCGGTCTCAATCATGATTGCGATTTCAGATTCATTGCTTGGCAGGCGTGAGCATATCTGCATTGCGACCTTCTCACTGACGCTCGCCTCTATTCGGTCGCGCACGGCCCGGTCAATATGCAGCAGATCTTCTATATCGGCGTAGTCCTGGGTCTGGAGGTTCGTGTAGTCGGCGACGATTACGTTCTTGACGTCCTGGCCCCCCGTGACGTCGCGCAGGAAGCCGGAGCACCCGCAGACGCTGCTTATCACGCATATACCCCCGAACGTAAGCGGCTCGAGCTGGGCAATACCGAACGGCTCGTAGATGCTCTGGCCGAATTCCACATCGCTTCCCTTGCGGATATCCATAAACTCCATGTCCTGCGGCATCCTCATCCCGCAATGCTTTTGGCTGAAACCGAACTGGTTGATGAAGATGATCTTTATGTTGCGGGTCTTGGCGTTGAAGTTCTGCACCTGTGCGTAGAAGTTAGCTTCGCCGCCGGAAAGGTCGGGCCAGTTCTCGCGGTGGGCGACGGGCCACCCGTATGTGGATTCCATTTTGGCTATATCCTCGGGACGCCGCCGTGAGACCTCGGTGGACAGCAGGAACAGAACGCCGGTCTTGCCCTGCGTCCTGAACTCCTGCTCCATCGTGTAGAGCACCTCCAGGTCACGCCAAAGCCCTTTGCTTTTGACCAGCCTGGTAACGTGAGTGAATACATAGTCCGGCCTGTAGCCCAGCAGGTTCTGACAGTAACATTGCAGTTTCTCTCTTGATGCGAGTTTCTCGGCGACCGTGATTTGATATGCAGGTATGCCGTTATACACAATGTCTATATCGACGGTCTCGAATTCAGGCGCGAGAAACCGCAGTTCGTCGGCTACGTAGTCGCCCACGGCGTATATGTGATCGCAGTGCTTGGAAGCATCCACCAGCGCGTGCTTGAAGTACGTGCCCTGGTCGCCGAATACGTCATTGACGTAGAGCCGGTCATTGTGGGCCTGCTTCATAACGTTGTAGAACATCGTGTCGTGCCCGGAGTGCTCCTCGACGATACGACGCATTGTCGCCACCTCGTGGGCGTAAAAGACGGTCCCAAGGTCGCAATCAGGCTCCAGGATGGCCGCCAGCGCGGTGGGCATTCCCATAAACTCGTGCGAGATGATCGTTGTCGAGTCTGTGACCGCATCGATTGCCTTGAGCGCCGCGATTGCAGGCGGTGCCAATCTGACGTACTGCTCGTACTCCCAGAGATTCTCGAACAGGTTGCTCTGTACGCCGAATTCACTGTAAAGCACCCGTTTGAACTCGTTGACCGCGTCCCGGTTCATGTGCCTTACGTCGAAGACCAGGACCTCAGGCGAGCTTTTCACGCCCGTTTCCTCATCGACGAACATTCGCCTGCCATACACGATCCCGACGTTGTAAGCGCTCTCGATTCTGCGGAAGGACGGCGCATATTGCGGACTAATCAGTCCGTCAACGGAAGAATACAGCACCTCGCCGTCTTCGCCGAGCCGTTCCGACGGAGAACCGTCGGTTGTGAACAGCGGGCCGACGAGGATCGACCTCTCGACGGCTTCGAGGTATGATGGGCAGGTGAATAAGCCCTGGAGCACCGCGCCTATTCCGCCGACTTTACCGACCGCCTCGTGAGTGACGTGTACTACTGTGGTCTCGTTGGCCATTTAAGTTTCCTTCCAAGCAGTGATTTAGAGTTTTCCCAAGTTGCCTGCTATTCTCTATGTAAAGTATAGAGAACGCTTTCCGAGGGACAAAATTAGAGTGTCACTGAGCGGGATGATTTTTACGGACCGAGAAAATCACTGCGGGCGCAGGATCGGATATGGTTTTTTAGGACCGCATTTCCGGGGCCGGAAGGCTGTCTGAATGTCAGCTTATTTTGCTTCGCAGAGTCCTTACTAAGCCTGCAAGCACTTGTGGAGCGAGGTCGGCCAATTCCGGCTCCGGTATTTCGCTGATTGCTATTCTGTCGATGATGGCGGTGGCTTGCCGCCCGTGGGGGGCTATGGAGGCGGCCGTCCTCTCGGCTTCATCAAGCTCGCCGTCGGCCATTTGTCGAAGGTACAGAATTATGTTTTTGGTCAGCTCCTTCTCGCTCATCTCGCAAATCGGTCCCCCGGACCCCGATGGTCCGTTCGGAGTGTCCCTCTCCTGCAGGATGTCCTGGGTGAGCCGGTACGTCTCGGCCATAAGGCGATTCTTCTTTTCCTCCTCGCTCTCATCGACCGGGGCGAGCTTAAGCTCGTCATCAACGTTCAGATCCGGCACATAGACCTTGTTATGACATGCCGGGCACTTGCCCCATTTTCCGCCGGCGGTGTTGGCCGCCCTTATCTCTTTGCCACAATGGTCACAGTGAAACATTATAGCCATTTTAGCACCTCTGATGAAAACTACGCTTTCTCCGCCCCATATTCCGCAACGACGTCAGTGGTAATGCCGCCGCGAGGCGTAAATCGGGAAGCAACCTTCATCCATCGCGGTTTGCAGACGCCGCTCAAATCGTCCAATATATCGTTTGTCAGCGCCTCGTAGAATATCCCCCTGTTCCGGTAGCTCTGCATATAGAGCTTCAGGCTCTTGAGCTCGATGCAGGATTTGTCGGGCCGGTACTCGATGACAATCTCGCCGAAGTCCGGCTGACCGGTCCGCGGACAAACGCTCGTGAACTCCGGACACCTGATCGTAATGCAATAGTCTCGCTCGGGGCGGGGATTATCGAACAATTCTATTTCCGGCTTTTTGCTCATAATTCGACCACCTATAGACTCTACCCGGATAGTATAATACAAACGCCCGTGCCGGACAAGCAATAATCGGCCTTCCGGCGGACAAAAAAGCCCCGTCGGCAAAGCGCCCGCCGGCGGTTGTGCATCTTTGTTTGACAGCGCGAGGGATAACCGCTAAGATGCTTTCACGGCTGAGTTCCTTTGAGGCTTTCTCGTACTGAAACAGTGCCAAAGCAGAAGGAGGATACTGAATGAGACCTGAAGCTGCGATTATGAACAGACGGCGGTTTCTGACTGCTGTCGGCGCCGCCGCGGCTGCTGCGGGCTTGCCGGGCGGACTGTTCGCTGCCGGCCCGGCAGCAAAGGCTAAAAGGCCGAATTTCGTCTTTATCTTTGCCGACGATCTGGGCTGGGGCGACCTCGGCTGCTATGGGAATCGTCAGATAAAGACCCCTTGTTTGGACAGGCTTGCCGCCGAGGGGACACTGTTCACTCAGTTCTACGTCAACGGCTCGGTCTGCTCGCCGTCGCGGACGGCGATTATGACGAGCCACTACCCGGCGCGGCACGCCGTCCACGGCCATTTTGCGGCCCACGCCCAGAACAAGGCCCGCGCAATGCCCGACTGGCTCGACCCCAAGGTCCATACGGTCACCGGCCTGCTCAAAAATGCGGGCTATACGACGGGGCACTTCGGAAAATGGCATCTCGGCTCCGGGGTCGGCGCGCCGACGCCCGGCGATTACGGGATCGACGAACACGTTACGTTGGTCTCTTCAGGCCCGCAGCTCGAAGCGACAGAAGACCCGTACTTCTGGGCAAAATCCACCGCGCAGATAGTGGACAAGACCATTGAGTTCATCGAGAAGAACCGAGACAAGCCGTTCTATGTCAACGTATGGCCCCTTGTCCCGCACGCAACCCTTCATCCCACCGACGAGCAGATGGAGCCTTACAAGAGCTACGCGCCGGCCGGCGTCCCCTACGAGGGCGTCAAGCAGATTTACTACGCCGCGGTAACCGATCTCGACACCCAGATTGGCCGCCTCATCAAGAGAATTGACGAGCTCGGCCTGGCCGATGGTACTCTGATTGCATTCTCCAGTGACAACGGCCCCGAGGACCTCGATATTCGCAACGCCGTCCACAGCGGCATCGGCAGCACAGGACCCTTCCGCGGCAGAAAGCGAAGTCTATATGAGGGTGGTGTACGCCTGCCGTTTATTGTCCGCTGGATCGGGCGCACGCCGCCCGGAAACGTGGACGATACGAGTGTCGTCGCGGGCGTCGATTGGCTGCCAACTGTCCTGGACCTCGCCGGCGTCAAGCTGCCGGTCGATTTGAATCCCGATGGCGAGGACATGTCCGAAGCGCTTCTCGGCAGACCCAAACAGCGCAGCAGACCGTTGATGTGGGAGTGGCGATTCAGGGTCTTCGGCGATATGGTTCACAGGTGCCCGATGCTCGCCATCCGAGAAGGGAAATGGAAGCTATTGATGAATCCCGACCGCAGCCGTATTGAGCTTTACGACATCCCAAAGGACCCGACGGAACTGGATAACTTAGCCGATCAGCATCCTGATATAGTCAAGGGAATGTCTCAGAAGGTGCTCGAATGGCACAAAACGCTTCCTGCCGGCCCTATCGAACAGGCTGCCGGCTCGAATGCCTATCCCTGGCCAAAAGGGCAATGACCATACCTGCTGCAAGGCGAACGTTCCCAGGGATACTTGCCTTGCAGCGCCTTGTAGGATATACTGCCGCCTCCAATGCCTGATGATTCACGCCGTGTGGAATTTGGCGGCGATAATGTAGGGTAAGTCGTGCGTTTCTCAATTTCTTGGAAAGGATCGATACTATGCGAAAGGTATGCCTATCAGCAGGTTGTATGATTGTGGTCGTGCTTCTGGCGTTTTCGGGCTGCGCGACGGGCGGGCGGGCAAAGGCGACGGGCGAGCAGGCCAAGGCGACGGGCGAGCAAGCCAACGTGCCGGCCGAGGAGGCCAAGGCGCCGAAGCTCGTTCTGCGGGTCAACTGCGCCGCTTTAGAGCCTTACACCGATCAGGCGGGCAACGTCTGGCTCGCCGACCAGCAGGCCGATCCCAACAAAACGTGGGGCGCTGTTGGCGGCATGACGGTTGACCGGGGCGAGCTGAGCATTGCCGGGACCGATGCGCCGAAGGTTTACCAGACCGAGCGCTACAGTATGGAGGCGTACAAATTCACCGTGCCCAACGGCAAATACACGGTCCGCCTGCACTTCGCCGAGACCTATGACGGCATAACCGCCGAGGGCCAGAGGATTTTCTCGGTCGGCATCAACGACCAGACAGTCCTCAAAGACTTCGACCCCTATAAAGAGGCCGGCGGATTCCAAAAGCCCGTCGTCAAGACAATCGAGGACGTCGCCGTAACCGGCGGCGAGATCGTCATCAAATTCATGACGAATGTGCAGAATCCCGAGATCAACGGCATTGAAATACTGTCCAAGTAGCCGGGCCAAGCGAGGACTGTTCTATCGTACACAACTTGAGTGGTTGTCATCCTGAGCCGCAGGCGAAGGATCTGGGTTTCGTGAGGCGGATTCTTCGCTATGATCACAACGATATTTATGATTTGGTCTGCGACAGGGCGCTACAGGGCGGCGTTATGGATTTGCGCAAGATTACGTTTTGACGGGAACTGATGTGTGGCGGACAAAAAGGTTGTAGTCTTGTTGAGCGGGGGCCTCGATTCGGCCACGACTCTGGCCGTTGCCCGCGATGGGGGCTTCCGCTGCTATGCCCTGACTTTCAGATACGGCCAACGGCATAGGTGCGAGGTCGAGGCGGCGAGGAAAGTGGCCGAATCTCTGCGCGCCGTCGAGCATCGCATAATCGACATCGATCTGGCGGCTTTCGGCGGCTCCGCTCTTACGGATCCCTCAATTAAAGTGCCTAAGGATCGAATTGATTTGGACAATGCCGCCCGGGTTCCGCCGACTTATGTGCCCGCCCGCAACACGATATTTCTCAGTTACGCCCTTGCCTGGGCCGAGGTGCTCGGCGCATTCGATATCTTCATCGGCGTAAACTCGACGGACTACAGCGGCTATCCGGACTGCCGGGCCGAATTCATTGCTGCGTTTGAAAAGACCGCCAATCTCGCCACAGTAGCGGCGGTCGAGGGCAAAGGCAGATACCATATCCATACGCCGATCATAAATATGACCAAGGGCCGGATCATTCTGACAGGCACAAGGCTCGGCGTCGATTACTCACTGACCCATAGTTGCTACGACCCGGACGAACAAGGCAGAAGTTGTGGCCGATGCGACTCCTGCAGACTGAGATTAAGAGGCTTCACCGAGGCAGCGCTCCAAGACCCAATTGAATATCGAATAACGAATATTGAGTAAAGAGTGTCGAATCAAGAGTGTCGAAGTGAGAGTGAACGAAATCTTCTATTCTTTACAGGGTGAGGGCTTTCTGGCCGGCGTGCCCAGTGTCTTTATTCGCCTGGCCGGCTGCCCCCTGCGATGCCGCTGGTGCGACACCAAATACGCGCAGGATGCCGCGGCTGGTGACGACCGCAGCGTTGCGGAAATAGTCCGGGGCGTGAAGAAATGGCCCTGCCGGCACGTCGTAATAACGGGCGGAGAGCCGATGATTGATGCGGAGCTGCCGAAGCTGACGCGAGAATTGAAAGTCGCCGGTAAGCACATAACAATCGAGACCGCAGGCATAGCATACATCCCGGATATGCCCTGCGACCTGATGAGCATCAGCCCGAAACTGAGCAACTCAACGCCAGCCGTAGAAGACAGAAAACGCAAGTCAGTAATCGGAAGTTTAGCCCCCACACCTGTGGTGGGGGCCGGGCGAACAGACGTCGCAGGACAGGGGTTTTCAGGACCGGATATCGCTGTCTTGCGAGACCTGATCAACAATTACGACTATCAACTGAAATTCGTCGTCGATTCGCAGGACGACATAGCTGAGATTCAAGAAACGCTGGGGAAACTTGAAAATGTTGACGCTCAAAAGGTGATGCTGATGCCCCAGGCCGCTACGCGCGATGAGCTGCTGAGCAAATCCCCGATGGTTGCCGATTTGTGCAAGCGCACTGGCTTCGCCTTCTCCCAGCGCCTCCAGGTCCTGCTCTGGGACAACAAGAGGGGGACGTGATTTTCGCGGATTTGCTCGTTGACAATCAATAATCAATAATCAATAATCAGTAATCAGTAATCAGTAATCAATTCTGTGGCCCAGGTGGCGGAATTGGCAGACGCGCCAGCTTGAGGGGCTGGTGGGCTTCGGCCTGTGCTGGTTCGAATCCAGTCCTGGGCAATGGTGAGCAAGGCAATGGCGCATAGACCATTGCTGCGCCGAACCACCCTGAGCAAGCGCCGAGCGACGTCCTGAGCTTGGCCTCTCCTGAGCATGGTCGAAGGATCGAAGGGCGAAGCGAGGAAGGCGCCGAAGGTTACGGCCCGAAAAGTGGAAACGTGTGACCTTAGTGTATGCTGCTCTGTCATTCCTGCGCAGGCGGGAATCCAGTCGTTTTGAATTTGGACATTCTGTCATTTGTTTTTGTTTCGTGCTTCGTACTTCGAATTTCGAATTTAAAAAGGTAGGCTGTACTATGCACACCGAAAAGCCTTATGCCCATATCAGACGAATTCATAGATTATGTTATTGATCAGCTCTCGACCTGGGGCGATGTGTCCGCTCGCAAGATGTTCGGCGGGGCCGGCCTTTATTGCGATGGCGTGATGTTCGGGCTCATCGCCGACGACGTCGCTTATCTAAAAGTCGATGACTCAAACCGGAAAGATTTCGTGAAAGCAGGATCATCCCCCTTCAATCCGTATCCCGACAAGGTAAAAACAGCAGTTATGTCCTATTATGAAATCCCCGCGGATGTCGTGGAGAATCCTGACCAACTCGCCGAATGGGCGCAGCGCTCCCTCGCCGTCGCGCGAAAGAAGAAAAAGTAGGATTTCCAGTCAGCCGATGGCCTCCTTGAACGCCGACCAGCAATGCCCAAGACATTTTTTTGCGTCCGGGCCAATTTCTCTTATGCGGATAGGACAGGCGTTGTTAAAATGGACATCAATTGGTGTGAACGGGCTGCGTGTTGCGGCAAATGATGTGAGCGTTTGTCATTGCGAGTCCCCAGGGGACTCCTCGCAATGACGGCCGCCGAGCTTGATACGGTGCAGAGTACGGATTTGTGGAGACACGGATTATGGATTTGCAGGGATCGCAAGGGTCGTATGTTGAGCCGGTCGAGCCGATGCGGGAGCCGTTGGCGGGGCGGCTGATGTCTATAGACGCACTTCGCGGGTTCGATATGTTCTGGATCATAGGCGGCTGGTATATCTTCGACGGCCTGCACAAGGCCTTGAACAACCCGACGACGGCCTGGATAATGAAGCAGCTTACCCACGCCGAGTGGGAGGGCTTCACCTTCGAGGATATCATTATGCCGCTGTTTCTCTTCATTGTCGGCGTGGTCACGCCCTTCTCATTCAGCAAGCGCCTCGACCGAGGCGACAGCAAGCGCAAGCTCTACTTTCACGTTGTCCTGCGCAGCGTAATCCTCTTTGTGCTTGGAATGGTCGCCCAGGGCAACCTGCTCGCCTTCGATCCGGCCAAGCTCAAGATATACTGCAATACCCTCCAGGCCATCGCCGCCGGCTACCTGATTTCCGCAATAATCATCCTGAATATGCGTCCTCGCTGGCAGATAGTGATGACAGTGCTTTTGCTGCTTTTGTTCTGGGCGTTGATGATGCTTGTTCCGTTCCCCGGCCGTGTCGCAGACTGCCTCGACCAAAATGCAAACCTCGCGGCCTTCATTGACCGGGCCGTTCTCCGCCAGTATGACGACGGCCTGAACTACACCTGGATTCTGAGCAGCATAACCTTCGCCTGCACCGTGATGCTTGGTGTAATGGCCGGGCACGTGCTGCGCTGGCAGGTGGCGCGCCCCGGCAGGGTCTTTGTCCTTTTTGCCCTCGGCATCGGCTGCCTCGCACTCGGCTCCCTGTGGGGAGGGTGGTTCTTCGGAATAGATGAATTCTACTTCGGCCTCTTTCCCATAGTAAAGCGGCTCTGGACCAGCTCCTTCGTCCTGTTCGCGGGGGGGCTTAGCTACCTGCTCCTTGCGCTGTTCTATCTGGTCATAGACGTTTGGGGCTTTAAGAAATGGGCCTTCCCGTTGGTCGTCATCGGGACCAATGCAATCTTCGTCTATATGGCCGCCCACCTGTGGGACTTCCGCGATATAGCCGGCGTTTTTGTCCGCGGCTCAGACCGTTTTGTCGGCCCCTGGCCGGACTTCATCCACGCGATAACCGGCCTCGCCCTCGTCTGGCTCATCCTCCTCTATATGCACCGCAAGAAGACCTTCATCAAGGTCTAATGTCGGGCCTGAGTCAGTACCCCAATTTCCCCCAGCAGCCCATCTGCATCCTGTGCAGGTCCTCTTTGCCTTCGGTCGTTGTGGGAGTCCAGGGCGTGGGCGGGGCATCCCAGTGGGCCCTTGCATACTTTATCGTTTCCATTGCCTTCCATTTCCAGTAGTCGGCGTGCCCATCCGCGAATGCGACGTTTGTCCCGTCGCCGTGCCGAACGGGCGCGTTGTCCCACCATTTCTCCTGCCTGTAATAGACCGCATAAGCGTCCGGCGTCATATAGCCTTCATCGATAAAGACCAATCGCAGCGCAGGCGCAGGGCTGTGAATCTCGTTGCGGTTCTTGATGTGCGCCCCCTTGACTCCCTTGACCTCATCGTGGCAGACGGCGTTCATCGAGAACATTATCGAATAGGTCACCGCCTCGCCTCGCCGGCCCGTCGGGCACCTATAGACCTCATCGTCCCTGGTGTAAGACCACAGCGCGCCGTCCATAATCCCCTTTATGGTCGTGTCCCAGTCGGTCGAAAGCGCATCTACCCAGGCCAGCTCCTTTCTGTGGTCGCCCCAGGTCTCCAGGGCATCGCTGTATCCCGCGGCTCCGTTGACGATTCTGTCGGCGTTTTCGTCGGCGTACATACTCCATGCAAGTATCAACTGCCTGACGTTGCCGAAGCACACTGCCCTTTTGCCGTGTTCTCTGGCCCTGTTGAGCGTCGGCATCAGTATCGCCATAAGCAATGCGATAATCGCGATTACCACCAACAGTTCAACCAGCGTAAATGCCCTGCGGTACCTCACGGCCTTGACGCTCGCCACAGGCATTTCTGATGGGATCATAG
>Ga0315285_10008325_pt1 | contig 10639 bp, 8 predicted proteins | sample YL17G09_36_MG_FD_203698 | JGI IMG/M metagenome (GOLD analysis project Ga0315285, IMG submission 203698) | Sediment microbial communities from Yellowstone Lake, YNP, Wyoming, USA - YL17G09_36 | ecosystem: Environmental > Aquatic > Freshwater > Lake > Sediment | place: USA: Wyoming | collected... | reverse complement strand
TCTCATGTCAAAGGACATATCCAATCAGGCATGGGCGGCGCGATCAAGAACTTTGGCATGGGAGGGGTTACGAAAGAAACAAAAATAAGAATTCATCGGGGTAGCCGCCCTTTGTATCAAAAAGACTCGTGTACGTTTTGCGGTGTCTGTGCTGAGGTGTGCCCGTTTGATGCAATCGATGTCCAAAAGAATAACTGGAACTATAATAAGGGAGAATGTTTTGGATGTGGAGTCTGTGTCGAAAATTGTAAGACCAACGCATTGCGACATCGTGATGCAGACATGCAGTTTCTTCTCGCATGCTCTGCAAAAGCATGTGTTCAAGGTAAAAACGTGCTGTATCTGAATGAATTGAAACGTATCGCAAAAGGCTGTGATTGTGATCCGAATGCAGGACCAATCATTTGTCCGGATATTGGATATCTTGTTGGTGATGACCCGGTGGCGATTGATAAAGCATCATTAGATTTTATCAACAATGTAAAAGAAAACGTGTTTGAAAAAGTCAATAAAGTAAATCCGTTAAAACAAATAAAATATGGGGAGGAGATCGGATTAGGATCTGCCTCGTATCAGCTAATTGAGCTATAGAATATATTTCTCTAGGAGATTTCATGAGCGAGAAGAAATTTGTGACTGCGATCAACTGCATGGATGGGCGCGTTCAACTTCCGGTTATCGATTGGATGAAAAAACAATATGCAGCTGATTTTGTTGATATGATAACGGAACCTGGATCTAATAAAATTTTGGCAGAAAATAAACCATGTGATTTGATTGAATCTCTGAGAAAAAGAGTGGAAATCTCTGTTATAAAACACGCATCAGCAAGTATAGCAATCATTGGTCATTTTGACTGCGCTGGTAATCCCGTTGAAAAAGAAACGCAGTTGAATCAGATTAAAAAATCTGTGAAAACAATTCAATCCTGGGGTTTTCACATATCGGTGATCGGACTATGGATTGATGATCTATGGAAGGTCCATAAGATCGTCTAAATTCGTTTATTAGAAAAAGAGAGAGTGGAAAACAACTGCCGTTCCTCACGGCAATCGTTTTACAGCCCGTTTTTTTTTCCGTTCCAAAGTATATTGTTTAAGCGGATTTCTTTTCTGCGGAGTCCTTATAGATGAATGCAAGCACTGCCGCGATAAAGCACATGATTGCAGCTGGTATGAACGCATACAGGAAACTCATGCCTGCATCCTGGACCCCACCTGCAAGGAGTGGACCAACGATTCCACCAATACCATACGCAGTGAAGATAAACCCGTAGTTTAACCCGAGGTTTTCCGCGCCAAACGAGTCGGCTGTTGCTGCGGGGAACAATGCGAAGTTTCCGCCAAAATTGAACCCGATTAAGGCAGCGACAATGTAGAAGAAGTATGGGTTGGATGTGGTGTAGAAGAATACAATCATCATAATACCCTGGAAGAGGAACATGGAAAGGAGCGCTTTTCGTCTCCCGATTTTGTCAGAGACTTGCCCCCAGACGATGCGCCCTGCACCATTGAAGATGGGCAGACACACTGCAGCACCTAAAACCGCAAAATTACCTGCATCAGTAACATTAAACCCATGAGCAGCAAACCCATCAGTTGTGCTTTTAGCAAAGTTCTGCACATTGCCTATAACCATGAGTCCAGCAAGAGCGCCGATGATGAACATCATCCAGAGGAGATAGAATGATTTTGTTTTTAGCATCTCTTTGGGTTTGAGACTGAGACCTTGTTTTTTACTGGTTGTTGCTACTGGTGGACTCCATCCTGCTGGTTTCCATCCTGCTGGTGGGTTCTTCATGACGAGAGCACCAATCGCTACAAGGATGAGGAACATCGCACCATAGAGCCGGAGTGCGTTATCGACGTTTGCGATCGTGTACGCATATGCACCAGTTTGTTTTGTAATCAAACCGCTGAACCCAAGGATCGTTGGTGGGTTTGCAAGGAGAATCCAGATAAATGCACCAAATCCAAACCCGGCGACTGCTAGACCACTGACGAGTCCTTTCTTATCAGGGAACCATTTCACACCAATAGCTATGGGAACAACATAGGCAAGGCCGATACCGGCACCTGCAATGATACCAATACAGGCCAGTTTTCCGATGAAATCTGCACCAACAAAACTTGCTAAGATGTATCCAAGACCGAGGAGTATGCCACCAGTCAAAGCAACCTTCATTGGACCAATTTTATTCTGAAGTCTCCCACCAATGATCGTAAAGATCGCAAACGTTGCGAGTCCTGCGCTGAAGATCGCCTGGGTTTGCGTTTTGGTGAATGCAAATTCACTTGCGTTTCCTGTTGCTCCCTGAAGAGGAGTAGTGAACGCAGACCACGCATAAATCGCGCCGAGAGCAAGTTGGATCATGATGCCGCCAAAGACAATGATCCATCGATTCATGACTTTCGGTTCTTTCGTAACCTGTGTATTTTCTGACATAGAATTAACCTTCCTCACCTCCCCCCTCAAAGAAAATAGGATTAAATGTCTTTCGATATTAATGAACATCCGAAGGTATTATGAAATCTCTGAAGAAAAGAGGATTATTTGTAGAGGATAACAACAAACCCGGTAAGGATCATCGCTAGAACAATCAGAATTGCAATAATCTTGACTATCCAACTTCGTAGGTTCTTTCTGGTAATTTTCATATTTACTTCCTTTGTAGTTCAACGTAAAAACCATCAAATGACAAGATGGTGCTACCTTTTTTACCTTTCAGACCTGGCTCTCGCTTCACCTGGACGTATCCTTCTTTGAGTAATCCTTCGTTCTTCACCACCTTAACCCCAGGAATCTCTGAGATGAGCATGTCTCCTCTGCTGTCTATTGTTTTTATAAGCTCTTCTTGGTGCTCCTTGATCCAATGCGAAATCTTATTACTATCGGTTTTAAAAGCAGGACCAAGTTTGGCAAAAACTGGTTCGACTGCGGTGATGGTTTCTTGTATTTCGGGTTTTCCAGCGATAAACTTATGACTCTGCGGGTATTTCAAGGTTGAGAGGATGACGGATTCACCGGTTTTGAGTTTTGTAATTGTTTCTTTTGGTGCGTAGGTCGTGGTCGCCTGTATGGGGGCGTTGAGTGCGATTCCTTGTTCACTTTTCCAGGCGCGAACCTGGGCGATATAGACCTTCACCGATTCACCAGCTTTTTCTTTTTCTTCATCAACAAGGATTAGCTCTGGCCAGGAGGAAACATGAATGCTTTTATCGTCTTCATATTCTTTGTACAAATCCAAATAAATCTCTTCGGTGATATGAGGGAAGAACGGGGCAAACAACTTCAGTAATCCTAATCCGATGGTGTATAATGTATAACGGATGCTGTCGACGTTCTCTTTGTGATAGATTGATCCTTTGATCATTTCGATGTAGTGATCTGCAAGCTCATGCCAGAGGAAGTATTCGATCTCTTTCATGGCCTGCGAATAATCAAAGACTTCTATCTGCTCAGTACATTTCTTTACTAATTTACTGTACTTTGTCAGAATCCATTTATCGATGTCCTGGATTTTCTTTGGTTTTACCGGTTTCCCTTCTTTGATAATGTTGCCGATGAACTGTTGAACGTTCCAGAGTTTCCTGAGAAGTTTTGTACCACGGACAACATCTTTCCGTCGGAAGGGATTGTCTTCACCTAAGGCACAGCTGGCTGCGTAGCAACGGAACGCGTCTGTCCCATACTCGTTAATTACTTCGAGCGGATCAATCACGTTGCCGAGACTTGCGTGCATCGGGGTCCCGTCCTCTGAGAGGATGAATCCACCCATCATGATGTTTTCAAATGGTTTCTCGTCGGTGAGTAACGTACATCGCAGGATGGTGTAGAACGCCCAGGTGCGGATGATATCATGCGCTTGCGGACGTAATGACATTGGATAGAGTTTCTTGAATTTCTTCTCGTCTCGTTTCCAGAACGTGTTATATAACGGTGAGATTGAGGAGTCCATCCAGGTGTCAAAGACATCTTCGCAGCCTTTGAGTCTGCCGCCGCATTTCTGGCATTTATCTACCGGTGGTTTGTCGATTGTGGGATCAACGTAGCAGTCTTCCGGCCGTGCGAGCACGACTTCTTCGCATTGTTCGCATTCCCATAAAGGAATTGGTGTCGCAAAGTATCGCTGTCTACTGATCACCCAGTCCCATTCGAGGGAGTTGACCCAGTCTTCTAGCCGTATTTTCATGAACTCTGGATACCACCTCATTGCATTACTGGTGTCAAGAACCATTTGTTTAAACGGGATCGTTTTCAAAAACCATTGTTTGGCATTGATGAATTCTACTGGTGTTTTGCATCGCCAGCAGACACCAACGTTTTGTGCGAGTGGCTCTTGTTTGATGAATAGCCCGTTTTTTGTCATATCCTTGATGACTGCTTTGCGTGCATCCTCGATTTTCATTCCTTTGTATTTACCACAAAGAGCGGTCATCTTTCCTTCTTCATCAATACTCATTTCCAGAGGGAGTTTATATTTAAAGACCCAGTTAAGGTCTTCTTTATCTCCGATGGTACATATCATCACAAGGCCGGTTCCAAACTCAGGGTCAACCGCGTCGTCTTCTACGATTTTTACTTCTTTGTCAAACCCCGGGACCTTCACTATCTGATCTACTAACCAGGATGCCCGCTCATCAGTCGGGTGTACTGCAACAATCTGACAGGCAGGAAGCATCTCAGGTCGTGTTGTCGCAATCTCAATATATACTCCCTGTTGGTCTTTGCCGATGCCATGGAATTTTAGGATTTGTTCGTCTTGTGGTTTTATAAAATAGAACTTGATGGTGTTGAGTTTTGTCGTTCGATCGCTATAGACCACTTCGGCGTCTGCCATCGCAGTCATACAACGAGGGCACCAATTCACCGGGAACTCTCCTTTGTAGATATGACCCTTCTTATACAACTCGATAAATGAAATCTGCGTGATCCTGCGATAGTATTCAGCGTCGGTTTGATAGTAAATGCTCGGGTCCATGCTTTCCCCAAGTCTGATGAATTGGTTGGTCATGGTCGCGATATTCTTTTGCGCAAACTCAGAGCAAAGCTTGGTGAATTCATGGCGATCAATATCTTTACGCGTGATGTTGAGTTGTCGTTCGACACGCTCTTCAATCGGGATTCCGTTCACATCAAAACACAGGGGGAAAAAAACGTTATAGCCTTGCATTCGTTTGTATCGGGCAGCAAAATCAATATGGGTGTAATGTACCGCATGACCCGCGTGCAACGGACCAGATGCGTACCGTGGAGGAACATCGATACTGTATGGTTTTTTTGAACTGTCGAAATCGAAATGATAGATCTTCATTTCTTGCCATTTCTTCTGCCATTTCTCTTCCAAGGCTTTCTGATCGTAGTCTGACATACAGGCTTCCTCATAAGGAGCGGTTCCAGAACGCACAGTAGATTTTTCCTTATAAACATTGCTTTTGATTTCGTTACTAAAATTTTTTCTTTTATATCATCATGCAATAATTTTATAATAACCTTATCTATTACCGTTACCGGATGCGAAATCACTCTTCAACGGAGGGAGCATTTTGCCCGAAGCAATCGCCTATGAATTAGCAAAAAAACAAAAAGAAATCTCAGTCGCGGAATTCTTCGAACGGAATAAACATATCCTAGGTTTTGGGAATCCGACCCGAGCGTTAATTACTAGTGTGAAGGAAGGAGTGGATAACGCGATGGATGCCTGTGAAGAATCAGGTATCCTTCCCGATATCTATGTCGAAGTGAGAAACCCAACTGAGGAAGAATGCGTCGTGATTGTGGAAGACAATGGCCCTGGTATCATTAAACAACAGATACCTCATATCTTCGCACGATTACTGTATGGATCACGATTTCATGCAGTCAGACAAAGTCGGGGACAACAAGGAATTGGTATTTCTGCAGTTGTATTATATGGTCAATTAACCACGGGAAAACACGCAAAGATTATTTCAAAAATCCAAGATGACCATCCTGCGGTGTTGACTGAGCTTGCGATTGATACGAATAAGAACCGTGGTGAAGTCCAACATCAGGAAATCATGCACTGGGACAAGCCATCAGGGACGCGCATTGAGGTCAGTTTGAACGCGGATTACAAACGAGGGAAACGGTTTGTCTACGAGTATCTTCAGAGTACATCTATTGTGAATCCGCATGCCCGAATCGTCTTTAAAGAAGCGGATGGAACTGAGCATGTCTTTGAACGAACAGCAGATATCCTACCGAAGAAAAGTGAAGAGATTCGACCGCACCCGTATGGCGTCGAACTCGGAACGTTAATCAAGATGTCAAAGGAGACAAAGGCGAGGAAGCTCGCATCATTTTTAAAAAACGATTTTAGCAGCATGGGTGATCGCACCGCTGATGCGGTCTGCGATGAGGCAAAACTTGATCGAAACCTCAATCCAGCTGACATGTCTCGTGAACAGTTTCTCTTCTTACATCAGGCGTTTAAAAGAGTAAAAATCATGGCACCGCCAACGGAATGCCTCTCCCCGATTGGTGAGACCCTTATCCGTCGGAGTTTGAAGAGTGAAACCCAAGAGATATCACCAGAGTTCATTTTTACTGCCTCACGGCCTGCGTCAGTTTTTACAGGGAATCCGTTCCAAGTAGAAGTCGGGATTGTATATGGAGGAAACCTTCCGAAGGATAAACCGGTGAAGATCCTACGGTTTGCCAACCGCATCCCCTTACTCTATCAGCAGGGTGATTGTGCGATTACAACCGCGATTGCATCGATTGATTGGCGGCGGTACGGGCTGGATCAGCCTTCAGGGAATGGTATCCCAATTGGTCCCGCAATCTTCCTGACTCATGTCGCATCCACACAAATCCCATACACGTCCGAGAGTAAGGAAGCGATCGCGGATATTGAAGAAATTGAAAATGAAATTAAACTTGCGTTCCGCGAGGTCGCACGAAAAGTCCAGATGCATATCAACAAGAAAGTAAAGCGGGTGAAAACCCGGGAGAAATTTGATTTAATTACGAAGATTCTACCGGAAATTGCAAAGAAATCCGCGCATATGCTCAATAAACCAATTCCTTCGCTTGAGAAGGTCATCACCAGGATCATGGATATCGTCTGGATTGAGGACGTTGTTGAGTATGAGAAGGTTCGGGGAAAACCAGTGCAGACAAAACTTGATGCAGCCAATCCATCTGGGAAAGCGGAGAGTGGCGGGTGGATTGCAAAAAGCACAATTATGGTGGTGAACTATAAGAGTAAACCGCAGAAGTTTAATTTGTATGCTCTTTTCCCCAAGGATGCGGTGGTAGGTGAAGTGAAACCGAAGCCAACGAAAGTGACAGATACGTTTATTAAATGGAGTCTAGATAGTATTGATCCCACCAACAAGATTGACATTTATTTTGAGCTTGCGGGTCTGAATAAAGGTGATTTTGATGAGAACGATTTGTATATACAGAACATCAACCCTTCGTATGTGATCGGGGCGGATAAATGGGAAGGTGAATAAGAGTATGGCGCGTGATTACTCAGGGGTAATTACCAAGATTGATTCGATTGCTGCAAAAATCTATGCAGATCTTGAAAAAGCAGAAATCCCAGCGTTGCAACTGTCGACTCGTACAAAAGCAAACATCAGGTTTGATGATGATTTAAATGTGTGGAAGTACGGGAAGAATATGACAGAGCGGTCTGCGAACTCCCTTGACGGAGCGTATATGTTGTTGCGTACGATGTACCTGGTTGATTTTATTAAAGACATGATAAAAGGGAAAAAGTCATCGACATTAAGAGAAACGTATTATATCTCCGAGGGGTGGAATCTTGCGAAGTTCAGCAGTCAGAATGAGTCTGACCTGCTTGCGGAGGATCTTGAGGTTATCACGGGTTGCATGCGGGAGGATTTTAAGTTACGACCTGAGGAGGATGGCGCTCGTGTCATTGGCAATCTTGTTGTTGAGGAAATGACCAGGAAGAATGCAAAGAAGAAGATACACTGTCAGGATGATGTGGGTGATGCTGGCTATGGGATACCGTATAATGTGGAGAAAGAAAAGCTCACCTTCAAAGAGGTTGATGCTGATTTTATTGTCGCGATTGAGACCGGTGGTATGTTTGACAGGCTTGTCGAGAACGGGTTTGATACGGATTCCCGTGCGATTCTTGTGCATCTCAAGGGACAACCTGCGCGGTCTACACGACGATTCATTAAACGTCTGAACGAGGAAAAGAAACTACCGGTTCTCGTATTTACCGATTGTGATCCCTGGAGTTTCCGCATTTACGGCAGTGTTGCGTATGGTGCAATTAAGACCGCGCATATCTCTGAGTATCTGGCGACACCAGCAGCGCAGTACCTGGGTGTGACACCCTCAGATATTGAGAACTATAAACTCCCAACAGATACGTTGACTTCTGAGGATATCGCTGCGTTGAAAAGCGAGCTTGATGATCCCAGGTTCCAGGATCAGTTCTGGAAACATGAGATAAAACTGCAGCTTACCCTTGGCAAGAAATCGGAGCAGCAGGCGCTCGCAAAATACGGGCTTGATTACGTGACTGATACATATCTTCCGGAAAAACTCGCGGAAATGGGGATGTTGAAAAAGTAACGAGCCTACTGTTTTTGTCCCCATAGGTCATTTGGTGGGATCATCTGGTAGCGGAGATTTACAACACGGGTCTCATCGATCATAATGAAGGTTTTACTGAAAATACCTCCTTTGGCATCAACAGGGATGGTGTAGCTGTGTACTCGTTTTCCTTGCAGGTACACTAGTTGTTTGGGTTGTTCTGGTTGTAGATGTTTTTTTCTCAAAAGAGTGTTATGAAGGAGAAAGATAATCTCAAGAGCAATAACAACGCTGATGAGGATGATAGCGGAGAGAATCCATTGTCCGATGGTTAAAACCGCCCATTTATTTCCTAACTGAAGAAAAAAGACACCCATGATAACTAAGGCGATCCAGAGGGAATATAATACGGTAAACAAGAAAAGGAGTTTTGACGCTTTCAGATATCTGCGTTTTAGTTTTTCTTCGTCCCAGATAGGTTCTTCTGTATTCATTTCCTTTCCCACCAGTTCCCTTATAACTCGCTGTCTTTAAAACTTTTTGTTTTTATAATAATTCTGAAGAGTATGTTTATATAGGAATATGTTTTATATTACTTTTGTACAAGGGGGAGCGTATGAATCATAGTCATCTTATGAAACTCGGAGTGGTTTGTCTTGTCATGATGTTGATAGCTGCTGTGAACACCATATCATCAACTACGAAGAAAGACCGTTCTTCTATGATGAAGGATGGACATATTTTATATGTTGGGGGGTCGAATCCTGGGAATTACAGCAAAATCCAGGATGCAATCGATAACGCCTCTCAGGGCGATATTGTGTTTGTGTATGATGATTCAGCGCCGTACTATGAGAACATTGCTATTAACGTCCCGATTCATCTCATCGGTGAAAATCGGAATACAACAAGCATTGAGGGAGGGAACCATGCGGTCTCTATTTTTGTTGATGGGGTGACCGTGAGTGGTTTTCGGATTAGTAATGTTGGTGATTTTTGGAACTGTTGCGGTTTTTATGTCATATCTCAGGGGAACAATATTTCAAATAACAATATTGTCAATAATCTTCGGATGAACGGGATTTTTCTTGATTGTGCTTCGTATAATACGATTTATGGGAACTTGATTGAGAATAACAACTATCATGGGATTCGACTGGAGTACGCCTCTCATAATACGATTGTGAACAACAGGATTGTGAATAATCGAGGGTACGGTATCTATCTCTGGGAATCACAGGATAACCTTCTCATGGGAAACACGGTGAAGCAGAGTTTCTTCGATGGACTAATGCTGGGGGACAACCGCGGGAGTAACACGATCTTTCATAACAACTTTATTGATAACCCAGAAAATGCGTATGATGAAACAGGAAACACCTGGGATAATGGTTCAAGTGGGAATTATTGGTCTGATTACAATGGTTCTGATACTGATGGTGACGGTATTGGTGATAGTCCCTATCAGATTCTTGGAAACAAGAGTCAAGATATGTACCCGTTGATGAAACCGTATGGAGAACAAACACTCGATATAAAGATCACGAGAACCGGTAGGTTTGGTGTGACCATTACCGTAACAAATACTGGAACAGATGATGTAACAAATGTTGACTGGAATTCTCGTTTGATTGGTAGGTTTCTACTGGTGCCTTCGGAACGGTATCATCAAGGGACACTATCATTCCTTGCTCCTGGTCAAGAAATAATTTTACAAAAGGTGGATGTATTCTTTGGAATTGGTATTATCGATGTACAGGTTACTGTAGGAGAAACATCTGCATCGATGCGAGGGTTTTTACTTTTGTTCTTTTTTATCCCCTTATCTGAGTAGTACCATATTCCTGGATTATTGTGTTTTGCTCGAGGGGTAGATTATTTCAAAACATTTATATCCATGGACTGACACATATGTACATGCTAGTAAAAATCTAGCGAAGAGGAGGTGAGCAACGCGGATATAAAAATTGTGGGGGCGGTTACTGACGAAAACGCGTTGGAAGAAATCGAAAACATTGCGAAAGTCTTTGCGTATGAGCAAAGAATGAAAGATTATACGGCTCCTTTGTATAAACAGTATCTGGAAACAAAA
>Ga0315285_10008324_pt1 | contig 10639 bp, 9 predicted proteins | sample YL17G09_36_MG_FD_203698 | JGI IMG/M metagenome (GOLD analysis project Ga0315285, IMG submission 203698) | Sediment microbial communities from Yellowstone Lake, YNP, Wyoming, USA - YL17G09_36 | ecosystem: Environmental > Aquatic > Freshwater > Lake > Sediment | place: USA: Wyoming | collected... | reverse complement strand
GGGTTGGTCGACATCGTAGTCGGGCTGGCCGATGCTGAGGTTGATGGGGTTGACCATTTTGGACGCCAGGGCGAAAACTTTACGTATGCCGCTGGCGTCGATACAGGCCATTCGTTGCGCGATGTAGCTCATATGGATCTCCGTGGCGAATATGCGAATTCTATCGCGAGGGCAGGATCGAACGCAACCGGGTCATCCGCCTGAATAGGCTATCCAGTCGAGGCCGAGAAAAACTCTTGTCAAACTCCGGCAAACTTCTTATACTGCTGGCATGGGAGTTTAGAGAGGAGCGTTTTAGCTATGGCCATGTTTCAATACACAGCCAAAGGGCGCGACGGCAAACGGCAAACGGGCACATTGGCGGCGGACAGCCGTCAAATGGTATCGCAGATGCTGTTGACGAAGGGCCTGATAGCGGAGAATGTCCAGGAAGTATCGAAAACCTCGAAAAAGGTTGCCGCAAGGACCAATGCGCGTGTCAAGACGACGGACCTTCTGGTGTTCACGCGGCAGTTGTCAACGATAGTGAGTGCGGGCCTACCGTTGCTGCAGGGTTTGGATATTCTGGCGGAGCAGACGGACAACCGTGCGTTTTCGGGCGTGATCACGCAGTTGGGCCAAGACGTGGAGGGCGGGCTGAGTTTTTCGGAGGCGCTGCGGAAATGTCCTCGAACATTTCCGGATCTGTACGTGAGCATGGTGCGCGCGGGTGAGGCGGGCGGCGATCTGGACGGGGTTTTGATGCAGTTGGCGGATTATCTGGAGGCGATGGAAGAACTGAAGCGGCGGATCAAGAGTGCCATGACGTATCCGGTGGTGGCCTTCAGCATGATACTTTTAATTGCGGCGGGTTTGATTTACTGGGTGGTGCCGCAGTTTGCGGAGATTTTCGCCAGTTTTGGGCGGGAGCTTCCGGGTCCGACGCGCATCCTGATTCAGGCCAGCGAAGGGATGAGAAGCTGGAAGATCCTGGTGGTGATCGCGGCCGTGATCGGGCTTGTCATTGCGATCAAAGTTTACGGGAAGACGCCTGGGGGCCGGTACAATCTGGATGCGCTAAAACTTCGTATGCCGGTGTTCGGCGGGTTGATCCGGAAGGTGTCGATCAGCCGGTTTACGCGGACGTTGAGCACGCTGACGCGCAGCGGCGTGGCCATCCTGCAGGCGCTGGAAATCGTCGAGCGGACCGCGGGCAACGAGGTTTTCGCCAGGGCCGTGAGGCTTGCGGGCGACAGCGTTCGCAGCGGCGAAACGCTGGCGGACCCGCTGGCGCGGAGCGAGCAGTTTCCGGCGATGGTGACGCGGATGATTGCTGTGGGCGAGAAAACGGGCGCACTCGAGCAGATGCTCACGAAGATCTCGGATTTCTACGATTCGGAAGTGAAGGCGACGGTTGACTCGCTGACGAGCCTGATTGAACCGATCTTGATCATGATGATGGGGCTGGTGGTGGGCAGCATCGTGATTGCGCTGTTCATGCCGATCTTGCAGCTTTCCAGCCTGGTATCCCAGTAGGCGGGACACAGGACGAACAGGACGAACAGGACCTATACGTGGACGCCGATGGCGATGTCGAGCACTTCGCTCATGCGTTTGACGAAGTGGAACTTCATTTTCCTTTTTACGGACAGGGGGACGTCTTCGATCTCTTCTTCGGACCGCTCGGGGAGGATGATTTCTTTTATGCCGGCGCGGGCCGCGCCCAGGACTTTCTCTTTAATCCCGCCAACAGGAAGGACGAGGCCGCGCAAGGTGATCTCGCCCGTCATGGCGAGCCCCGACCGGACCTTCTTGCCGGTAAGGAGCGAAACGATGGCGGCGAGTAGGGCGACTCCGGCGCTGGGGCCGTCTTTGGGGACGGCGCCGGCGGGGACGTGAATGTGGATGTCGTTTTTCTCGAATTCTTCGGTGGGGATGTTGAGTTTTGATGCGTTGGCGCGGACATAGCTGAGGCAGGCCTGTGCAGATTCTTTCATGACGTCGCCCAACTGGCCGGTAAGGATGAGGTTGCCTTTTCCGGGCATTCGCGTGGCTTCGATGAAGAGGATGTCTCCGCCGGTGGGCGTCCATGCGAGCCCGGTGGCAACGCCGGGCAGGCTGGTTCGTTCGGCGGCGTCGTAAAAGAATTTCTCTCTGCCGAGGTACTTGCGGAGGTCTTCGGGCTTTATGACGCGGGGCTCGGTTTTTCCCTGGGCGTATTCGCGTGCGCACCCGCGGCAAACGTTGGCGATCTCGCGCTCGAGGTTTCGGACGCCAGCCTCGCGGGTGTAGCTGCCGATGATGGTGCGGAGCGCGGCGGTGCTGAAGCTGAGGGCTTCGGGGGTGAGTCCGTGCGCGTCGAGCTGGCGGGGGACGAGATACCTGCGTGCGATTTCGACTTTTTCCTCCATGGTGTAGCCGCGCAACTCGATAACTTCCATCCGGTCGCGCAGTGCCCAGGGGATGGTGTCGAGGACGTTGGCGGTTGCGATAAACAGGACGCGGGACAGGTCAAACGGCACGCCGAGGTAGAGGTCGGTGAAGGTGTCGTTTTGCGCGGGATCGAGGACTTCGAGCAGGGCGGAGGAGGGGTCGCCGCGGAAATCAGCGCCGACCTTGTCGATCTCGTCGAGCATGAACACGGGATTGCGAAAGCCGGCTTTGCGGATGTTCTGAATAATTCTGCCGGGCAACGCGCCGACGTAGGTTTTGCGGTGGCCGCGGATCTCGGCCTCGTCGTGCATGCCGCCCAGGGACATCCGGACAAACTTGCGGTCGAGCGCCCTGGCGATCGACCTGCCCAGGGACGTCTTGCCGACGCCGGGCGGGCCGAAAAAGCACAGGATTGGGCCGGCAGCATCGGGTTTGAGCTTACGGACAGCGAGGTATTCGAGGATGCGTTTTTTGACCTTCTCGAGGCCGTAGTGGTCTTCGTTCAAGATGTTTTCGGCGCGGTCGACGTCGAGTTGATCTTCGGTGAAGGCGCTCCAGGGCAATTCGGTCATCCAGTCCAGGTAGGTCGTAATGACGTGATACTCGGCGCTGGCTTCGTTCATTTGAGAGAGCCGGGTGAGTTCGCGTTCAGCCTCTTTTTTGGCTTCTTCGGGCATGCCGAGGGTTTCGATTTTCTTGCGGTACTCGGCGATTTCGGGCCGTTGGGCTTCTCCCTCCCCGAGTTCTTCCTGGATGGCTTTCATCTGCTGGCGCAGGAAAAACTCGCGCTGGCCTTTGTCGATCGAGCTTTTAACGTCGCTCTGGATCTTGTTTGAAACCTCGAGCAGTTCGACCTCCCGGGCAAGGACCCTGATGAGCTTTTCCAGGCGATCCCGGTGGTCGAGCGCGTCGAGGAGAGACTGCTTTTCCTCGGCGGAGATGTTGAGGTTTCCTGCAACGAGATCGGCCAAAAAGCCGGCGTCTTCGATGTTTTGGACAATACTGGCGGCGCCTTCTGGTATGTCGGGGGACAGTTCGATGAGTCGGGCCATCTGGCGCTTTACGGCGGTGGCGAGCGGGGCGATGACGTCGGGGTCGCCGGGGACGTCTTCGATGGGCTGGATCCGGACGACGGGGTAGGGCTCGTGCTGGATGATCGATACGGGTCGGAACCGTTTCAGGGTCTGGATGACGACATTGACGTAGCCTTCGGGGACATGCTGGAGTTGCATAATCCTTCCCACGCACCCGACTCCGAACGCGTCGGAGAGCTCGGGGCTTTCTTTCTGTGGGTCCTTGAGGGTGAGCATGGCGAGCATCCGGTGGCCCATGACGGTTTCGTCGATGAGCCGGACGTCGGTTTTGTTGGTGACGCGCAGCGGGACGAGCGCCATGGGAAACACGACCTGCCCCGGCAAAAGGAGCAGCGGGAGGTTTTCCGGTAGGACAGTTCCGTCTGATTCACTGCGCGGTTTGTTCATCGACATCACTTTCCTGCGGTTCGCGGCACGGTAACGGTAAGGTAGCCGTTCTCGAAATGGGCTTCGACGTGTTCGAAGTCGGCATACACGGGCAGTTCGACGGTTCGTGCAAACGGCCCGTAGGCGATCTCCATCTGGTGCACACGCTGGATGTCGGAAGGCAACTCTTTATGTCTAAGGCCCTTGATGCTGAGGGAGGAGCCTTCGATGGTGACGTCGATGTCGGCCTTGTCGACGCCCGGCAGTTCCGCGACAATGACCGTGGCGTCAGGCCGCTCGTACACGTCGACGAGCGGTTGCCATGCGACGCCATGTGGGTTGGTGAGCCACTCTTGTTCGTTGGCGCCGCTGTAGGAGTATGATCGATAAACGATCCTGGAAAACCGTCTCATTTATTCCGCCTCACGTAGTGGAAGACAGCGGGTCCAATTGAAATATTTCAGGCAGGGGGGATTATGCAATGGATACCGGAGCGTTCGCAATCAAAGGCGACATCTGGTATTATTTGACCGATGTTTTGGCGGTACTGCGGCCCCAAGCAGGGGCTGGAATTGAGGTTAGAATGCACAAGCGGCAGAGTAAAGTTGAGTTTGTCACACTTTTACTGTTCCTTACCGTAGCGACACTTCTGCTTACAAACGGTTTTGTAGCGCGCATCTTCGCCCAGGGCAAAGATGTAGATGTTTATTCGAAGGTCCAGCCGATCGGCGAGGTTCTGAACACGATCCTGGACGAGTACGTTCGCGACCCGGACGTGGACAAGGTGGTGGAGGGTGCGCTGGTGGGAATGATGAACTCGCTGGACAAGCACAGTTCGTACATCTCTGCAGAGATCCTCAAGCAGATGAAGGACGAGACGCGGGGCGAGTTTGAGGGCATTGGAGTCCATATCCACTTGGATGACCAGAAGAACATCGTGGTGTTCCAGCCGCTGGCGGACAGCCCGGCGGCAAAAAGCGGGGTGATGGCAGGTGATATCATCGCAAAGATAGACGGTGTCTCGACTTCGGGGATGGCGCTGGAAGAGGCGTCGAAGCGCATTAAGGGCCCGCGAGGCGAGGAGGTCCGGCTGACGCTGTACCGCCGGCACGACGACGGCGAGATGGAGATGGTGGAACTGGCGATCAAACGCGGGCCGATCCCGCTGGACAGCATAAAAGAGGCGCGGATTCTTCAAAACGGGATCGGCTACATCCGGATCAGCGACTTTAAAGACAACACCGCCAGGGACTTGGGGAAAAACATCTCAAAGTTGCAAGAACAAGGGATGACGTCGCTGGTGCTTGACCTGCGCTGGAACCCGGGCGGGCTGCTGACGGCGTCGAAGGAAGTATCGGAGTTGTTCCTGCCGAAAAACACGCTGGTGACATACACGGAGGGGCGGAAGGTCGGCCATTCAGACATGACGCAGGACATGAAGTTCTACACGGATCGTGCGCCGATTTTGCCCAGAAACTTCCCGTTGATCGTCCTTATCAACAAGAACACCGCGAGTTCGGCGGAGATCGTGACGGGCGCGCTGCAGTACTGGAAGAACGCGCTCGTGGTCGGCGAGGAGACGTACGGAAAAGGCAGTGTGCAGACGATCATTCCGCTGATCCGGCCGGAGGGTAGCGCGCTGCGGCTGACGACGGCGCTGTACTACACGCCGGCGGGGGTCACCATAGACGGTACGGGCATCAAGCCGGACGTCGAGGCGCCGATGGCGGAAAAACAGCAGTTTGCGCTGCTGAAACAGATGTTCGCGTCGGTCAAGGACGACGCCAAGAAGATCAATGAGCAGAACCACGGGAGCGTCAGCGGCGACAAAGTCGAGGAGACCACCGTGGAAGACCTGCAACTGAAGCGGGCGGTCGACCTGTTGATCGAGGAACCGCAGTTCGACCGGCTGTTGGCCAAGTACCACAAGGACACGTCGGAGACGCAAGTGGCGGCATCGCCGGACAAGGTGCTTCCGCAGGGGCGGGATGCGCAACGCGAAGAATTCGATACCATCGAGACGCTCGCCCCTTCCGAGACTCTACCCTGAACTATGAGGACGGACGACCGCGCCAACGATCAGATGCGGCCCGTTCGTATTGAACGGCATTACACCAAGTTCGCCGAAGGATCCGTGTTGATATCCTTCGGCGATACTGTTTTAATCTGCACCGCCACGGTGAGCGGCGCCACCCCGCCGTGGTTGCGCGACACGGGCAAAGGCTGGGTGACGGCCGAGTACGCGATGCTGCCGCGGTCGGCGCCTGAACGGGTCCTGCGGGACACGGTGAAGAAAGGCCGTGCGCTCGAGATCAGCAGAATCATTGGCCGGTCGCTGCGCAGCGTGGTGAACCTCGATGCGCTGGGCGAGCGGCAGGTGATCCTGGATTGCGACGTGATCCAGGCGGACGGCGGGACGCGTACGGCGGCCGTAACGGGGGCTTATGTGGCGCTGGTCGACGCGCTGTCTTCGCTGGTGGCGGCGGGTAAACTGGCGGAATCGCCGCTGACGGGGCAGTGCGCGGCAGTAAGCGTGGGCGTTGTGGACGGGGAGGTCCTGCTGGATTTGCGGTATGACGAGGACGTCCGGGCCGAGGTCGATATGAACCTCGTGATGCGTGAAAACGGGGAATTCATCGAGATCCAGGGGTCGTCGGAGCGGAAGACGTTTGGCCGGGAGGCGCTCGACCGGATGATCGAGCTGGGCCAAAAAGGCATCAGAGAGCTGATGTCGATACAGTCGGAGAGCCTGGGCCTTGGCTAATGTACTGTTGATCGGCAGCCGCAACCGGGGAAAAGCGGCGGAACTGGCGGGTCTGCTCGAGGGTTTGCCGTGGGAAGTGCGTTGCCTGGCGGATTATGCCCCCGTGCCGCCGCCGGTGGAAGATGGCCTGACTTTTGAAGAAAATGCCATAAAAAAAGCGGTGTATTTCAGCGAATCGTTTGGCGTGGCCTGCCTGGCGGACGATTCAGGGCTCGTGGTTGACGCGATTGGCGGCGCCCCCGGGATCTACTCGGCCCGGTATGCCGGGGAGACGGCGGATGACAAGGCCAACAATGCCAAACTGCTGGCGGAGCTCGAGGCAGTTGCAGAGGCGGAGCGGACGGCCCGATTTGTGTGCTGTGCGGCGTTTGTACGGCCGGGCGAGCCGCCGCACGTGGAAACCGGCGTCGCGGAAGGCCGGATAGGGTTCAAGCCGCGGGGCGCGGGCGGGTTTGGCTACGACCCGCTGTTCATACCGGAAGGACACACGCGGACCTTCGGCGAGATGGAGGCGGCAGAAAAGAAGCTGATCAGCCACCGTGGCCTGGCGTTACAGAAAATGCGCAGCTACTTGGAGAGGCTGGCGGTGCGGGAGTAGGGGCTGGTGGACACGGTGGTTGTGCACACCGTGTGGTCAAAGTGGGCAAACGTTGTAACTCGGGTAATTTTCGTTATTTGAGAGTTGAGATTTGAGATTTGAGATTCCTGAAAATCGGGGTGGATGCGATGGGAAGCGTTGAGGAACAGATATCGGCTGCGGCGGCCGCGATTGGGCGGGGTGAAGTTGTCGTTTACCCGACGGAGACGGTTTACGGGCTGGGTGCGGACCCGTTTTCGGAGCCGGCGGTGCGGCGGCTCTACGAAATCAAGGAGCGGGATGCGGCGAACCCGGTGCTGCTTATTGTTGACGGGCTGGATCAGTTGCGGGAAGTGGTGCGGGAGGTGAGCCCTGCGGCGGCGGCTTATGCTCGGCGGTTCTGGCCGGGGCCGTTGTCTATGTTGTTTCCGCGGTCGCGGAACTTGCCCGATGTGCTGACGGGGGGTCTTGACGCGGTTTGCGTGCGGTGGACGTCGCATCCGTTGGCGCGGGCGTTGTGCCGTGAAGTGGGGCACGCGATTACGTCAACGTCGGCCAACGTTTCGGGTCAGCCGGCGGCGCGGTCTTTGGCGGACGTAATGCTGGAAGGTTTGGGCGCGAAGGTGGACGGTGGGGTTTTGCCGCCCAGCACGCCTTCCACGGTTTTCGATCCGGCGACAGGCAAGATTCTGCGTGAAGGGGCCATTCCGGCCGAGGTCTTATTACGGGTGGGCCGCGATGGGGTGTATACTTGATTGAGTGGTCGGACAGGAGGCGGCATGAAGATAGCGGTTGGCAGTGACCACGCGGGTTACGAGGCTCCGGGGCCGTTGTACAAGCCGGGTGTGATGGACTTTTTGAAGTCGCTCGGCCACGAGGTGATCGACTGCGGCACGAACGGCCCGGAGTCGGTTGATTACCCGGATTTTGCCAAGCGGGTGAGTGAGGCCATTATCCGGGGTGAGGCCGAAATGGGCGTGCTGATCTGCGGGTCGGGCATGGGCATCGCGATGGCCGCCAACCGTTTCCCGGGCATCCGCGCGGCGGTATGTACGTCGCTGGAGATGGCGCGGATCGCCCGCGAGCATAATGACGCGAACGTGGTGGCGGTGGGCCGGAGACTGCTGACGCTCGATCAGTGCCTGGACATCGTCGAGACGTTCCTGGCGACACCGTTCAGCGGCGGTGAGCGCCACACGCGGCGTGTCGGCAAGATGGGCTGACAGAGAGGCTGTAGGCCGTAGACTGTAGGCTGCAGGTAAGAGATGTGCAAGGCGAGACGCCCGTACCACAAATACAGTGGCGCGCAGGCCGAAATCAAAAGTGGGACACCCCCTACAACTGCCAGGGGGCGTCCCAACGTGCACACAAGTGGGTTTGGGCATTTCACTGAGGAGACCTGATGAGCAGCTTGACGCCCCGGCAAATTGTCGCGGAACTGAACAAATACATCATCGGCCAGGACAGCGCAAAGCGGAAAGTGGCGATCGCGCTCCGCAACCGGTGGCGGCGCCAGCATTTGCCCGAGGATTTGCGGGACGAGGTCGCCCCGAAAAACATCATTATGATTGGGCCGACCGGCGTGGGCAAGACGGAGATTGCGCGGCGTCTGTCGCGGATGGCGGACGCGCCGTTTATAAAAGTCGAGGCGTCGAAATTTACCGAGGTGGGCTACGTCGGGCGCGACGTGGAATCGATAATTCGTGAGTTGACGGAGGTGGGGGTGTCGCTTGTGCGCGAAGAGATGAACCGGGAAATGACGGATGAGGCTAAGAAGAGGGCGGAAGAAAAGCTGATGGACCTGCTCCTGCCTCCTGCGCCGCGACCGATGCGTTCAACCAACGTCTACAGCCCGGCGGACATGGGGGCAGGCGATGAGCCGGGTGCACCCGTGACGCGCACCGAACAGGCGGAGGCCCGTGTGCGCGACCTGCTGCTGGAGAAACTGCGGCGGGGCGAGTTCGAAGAGCGGGAGGTCGAGGTGGAGGTGCGGGAATCGAGCGGGACGACGCCAATGATGCAGGTGTTTTCAAATACGGGCATGGAGGAGATGGGCCTGAACATGCAGGAAATGTTCGGGCGGCTGTTTCCGGCGCGAAAAAAGCGTAAGAAAGTGACGGTGGCCGAAGCACGTAAGTTATTGGAACAGGAGGTGTTACAGGAGTTGGTGGACCAGGAGGCGCTGGTCGCCAAAGCTATTGAACGGACCGAAAACGCCGGAATCGTGTTCCTGGACGAAATCGACAAGATAGCCGGGCGCAGTTCGCCGGGACATGGGCCGGACGTGTCGCGGGAGGGGGTTCAGCGGGATATCCTGCCGATTGTCGAGGGCAGCACCGTCATGACGAAGTACGGGCCGGTGCGGACAGACCACATCCTGTTTATTGCCGCCGGGGCTTTCCACATGACGAAGGTTTCTGACCTGATCCCGGAGCTTCAGGGGCGGTTTCCGATCCGGGTGGAGTTGGACAGCCTGGACGCGGAAGATTTTGAGCGGATCCTTCGTGAGCCGCAGAATTCGTTGATTAAGCAGTATCAGGCTTTGCTCGCTACCGAAGGCGTTACCGTCGAGTTCGAGGACGAGGCCATCACGGCTATCGCACGCATTTGCCAGAAAATCAACGAGGAAACAGAGAACATCGGGGCGCGGCGGCTCCATACGGTGATGGAGTATCTGCTGGAGGAGATTTCGTTTGAGGCCCCGGAGACGGGTGGGCGGGCGGTGCGGATAGCTGCGGCGGATGTGGAAAAACGCTTGGCGGAATTAGCCGAAGACCAGGATATGAGCAGGTACATTCTTTAGTCTGGAGTCTGGAGTCTGGAGTCTGGAGTCCGGAGGAAGAATTGTGCGGGTCCAGACGCCTGCACATCGCAGGGGAGCGAGGTTTGATGCGGTTTTTTTCGCTGGAGCGGTTGGGGGTGGGTGTGGCGGCGATTTCGGAGATGAGCGACGGTGACTGCGGGGAGTGGGCGGTGCGGGCGGCGTTTTGCGCACGGCTGGGTATTGATGCCGGGAACTTGGTAACGGGGCGGGAGGTTCACGGGGCGGAGGTGGCGATAGCGGGGGAGGGGGATCGAGACAGGTGTTTTGCGGCAACGGACGGGCTGTTGACGGACGTGGCAGGCCTGCCGCTGGCCGTTTTTGTGGCGGACTGCGTGCCCGTATACCTGGTTGACCCGGTTCGGCGGGCGGTGGGGCTGGTACACTCGGGGCGGGAAGGGGTGAGGCAAGGGATTTCGGGGACGGCGGTGCGGGCGATGGTGGATCGGCTGGGATGCCATGCGGAGGACATTCATGGGGTGATCGGGCCGTCGGCGGGGCCATGCTGCTATGAGGTTTCGGAAGCGATGGCGGAGCAGTTTCGGGGGCTTGGTCTGCCGACAGAAGGTCGGCGGCTGAACCTTTGGGAAGGGACCGCGTTTCAG
>Ga0315285_10008323_pt1 | contig 10640 bp, 4 predicted proteins | sample YL17G09_36_MG_FD_203698 | JGI IMG/M metagenome (GOLD analysis project Ga0315285, IMG submission 203698) | Sediment microbial communities from Yellowstone Lake, YNP, Wyoming, USA - YL17G09_36 | ecosystem: Environmental > Aquatic > Freshwater > Lake > Sediment | place: USA: Wyoming | collected... | reverse complement strand
CTGTCGCCACAAGCCCTCACTGAAATGCAGCTCCGTCCCGGAGATGAAATCATCAGGGTAGCCAGAGGGAAGTGGCCCTTTGGGCTGGTCAACCCCGAGGTCAAGACTAAGTACATCAAAAAATGGGGAAAGGCTCTCAAATAACCGCCTAGGGGGAAACATGGCTAAAGGTGAAATAGTAATCAACGAAACGATTTGCAAAGGATGCGGCTACTGCGCCAAATTCTGCTCCCGAGGGGGCATCTTGATGTCCAGAGATAAGTTCACCCCCAAGGGTTATCTTCTCCCTGCCTTCGCCAATCCCGAGAAGTGCAATGGCTGTGGTATTTGCGGCTGGATGTGCCCCCGCTTCGCCATCGAGGTCTACAAATTTGTAGAGGCAGCGCCCAAGAATTAGTATTTAATTCTTACTGCAAAGAGTGAACATGTAGGGGCGTTCAATTGAACGCCCCTACTACTGGAGCTGGTATCCTCTCTCGATATACCTCTCAGTAGCTCAGCGCACTTACGGAGGGTTCAAACATGAGAAGTGTGGAGTTGACCGTCACAATTAAAGCGCCCAGGGACATAGTGCTCAGGGAGATCTCGGAATATACCCATCCCCCGATACTCCACAAGCGCGTGATAAAGTCAGTCCAGGTGCTTGAAGATGCTAACAACGTCAGTGTCGCACTATGGCGACTTAAGGTGCTGGGGTTTACACGCACGGCGAAGCAAAGGCAGACTATAATTCCACCTGATCGCATGACGAACGATACGATTGAGGGATTTGCCAGGGGCACTTTGGAGAGTACCTTTCTCTACGAGACAAGCGATGGCACCAAAATAGTGGACAGGGTGGAGGTGCGAGTGCCGTATTGGGGTAAGCTGCTTGAGATACCGGTAGCCTGGTATACGAAGCGCATAACTTTGGGGATACTCATGGACCATAAGAGGGACTTAGAGTCTAAATACAATGGCAGATTCAAGTGAAAAGACGCCGTATCGCATCGTCAAAGAAGTCCGGGAGGGCAGATATGAAGGAGAAACTGGGAACCAAGGTTGGCAAAGGCAAGGTTGACCCGGAGGTCCTTAAGCTTTACGTGGAGACAGTCGGCCCAGCCGTTCTTCCGAACTTGGTTCGGGGCATCATAAAAGGCGTCTTCGCGCTCGATGAGGAAGCCCGGAATAAAGTACTTGAGGAGATGGGCAAGGCTTGCTACGAGGGGTTCAAGGAGTTCGTGGGGACACCTCCTACCGGCATGGATATTGAGAGCGCATGCGAATGGTTGGCTAGAACAGTGCCTCACAACAGACGTTTCCAGAAAGCAGGAGATACCCTTTATTGGGAAGCGGATGTAAAAGACACCTATGGGGGATGCATGTGTATTCTGGTTCGTCTTGGCATCATCGAACCAAGCCCCGAACTATGCATCTGCTCCACCAACTATAACAAGCGTGCGCTTGAGGAGATGACTGGCAAAACTGTTGAGGGAGAGCTTGTGGAGAGTGTGAACAGTGGCGCCCGGAATTGCGTGTATAGATACCACTTTAAGCCGACTAACTATAACTCCAATTTAAAAAGCAGATAGATATAATTTCCCACTTTGGTTGATAAGACCCTCTATCTCGCCTCCACGGTGTCTTGAGTAAAGGACGTTGGGCATCGTGATGTCCAGAGATAAGTTCACACCCAAGGGTTATGTTCTTCCTGCCTTCGCCAATCCCGAGAAGTGCAATGACTGTAGTATTTGCGGCTGGATGTGCCCCCTCTTCGCCATCGAGGTCTACAAGTACAAGGAGGAAACGCCCAAGAATTAGTATTTAATTCTTACTGCAAAGAGTGAACATGTTGGGGCGTTCAATTGAACGCCCCAACAACTGGAGAGGCTATCCCAGAAGATGGCACACTGGGAAAAGCTGGGGCCAGGGCCAGCAAGGCCGTGGAGAAAGCATTCCCTGATTCCGCTGTAGGGTGGGTGTTACTGGTTTGTTGGCGGGTTTAAACACCTCTCCTACAGGGTTAAGCTTATTCAATTTTCGTAGGGGCATCCTTCTTCGGAAGGATGCCCCGCACCCCTACACTCCCATCCACTGCCGCAGGAGTGGGAGCACCACTATCATAGAACATATGTGCTATATTGTCAAGGGCTTTTTGTCGCATTTGGGGGGATGCTGGGTGAGCAGCAATCTGCCTCGAAAGTTATAGCGGATTTTAGGGTATTCAGAGGTGCTCCAAAACCACTCGGTTATGGAGCAAGGTCAGCGTGAAATCACAACCTCGGGATTTGCCGGGGGTAACTCATTCGGGGTAATCCTTAATTTCTAAAACCCACGAAAAGAAGCCATATTATCGTTTTAAAAGATTACCCGTATGGGGGTTCCGACACGATGGTTAGTCTGGTATAGACTATGGCTGGTTGGCACTTACCTTTTCCGAAGCCCAGGTTCTAAAAGAAGTCTACAATCGTATGTATCGAGAGAAACAAGCCGAATCTATAAACAAGGATGCTAGCGCTGGATAGGGTATGAATGGACGAACGGAGGTCTAAATGAAAACCAAAAGGTTGTTCGCTGTAGTTGCCATGTGTCTTCCTTGTGGTGACCCCAACCTTATTAGTTTTCGTTCTACAGACCAACGTCAGAGGCTGGGCAAATTCAGGTTGAGATCTCGGGTACGGGCACTGAGGTGCTATCAAATTCTGATGATGCCGTATCAAGCGCTACAGCCCTCGGCTTCTTTTTCAACTTCTGTTATGGGCACGACATGCTGTGCCCCTACCGAAGGTAAAGGAACTTGAGATGAGAGATAACCCAGTTGCCTTGATATCGACCTTCGCTGGACTGTGCAGAATAGCCCATCGCGTAGAGGAGTAAGAGTATGAATTACAGAAAACTGTTCTACACTGTATTTCTTATTACTGTAGTGGTTGTATCGCTGTTCCCAGCTATGCCCGCTCTGGCCAGGCACGATGTTGTGCCAAGGGAAACTAGGGCGACAGAGTTGTATCAGACGTTCAACCATGATAGTGACCTGTTACATATTGTCGTTGGAGAGCAGTCCAGTTCCGGCTGGAATTACCAGTACGACCCCGTGGGTCATCCCGGCAACTTCATCAGTAGCGTTTATGGTGAACACTACGGCGTAGCTACAAACACCTGGGGCAGCGTAAAACAGTCCTACTCCTTCACTATTGACACACCCTTTGGTTCTGTTGAGGCTCCGGATACAGCGACGCTACATTATGACCAACTCAGGCTTACCAGACAGGTAACCCCCCCCACCGGAAGCGCCCGAAGCTTCTCTATAACCTTTGTGCTAACGAACACAGGTACTTCCACTCTAGAGAATGTGCGTTTCTTCCAGGGTGTGGACTATGACATTGGTGGGTCCGGAAATGACTATGGCTGGTACTCCAGTGCCACTGATACAGTGTGGCAGAATGACGATAGCTACTTCAAAAACGGCTTCAGGGGCAGCCGCACCTCCTCCCACCATGATCTTAACTATTACGGCACTATGTGGAGCGATATGGGCAGCGGCAATCTCAATGACGCTGAGAAATACCCTCTGGGTAATACCACAGGCGATTGTGGCGTTGCTCTGCAGTGGGATGCAGGGAATTTGGCTCCTCAAGCATCGTGGGATCTGACCATAACCTTCTATTTTGGAGAGGCAGCAGGCATAGAGGCGAACGCTGGCCCGGACCAAACAGTAGGACGCGGCCAACCAGTGACCCTTGACGCCTCTGGCTCGTCCTCTGTGGGGACTATCACCTCATATGCGTGGGATTTCGATAACAACGGCACATACGATGTCAATGTGGGCACGCCGATATACACGTATGCAGGGTGGACAGTGCCAGGGCAATACACAGTGGGGCTTAGGGTAACTGATAACGGAAGCCGTACAGCTACAGATACAGTGAAAATAACTGTGGTGCCAAATGTTGACCTCACTGTTTCAAATCTTACCTTTGCTCCCACATCAGGGATCCATGATGGTGATGCAGTGGTATTCACTGCGACAGTGAGGAATATCGGCACCGAAGCTTTAAGCGGCGATTTCCATGCGGGGTTTCAGATCGATGGGACTTACATTGGAAGTCAGCAGGTGAGCGGAGGGCTTGCTGCTGGTGCATCGATTGAGGTTCTTCAAACCTGGGAGGCTGATGCCGGGAATCATACGGTTAAGGCTATCGCTGACTACAATCATACCGTAACAGAAGGAAATGAAACCAACAATGAGCGTTCTCAGGTCTTGCCTGCGATCCCATTCCCTGATTTGACTGTTACCAATCTCACTTTTTCTCCTCCAGGGGGTATCAACGATGGGAATTCGGTAACATTCACTGCCACGGTGGCAAATATGGGAGCAGGAAACACCACCAGTGATTTTTACGTGGGATTTCAGATCGATGGGACTTATATTGGGAATCAAAAGGTGACCGGAGGTCTCGCTGCCGGTGCATCAGTTGTAGTGACTCAGACCTGGGAGGCTGATGCCGGAAATCATACCGTCAAGGCCATCGCTGATCGCTACAATACGGTTACAGAATCCAACGAAAGCAACAACGAGAGCTCCCAGGCTTTGCCTGCGATCCCCTTCCCTGATCTAACCGTAACTGACATTACGTGGTCTCCGGCAACGAATATCAGGGCTGGCAATACAGTGACCTTCACTGCCGCTGTGGGCAACACCGGTGCCGGAAATACCTCCAGCAGTTTCTATGTCAGATTCGAAATCGACGGTGCTTATATTGGACGCCGGACAGTATCCGGTGGCTTGAATGCAGGCAGCAGCACGACGGCTAATATCAGCTGGGTGGCTTCTTCCGGGAATCATAGCATTAAGGCGATTGCAGATGAGTATAATACGGTTTCTGAATCTAATGAGAGTAATAATGAACGGGTCGAGGCTTTGCCTGCGATCCCTCAGCCACCGCAGGTGACTGTAACGGCTCCAAATGGCGGCGAGATCTGGTATGGCGCTAAGAATATAACATGGGCAGCCACAAGCCCTGAGAGCCTGGCTCTGACTATAAAGATCGAGCTGTACAATGGGTATTCCTACGGCCTGATTGCCGATGGTCTGCCCAATACCGGAACTTATGGAAGCTGGGATACGTCGAAATTTGCTGACGCTTCCCCGGTGCCGGACAACACGCATTACAAAATAAGGACAACTGCTACTGATACTGCCGGGGCTACCAGCAGCGATCTGTCAAACGATTGGTTCACCATCTGGAATAGCCCCAGTGTAGAGATATCAGCAGTTCCGGCTAGCCAAGGCACGACAGAGAGTGTGCCTGTAACCTACGCACTGACCATTGTAAATATGCGCCCATCGACCGACATATTCAATCTATCCGTTCAAAACATAGACGGTGCCGCTGTAGCGGCGCTCAATAAGGGTACCATATCGATTGACCCGTGGGGCTCCGGCAATGTGAGCCTGAATGTGGGTGACGAAACCCCGGGATCATACAGTGTTCATGTCACCGTTGCCTCTCAAAGCAATCCCAGTGTAACCGATGAAGTCGCTATAACAACCAGTGTTGGATATGCCTTCGCCATAAGTATATCTGCTTCAAAGACCCAAACCAGCATTGGCGGAAATCTTACATATGAGGTGAATTTAGCGAGTAATCAAAATGTTGCAGATGACTTCACCCTGGATGTAGTCGGAATAGATGCTAGCTGGTTTTCGATGGATAACTCCTGCCATTTGATGGCAAGCGAAACCAAGGCCATTTCTCTGAAGATATCGGTCCCGGATACCGCTTCTTCTGGCAACCACACCGTGGTGGTGAGCGCAATCTCCTCAAAACTTGGCACAACCAGAGAGGCCTCAGCGTCGCTCAGCATATCCGCAGGCCCCATAATCTTTGGCCTAACGCCTGCCAACGGCACCCATACTGGAGCTACTGATGTCCTGTTCGCATGGACAAGCTCAGTAAACAGCACCACTAAGCTGTTCATCAAGGTTCAGGGCGGAGCCGATTATACCCTGATAACCGGTAATGATGGTATCTCTCATGCAGTATCAACAGGCAACTTAACCAGAAGTACCTGGTATGATTTCTATGTCAGGAGCGAATCGGCTCATGGCAGCACAGATAGTGAAGTAAGATCCATATTCATTGACAACGGTATTACCTTCAGTCAGAGAACCTACGAGTTCACCATCGAGAGGGATTACAATCAAGAACGTACCATCACCATCATAAACACAGATGACGAGTCGCATGAGCTTTCGCTTACTGTTTCAGGCGTGCCACAAGATCTTGCTGTGAACTTCGTGGGCGAAGGGTCAATGGATCAGGTAATTCCGCTCCGTCCCGGAGAGGGCAAAAATGCGGTCATAGCCTTTCATGCCCAGGATGCGCAGGCTGAGCTTTATAGCCTCTTGCTCAATCTGAGGAACCTTGGGGCTGAGGAGATAACTGACTCCGCATATCTACAGTTGCATGTGCATTTCCCGGTAGTAGATTTCACTATCGCAGAGATAAATAGTGATCCCAACACTTTAGCCAAGACCCTGAGGATAACCAATAACGGCGACCCTCTGAGCGATCTCAGTGTATCTGCCAGCGATGAATTGAGCAGTATCCTGGTGTTTCAACCCTCCATCGAGCACGCACATCTTGGGACGGGAGCAAGCGCTGAGTTTAAGGTGATGCCAATTCTGTCGCAGGGGTTCACCAGGGCCAACGGTACCATAATTGCCAGGGCTGCTGGTGTGGAACGGACTTTAGCTGTAAGCTTCGTGGTGCCTGAGGGAAAGCAGTTGTTTGTGGGATACTATCCAAGCGTATCCATAGAGTTCGCCTCGGCATATGATAGCGACGGAATCGCCAATACGAATCCCAATGGCGATACAGTGAATTCCTACCAGGTTCAATGGGGTAATAGCACAGCCATCGGCTATATAGCCCAGATCATGGTTAAGGTGCTCCAGAACGGCAACTCGACATATGGTAATGAGGTGCTGCTGGAAGTAACCGGCCTTGGTCCACCTGCCACCTACACAGGGGAGACTGATTGGTGGGGTGAGTGCATTTTCGTCATTGCGGGCCCTGTGGGCAATTATAGTTATCAGGCCAGGGTATCGGGCTATCCTGCTACCACCGCCGTTCGTACATTTTCTGTTTCACCGACACCCACCCTGAGCTTGATGCCTTTCGCCATATCATGGCTCTCAGCTACTGACTCTCTAGGCACTCAGGACATCTCCGGGAATGTAACTGAGTTCACACTCGATGGGGCTCCCTATACTATCGAAGCTACTATGTCCGATATCCCTGAGGGGGCCGTGCCAGTCCTCACCCTGATTAAAGAGGCCGGCTATATGGACGGTGAGATCGTTGGTGAAGTTCAGGGTAACGGTACACTCGTCTTCCAAATGGGTGCCGATATCGACCCGGGCAAGTATCGCGCTACAATAGCAGTCCAGGCTACAGGGGTAATCGCTACCTCTATGGAAAAGTACTTGACCGTTGGAGACTCCCAGGATGATTCTGTTGTATCAGTTGATGCCACATATATGATGCCTTTCCCAGTCGATGCCGCCACGACTGGCGTGGTAGAGATGCGAAACGAGAAGGTGGAGGGAGATACCCATAAGGTGATCAAGCCAGTATGGCTGGAGCCTCAGAATTCGAGCAACGCAGTATACGTCTTCACCTATATGATTGTAGCTGACAGCACCATGGATGATACGTTGGTGGTAACGGTTCTGGATAGCGGCAACAATACCCTTTATCAGACAACACAGCCTATTCATCTGGTGGAATACGAGGCTGCTTTTGTAGATATACCGGTTCCGGTGTCCTATGGTAATGGGACGCGCATCGAGGACTTTCAGGTACAGGTTACGACTCTTGATGAGTGGCGCATTACTACCTGGGTCAAGTCATGGACTACCGATTCCGGAGGCATCTTTGATGCAGAAACATGGAAAATCTTCTGGAATGATGGAGTCCTTACCCCTCATAACAAAGCAGGGGTGATCTTCAAGTGCGTAGGTTCTTTCCTCCCGGGCCTGGGAACTGCTATTACCGCCATAGATGCAGTAAACAACCTTACCAAGTTTAACGATAAGGGGGAGTTGGATCCAAACTGGATAGCCGCCGGCGGCGGGATGGGACAGCTTGCCGGCCCTCCGCTGGAGAAGCTGGGAACCCAGAACTATGAAATGGTTTCAAGCCATATTTATAACCTTATAAAGAGCGAATATCCCGACGTGGCCGATCAAATTCTGAAGAACACCAAACCCCAGATGGAGAGACTGATCAGGGAAGCCCAAAGGGTGAGAAACCTGAGCAAGGTACTCAAGTATGCAGGGTGGCTCGGTAACGTAAAATCCAACTACGATGACTGGAAGCGGGTAGAGGAAGAGCAGGGGGGAAAGAAACCAGGGGTGCGAGAAGAAATCAAGGTACCTGTCAATAACTGCATTAATCATTCGCCGCTCATACATCATCCACCGATACCTCCGTTTGGGCCGACGGTTGGGCCGCCGGTTGGGCCTGGGCCAACGCCGGTGGTTATACCGACACCGACACCGGTGGTTATACCGACGCCGACACCGGTGGTTACGCCGACACCGACACCCGGGGTTACGCCGACACCGACACCTGCGGTTACACCGACGCCGACACCTGCGGTTACACCGACGCCGACACCTGCGGTTACACCGACGCCGACACCTGCGGTTACGCCAACACCGACACCTGGGGTTACGCCAACGCCAACACCTGGGGTTACGCCGACACCGACACCTGCGGTTACACCGACGCCGACACCTGCGGTTACACCGACGCCGACACCTGTGGTTACGCCAACACCAACACCTACGCCTACGCCAACACCGACGCCAACACCGACGCCGACGCCTACGCCTACGCCGACGCCAACACCGACGCCAACACCAACGCCTACACCTACGCCAACGCCGACGCCAACGCCTACGCCAACACCGACGCCAACGCCGACGCCTGCGGTTACGCCAACACCGACACCTGCGGTTACACCGACGCCAACGCCAACGCCTACACCGACGCCGACACCTGCGGTTACACCGACGCCAACACCCACACCAATTGGTGCACAGAAATGGGCGGTGATTGTGGGCATCAGCGACTATCAAAATCTTGCTGACCTACATTATGCTGACGATGATGCCCAGGACATCTACAACCGGCTGGTCAGCGCAGGATGGGTTCCTGCAGAGATAACCCTTCTTATTGACAGCCAGGCGACTAAAACCGCCATTCAGAACGCCATTGGGAATGTGACGGCTCAAGTCCCCCAAAGTCAGGACCTGTTCCTGTTCTTCTTCTCAGGAAAGGGAGGGCAGGGCACAGATTCAACCCCGCCATATGAGAGTGATAATCTTGATGAGTACCTCTATCCTTACGATTCACTCACTGATTCATTCAATAACGACATCATGGATGATCAGCTCAATACACTACTGAATGCCATAGTGGCTACAAAGGTGGTCATAATAGACTCCCCTTGCAGCGGTGGATTTGTCAACGATCTCAGCAAAAATGGCGTTGTGATTTTGACGGCTTGTGGCGAAAATGGAACGAACTCCGAGTTTCCCGCTGCGCAGAACAGCCTTTTCAGCTACTACGTAGACAAAGCTTTGAGGGGTTATGCTGATACCAACTTCAATGGCGTATCGGCAGAGGAAGTATATGCTTACGCTGCGCCCTTGGTGCGGACTTATACCAATAACCTACAGAATCCCCAGCTCAGTGACGGTGTTGCCGGGGATGTCCTGCTAACCAGCTACCTACCTTTGCCCACGCCAACACCGGCAGTCCCGCTCGGGGAGGCAGTGGACAATCTAGCTCTATCATGGACTACAGGCGGCAATGCCAACTGGTTCGGGCAGACGGAGATAACCTACTTTGGTGGAGATGCTGCCCAAAGCGGCGCGATAACTCATAACCAGTCTACATGGCTGCAAACCACCGTGAGTGGCCCTGGCAGCCTAAGCTTCTATTGGGCGGTCTCGTCTGAGGCAGGCTATGATAGCCTCAGATTCTATATCGATGATGTGCAGCAGACATCGACCTCGGGCAATGTTAGTTGGCAACCGGTTGGCTATTCCATCTTAGGCTCCGGGACACATACCTTGAAGTGGGTCTATACCAAAGATGGTTCCGTGAGCGTTGGCGTCGATTGTGGCTGGCTGGATAAAGTGGAGTTTACTGCAGGGTCGCTGGGACTTCAGACTGCGTCCCGCAACGCAACCGGGACTGAACTCCGATCCCCTGCGGTCAGGGCTGCACTCCCAGTCTCCGCACTTAAGGCGGCGTCCTTAACAGCATCCCCAGCGTCTCTGCCGCCGGATCAAAACGTAGAATCAGTGTTCGTAACACTCTATTTCCCCAGGGAAGCCCCTGCGTCCTATCAACCGTTCGATACCATTATCAAGCTTAACGGACACGAAATCGGCAGGATTTCTAACGCGGTCCCGCGGGGACATTATACCTTCGAGGTTGACCCTTCCTTCCTCAACTACTCCGAGGTAGGTATCGCCGATAATACGATCGTCCTCGATGTCGAGGGCATGAACAGAGGTTACTATTTGCCTCTTGAAAGTTACACCATCGATATTTCGTTCAAGCAATACGCTCGGATTG
>Ga0315285_10008321_pt1 | contig 10643 bp, 13 predicted proteins | sample YL17G09_36_MG_FD_203698 | JGI IMG/M metagenome (GOLD analysis project Ga0315285, IMG submission 203698) | Sediment microbial communities from Yellowstone Lake, YNP, Wyoming, USA - YL17G09_36 | ecosystem: Environmental > Aquatic > Freshwater > Lake > Sediment | place: USA: Wyoming | collected... | reverse complement strand
CAGTACGATAGCCATCAGAAAGCCTAAGAACTTCTTCATATTTATAATCTATATTGGATGGGACTTCAGTCTGTCAAGTAAAAATCTGGAAAAATCTGGAGAGCTCTGAAAAACTAATGGATCGATTTGGAGGTTTGAATAATTATTTATTGGTCAGATTGTTCTTCATCATCTCGCCTAAACCCTTGGACCTTTGGGTTGCCACCTCAACAGCATTCATCAGTGTCGTTCTCAATCCACCCTCTTCTAAAGTATGAAGCCCTGCAATGGCTGTCCCTCCAGGCGAGGTCACCAAGTCTTTCAGCTTTCCTGGATGTTCCCCTGTCTCGATTAACATTTTGGATGCACCCAGTACGGTCTGTGAAGCAAGCAGGAGGGCATCGTCCCTTGATAATCCTACTTTGACCCCTGCATCGGCTAAGGCATCTATGATGAGGAAGATATAGGCCGGTCCACTTCCACTCAACCCTGTCACTGCATCGAGAAGGTTCTCTTCGACAAACAATGATTTTCCAACCGAATCGAAGATGGTTTTCGCAATCATCAAATCTTCTTTAATAATATGCTTCCCTCCGGCAATGGCTGAGGCACCCTCTCGAACCGAAACACAGATATTGGGCATGACCCGGATCAGTTTCAGTTCCCTCTTGGCGCAGGATTCGATCGCATCCAATGGAACCCCGGCAGCAATCGAGATGATCAGTTTTGAAAGATCGAGATATTTTGCAACCTCATGAACCACTTCCTTCATGATCTGAGGCTTCACGGCCAGGATGAGGATGTCGGAATGTTTGACGACCTCTATATTGTGAGAAGTTCCTTTCACCCCATAAGTTTCTCGTATGGCCTTCAGTCTTTCAAGACGTGTATCAGAACAAAAGATTTGTTCTGGCTTACAAACATGGCCGTGAATAAGCCCTTTGATGAGTGCTTCTCCCATATTTCCAGTTCCAACCAAACCAACCTGCCTATTCCTTAACATCGTCTCTCCTCCTCCTCCACAACTCTTCCCTTTCCTCAATGGGAAAAAGTTGGGACGTTATTTGTCATTAGAGATCTTATAAATCAATGGTGTAGTGAATCTAACACCTCTTTACAATAATCTGAAAGATGTCATTCCCGCCCCGTATCAAGTACGGGGCAGGCTTATCAAGTCCAAAATGACAAAATGCGCAAAGTCATTTATGAAACACTACACGAGAATGTTTCATAAAGAATTATTACCCTAACATCGCATGAGATGTCAATGAATAAACCCTTGACGACCAGAAGATTTTTATAGAAAATTGATAAGGAGTTGTGATACATATTTACTGACATGAATTTGAAATTTTGAATCTTCAAATTTTAATTGGTAAGCCCATAAGGAAATATTACGGATTATGTTTCGGTATATCGTGATAGAGGGTCCAATTGGCGTTGGCAAAACAAGTCTGACAAAGCTTCTGGCAAAGGAGTTCAATGCCCGATGTATCTTAGAAAAACCTGAGGAGAACCCTTTTCTTCCTCAATTCTACCAAGATCGTAAAAAATATGCTTTTCAAACCCAGATCTTCTTTTTACTGAACCGTTTCCAACAACAGAAGGAGATTGCCCAACTCGATCTGTTCAACCAGGTCACCCTTTGTGATTATCTCTTTGCTAAAGACCGGATCTTCGCTTCCTTGAATTTAGATAACCATGAGCTCGCCTTGTATGAGCAGATTTTCCACCTCCTCACCGGACAGATCCCGTCTCCGGACTTAGTCATCTTCTTGCAGGCAAAACCAGACGTATTACTCCATCGGATCAAATCGAAAAATATTCCTTATGAGAGGGAGATTGATTTAGAATACCTTAAGATGTTGACGGAGGCCTACAATTATTATTTCTTCCACTATGACCATACTCCTCTTCTGGTCGTCAATACAAGCGAGATCGATTTTGTTAACCGAGAAGAAGATTTCGTCCAATTGGTCCGAGAGATCAAACAGATGAAGAGGGGAACTTCGTATTTTATACCGATGAGATCCAAATGATTTCGGATTTCGGAGTGTGGATTTCGGAATTTAATCTCCAGAAAATAGAACCTTTTTATCCTTCGATTCCGCAATCCGCAATCTGCAATCCGCAATCAGGAAATCGAAGATTAGCCCCTGGGAGTTGATGGTTTGCCCGTCTCTTCAGATCCCATTGGTGTCGTTTCCTTTGCTGGTGCCTTCTCCGGTTTTTTCTTCTCGCTTTCTTTCACGCTCCCCGCGGGCTGTTCCAGAAGAGCTTTGGCACGAAGTTTCCTGCTCTCCTTTTTCCTTTTTCTCCTCCTCGCTATTTCCTGATCCCTTTCACGTCTCGGCATTGCTTTTTCCTCCTCTTTAAATTCGGATTTCGGAGTGTAGATTGCTGAATTGAAAAGAAAAAAACACCAAATTTAATTCCGCAATCCGCAATCCCTGCCTGTCCGGCAGGCAGGCGCATTCCGCAATTCATTTGAACAACGTGGCATACGACAGAGACGACTGATCTCTTCCATCACCCGATGGGTGAGGGAGGTCGCACCGGATTCCTTCTCGGCAAAGAGGGGAGGACCGATTCGTATCTCGACTCGCCTTCTCCATCCCTTTCTCTCTCCATATCGAATGCCTACAGGGACAAAAGGAATTCTGTATTTCAATTCATCCTGGAAACTTAAGATCATCTGAAGCAGCCGGCTTTTACCTGCACCCACTCCATCTCGAAAATAGGTCCCTTCTGGAAAGATAACAATCTTCTCGCCGGCTCTCAATAAAGAAAGGAGAGATCTGAAAGAGTTTAAAGACCGGATGGATTGTTGACGATCCACAGGGATGCCTCCCAAGAGGAAGAGGTAATTTCGGATCAAGGGATATTCGAACAGCTCTTTTTTGGCCACAAAGTAAAGGAGTGGTGTAAAGGCAATGCTGATGATGGGGATATCGGTCCAGTATTGGTGCTTGGGGAGAATGATCACAGGTCCCTCATCGGGAAGGATTTCCTTCCTCTCCGTTTCGATGCGATAAAAAATGGAAAAAATCAATTGGGCAACCCTTTTAGTCACGGCATAGACAATAGAGTTTCTTTTCATAACTACAAATCAATGTCAAATTTCAAAATCCAAATGCCAAATGAATGTCAAAGTTCAAAAGTGTAACTCAACCCTTTAGGGTTGATTCGGATCAAGGCTAAAGCCTTGAGTTACAACATTTGAGCTTTGTCCTTTGAAAATACCCTTCTATTAACCTTCGAGTTAATACGAATCCAATAGGTCTTCTTTGGGAATCTCTGGTGGCATTTCCGCTTCCATCCACTCTTTCTTGGCCCGTTTGGCAGCAGCTATCCCTGCTTTTAAGGCATCTCGGTTCAATTTTTCTGTGCCTTTAGGCACCCGGGCCAAAACCGCAGATTCGACGGCTTTGGAAGAAATGATAGGGCTCAATTGGGTAAGGGCCCCGAGAGCGATGATGTTTGCCACCACTTCCCTTTTAAATTTCTCTCGTGCAATTCGAGTAAAGGGAATCTGAAATGCCTTCGAAGTGGGGACTTGGGTGATAAAGGTAGAATCGATAATGAGGAGACCCTCTGGTTTGAGGTCTGGATAAAACTCGTCGCACGACTTTTGGTTCATCGCTAAGAGGAGATCGAGTTGCATGGCCTCGGGATAGTCGATCTCTTCATCGCTGACAATGACTTCTGATTTGCTCGAACCTCCTCTGGCCTCTGGCCCGTAACTCTGAGTCTGCGCTACAAATTTCCCATCATAAATCCCCATCGCTTCCGCTAAAATAATTCCCATCAGAATCAGCCCCTGACCCCCTGAACCGCTCAACCTTATTTCGTAGCGAAATGCCATCTTAATCCCTTCAGACAATGGACCGTGAACGATGGACTATGAACTTATCTTTATCGTTTATCGTTCTTTTATTTCCCCGCTCCTGCTTTTGCTCGCTCCCGAATCTTCTCATACTCATCCTGATAAACTGGAAGTTCCTTATCCACCAATACGCCGATCAGGACCTTATCTTGTAACTCCTCCGGTTTCATCGCGGCGGCCTTCTCTACAGGCACGGTATGATCCCGTTGCCACTCCATCATCTCCACGGCCGAACCCAAACGATTCTGCCTCCCATACTGAGTATGGCAGTGAGCAATCACCTCCACGACTGAAAATCCCTTTTTTAAAATTGCCTTCTCCATCAGGCTGTCTAAGAGTTTGGCATGATAAACCGTTCCCCTTCCGACAAAGACGGCTCCTGCAGTCACCGCCAACTCTGAGATTTTAAAGTCCTGCTCAATATTGGAGTAGACAGTGGTCGTGGATCTCATTCCATAAGGTGTCGTTGGGGAGTGTTGTCCACCGGTCATTCCGTAAACACTGTTATTGAGAATGATGGCGGTGAGATCGATATTCCTTCGGGCTGCATGAATGAAATGATTTCCTCCGATCGCTACGGCATCGCCATCTCCCATGATCACAATCACCCTGAGGCTGGGCTTCGCCAGCTTCACGCCGGTGGCAAAGACGAGGGCCCGACCATGAGTCGTATGAAGGGTATTGAAGTCTACATAGACGGGAAGTCTTCCCGAACATCCGATACCAGAGACCAGAACAATTTCGTCCTTTTCGTAACCGATCCGATCGATGGCCCGGATGAGAGCACCCAACATAATCCCGATCCCGCACCCCGGACACCAGACATGAGGAAACTTCTTATCATGCCGAAGATATTTATGGATCAATTTGGTGATCTCCGCCATCAGGAAACCTCCATGATTCGATTCAATATCTCTGAGGGAGTGATGATTGTCCCATCCACCTTATCAAGGGTGAAGACCTTCGCAACACCTGGGTTGACCCGCTTCACCTCTCGGGAGATCTGACCCATATTCATCTCAGGAACGACCAGGACCCTCGAGGTTTGAAGCACCTTCTCCACTGCAGACCTCATAAAAGGCCATATCGTGGTCAATTTCAGAAGCCCCACTTTAATCCCTTTCTCCCTTGCCTCTCGGACTGCCCTTTTCGCTGATCGGGCCACACAACCGTAGGCGACGATCGTGATCTCGGCATCCTCTGTCTGATAGAATTCTCCTATCTGAATCTCTGAAAAATGTTGGCTGATCTTTCGATGGAGCCGGGTGATAAAAGGCCCGATCTCATCCGGTCTCGAAGTAGGGAATCCTCGGATATCGTGGGTCAGACCTGTGACATGATATCGATAACCTTCCCCAAAATTGGCCATTGCCGGAACCCCTCGGGGTGTATCCTCATAGGGGATGTACCATTCCGGTGGCACGGTGGGTTTGACCCGATTGAAAATTTCGATCTTTTCCTGATCGTCTAAGACCATCTTCTCCCGCATATGAGCGACGACCTCATCAATTAGAACGATCACTGGCGTACGAAATTTTTCGGAGAAGTTGAAGGCCTGAATGGTAACGTCATAACATTCCCGAACCGTGGAGGCAGAGAGGACGATGATAGGATGGTCCCCGTGGGTCCCCCATCGGGCTTGCATCAGATCGCTCTGAGAAGGAGAGGTAGGAAGGCCAGTGCTCGGCCCTCCTCTCATCACATTGACGATCACACAGGGGACCTCTGTAATGATGGCGAAGCCTAAATTCTCCTGCATCAGGGAGAATCCAGGACCACTCGTAGCAGTCATTGACTTCACTCCTGCTAAAGAGGCACCAATCACCGCACCCAAACTCGCAATCTCATCTTCCATCTGGATGAAGGTCCCATTCAACTGAGGAAGTTTCACCGATAAAATTTCAGAGATCTCCGTGGCCGGAGTAATGGGATAGCCTGCGAAGAAACGGCAACCTGCCCGGAGGGCTCCCTCTACGATAGCCTCATTGCCCTGCAGCAACAATTCTTTCGGGTGAGATTTCTTCTTCACCTTTGGGTTCTTTCTCTCCAACTTTTACCTCAATCCTTTTTCTATTCTTCGTCTTACTTTCCACGGTAATGGCAAAATCCGGACATCGTATCTCGCACCATCCGCAATTGATACATTTCTCAATATCCTTCACATAAGGATAGCCCGTTTCGTCTTTGGCCAAGGCGCCTGTTGGACAGAATGCAACACAAATTCCACATGCCTTGCACCAAGCCTTAAAGATGTCGATCTTCGGTGCTTCCTTTCTCTTCTTCGCCTTCATTCCTTTCAGCTCCAAGAGAACTCTTCCCTCTTCACCATGTTTTGCAAATGCCCTTTATTATATATATAAACTAAAAATAAATTTGCTATACTTTTTTATTTAGAAAAACCGTCACTCATCTAAGATGGCTACGGGTCTAACCCAACCACCGCTTCCCCGCTTGATCTTTATTGGGAAACAACAAACCATAAATCCATAAGGTCGACCAATCGCTGAAAGGTTGGCCAATTTCTCCATATGACAGTAACCAATTTCAATTCCGGCAAAATGGGCCTCCCAGATCACTCTGGGATCCGAGGTCTCTTTGAATTCTTTGGCCAGAAAGGGTAGGGGGCGATCCCAGCTCCAAGCGTCGATGCCCGCCACCTTGACCCCTTTTTCTGTGAAATAAAGGGTGCTTTCCCGGTCCATGCCAGCTCCCTTGACGAGATATTGAGGAGTCCCCCAAGCAGCATCGGCTCCAGTCTGAATGAGAACGATGTCCAGGGGTTTGATTTCGTATTTTATTCGTTTTAACTCCTCCTCCACATCCTTTACAGTGATTCGCTCACCATCGGCCTTGTGACGAAAATTCAGAACGACACCATCACTGAAGCACCATTCAAGGGGAATCTCATCAATGGTCAAAGAGGGTTTCCCCCGGTCCATAGTCGGGTGGTAATGGTAGGGTGCATCCAGATGCGTCCCCGAATGGGTGGTCAGGGTCATAAACTCCATGGCCCAGCCCAGGCCACCGGGTAATTGCTCTTTTGTAACCCCTGGGAAAAAATCTTTCATTTGTTCACTGCCTTGGGTGTGGTCAACGTAGTCTATCTTGGGGATCATGATGGCGGGATCACTGGGGAGATTGGGTTCAATGCTAAGACTTAAGTCAATGAAACGTCTGCGTCCCATATCTATAACCTCAATTCTTAGAGTGGAATGACAACAGACGATTTGGACGGCTGAGGAGTCCTTCAAGGGATCGAGCCGCATCCAACACCTGAGCTCTTCGATCTTCTGACGAAAGCCTTCTGGATTTCATCTCAACTGCCATTATCGATCAGAATCTGGCCTGTCATTACCATATGATTTTCCCCTTGTCAATTAATTTGTTACTAACATTTGAGTAATTTAGCTTACTCGATATATCATCCACGAATGGAAATTTCCATGTGAACTGTTTCCGATCAGCTGCCCCAGGCTGCCATACAAGCATGATTACATAATGGAAGTGTTGTCAAAGGTTTTCGATGAGGGCAGAGGCGAATTCAGAGCATTTGACTTTCTTAGCGCCCTCCATCTGACGTGCAAGATCGTATGTAACCACCTTGTTAGCAATGGTCTTTTCGAGGGCTTTTGTGATTCTTTGTCCCACCTCACTCCAGCCCAGGTAGTCGAACATCATCGCTCCAGATAGGATGAGGGATCCAGGATTGATCACATCTTGATTGGCATATTTGGGAGCTGTTCCATGGGTGGCCTCGAAGACAGCAGCTTGATCCCCAATGTTTCCACCGGGTGCCATACCTAAGCCTCCCACCTGGGCAGCCAAGGCATCGGACATATAGTCTCCATTGAGATTGGGCATGGCCAATACGTCATATTCTTCAGGCCTTAAAAGAATCTGTTGAAACATCGCATCTGCAATCCGGTCTTTGAGAACGATCTTCCCTTCGGGAAGATTCGTTACCTCCTTATCCACCAATTCACTCTCCACCAGAACCCCCTCTCCAAATTCTTTTTTAGCAACCTCGTATCCCCAATCCCTGAACGCACCTTCGGTGAATTTCATAATGTTTCCTTTATGAACCAATGTGACGCTTTTTCGTCCATGTGAGAGTGCATACTGGATGGCCCTCCGGACAAGCCTTTTTGTTCCAAAACGGCTGATGGGCTTAATTCCGATTCCAGAATCTTCCCGGATCTTTACACCCATCTCTTTCTCAAGAAATTCTCTTAATCGCATTGCCTCTTTTGATCCCTCTTGCCATTCAATCCCTGCATAGACATCCTCAGTGTTCTCCCGAAAAACAACCATATCCACCTTTTCCGGGTTCTTGACGGGACTCGGCATCCCTGGGATATACTTGACGGGCCGAATGCAGGCATAGAGATCGAGCCTTTGTCTCAATAGCACATTGATGCTTCGAATCCCTTTTCCCACCGGAGTCGTCAGAGGGCCTTTGATGCCAACCTTATATTCTCGAATTGTCTCGATTGTCTCCTCTGGAGCCCATTCTTTTTTTAATAGGAAGGCCTTTTCTCCTGCAAAGACTTCGAGCCATTCGACTCTCCTTTTGTCTCCATAGCACTTTTCAACAGCAGCATTGAACACGCGAACGGATGCCCTCCAGATATCCGGACCTACACCATCCCCCTCAATATATGGAATGATCGGTTGATCAGGAACGATGAGCGCTCCATTCTTGTTGTACTGAATCTTTTCTCCAGTCATATGTTTTCACCTCGCTATTTATTACAGCTTTAAGCATATAGGCAGGCTATTTTTTAGATTTAGATCGGCGATAAGCGGAGATTTCAGCATCAATCTCTTCATCACTCATCTTATCCACACCAGCTTTTTTGGCGCTGAGTTGAAGGGTGGTTAATATCTCAGGCTGTTTAACGATGCTTCTCAAATAGTCCTCCACTCCTAAAATCACTACCTTGGGTTTGCCTCGCCGGCTGACTAAAAAACGTGTCTTTCCCTTCTCTGCCTCCTCCATAAGCTCCCCAAAACGAGTTCGAGCAGAAAGGGCATCAATAAGTTTGGTCTTGGATTTCATCTTTAAGTTACCCTCCAGATTGAACTATATTGAGCGTCATAAATATTTGCGCATCTAAAAAATTTATCCTCTTTAATTGTCATTCCGGGCTTGACCCGGAATCCAGTTCTTAATGGTTCCCTGCTTTCGCAGGGACGGAGTCTGGATTCCCGCTGGAGTTTACCCCGTACTTGATACGGGGCGGGAATGACACCACATGCGCAATTTATTATGTCGTTATGTATAATTAGCTAATTGTTAAGTTTGTTCTAAAAATAGCAGGAAATAATTTCTTAGTCAACAGATGGGATCGTCGGATGGGAAAAAGTTAAGGCAAGTCGAGAGCCGAGACAACAAATTTTTCCTTAAAAGTCTCTCAGACATTGGTGAGTTGGTTGACTTCATCGTCGCTTAAAGGTTCTCGTTTGTATTGGCAGGGCATAAATATAGATTAGCTAAGTTTATTATCTTTGGAGTTTATTTCAGCGTAGGTCTCACACGTGTCTTTCTGTTCACAGTGATCGCAAGCACCATCGCAACCGTCGTCTACATAACTGAATCCCAATTCAGAGAATATCTTATAAAACTGATCAGGGTCATGAAAATATTTATCGAATTCCTTAACCACTTTTTGAAAATTCTTTTCTTTCTTTAGTTTGCCTTTTGCCATACTTATTAATCCTCAAATGACGGCCTTCTGTCGGTTATTATACAAAAAAGCGACAAGATGAAGCAACTTTTTTATCTAAAGTGTAGGAAAATAAAGGACTGGCTAAAGAGGAGAAAATAAAAATGTCGTCTTTTTACGCAGAAGGCGACATTTTTCTAAGATTTACTAATTCAGGATTTGGTTTACCTCATCTCCGGTTTGCCTGCATCAGCGAGTTTTTTATCGAGGGTCCACTTAGCCTCGCCAGGCTCTATCTTTAGAATCAAGACCGTATCGTGGCTCTTAAGAGGATGGCTGCAAAGTAACCGACATTGCGAACTGCATCAATTTTCATGCACTATATTTTCCGTTATGAGATAGATTTCCTCTCTCTGACAAACGGTAACGCACCGCCGCAACGAATCATCACCTTTTCCCTCTCGTCTAAAGACACGGTTAGCAATAGCTTCTTAGTCGTTGTCTTATTGATCAAGGTAACCGTGTTCCCTAAATCCCCTACTTTGATTTCAATTTCATCTCCCTTTTCTATCTTTTGGTAATCCTTTTCCTCTTTAAAGGTTAGAGGAAGAATTCCGAAGTTTATAAGATTTGCCAGGTGGATTCGGGCAAACGATTTGGCAATGACCGCCTTAATTCCCAGAAACATGGGACCTATGGCTGCATGTTCCCGACTCGATCCCTGCCCATAATTGCTCCCCGCAACAATGAATCCTCCACCCGATTCTTTCGCTTTCTTGACAAAAGAAGGATCCCACCTTTCAAAGACATATTCAGAAATCGCAGGAATATTGGACCTTAGTGGGAGAACTTTCGCCCCACCCGGGATGATGTCATCGGTGGTGATATTATCAGCTAACTTTATGAGAACACGTCCTGTAAGCTTGTCAGGCAGAGGTTCTTTCAAGGGTAGAGGTTTAATATTCGGTCCCCGAATCACCTCAATTCTCTCTGCACGATCAGGTGGTAATGGAGAAATGATCATATTATCTTCTACAGGGAAAATTTCTGGTACATCAATGGAAGGAGGTTCTCCAAACGTTCGAGGATCGGTGATCACTCCCTTGATTGAA
>Ga0315285_10008320_pt1 | contig 10645 bp, 5 predicted proteins | sample YL17G09_36_MG_FD_203698 | JGI IMG/M metagenome (GOLD analysis project Ga0315285, IMG submission 203698) | Sediment microbial communities from Yellowstone Lake, YNP, Wyoming, USA - YL17G09_36 | ecosystem: Environmental > Aquatic > Freshwater > Lake > Sediment | place: USA: Wyoming | collected... | reverse complement strand
ATTGTTCTTGACTCGACAAGGGCAACCTTTTGAGCATCACTTAACCTCGAAAAAGCATCTTCAAGGATATTCACAGGAACATCGGGATAGACTTTTTCTCTATTATAGTCATAAGCAAAAGGTCCAAAATACTCTCTGGCTTGCTTTAGAACTATCTTTGAGATAATTTTATCATATACTTTCATTTTTTCTTCAGGTGTGATATTCGGGTCTTTATCTATTTTATCTTCAAGCTGACTCATCAGTAAAACTTCAAGGTTGTAATCACTCAATTTCTCAAAACGCTCTTCATAAGGATCAACATTAACATACCCTTCCCAATTCGCCTTAGCTATAGCAAAACCAATAATATTCCCATCTGTACAAAACTTGATATTGTCAAAAGTATCGTATTTCGTTACATATTTCTCAGAACTCCTAATTTTAGGATTCCAGAATCCTTCAGATATGGACTTATCTTTAGAATGGGACGGCTGTAATTCTTTCTTGGATTTTGGAACAATGTCATTGACAAGAAACTTTTCCGCAGTCTTCATAACAAAATCAGTATGTTTCTCAGGAGGAAGCACAATGTTATTTTTTACATTGCGAACAACAACAATCACAAAATTCGGGGTCTCTGTAATCTGAATTAAATCGTTCTTAAGCAGATATTTTACAAGAAATGAACCAATTCCTCCCTTATCTTTCCAGTCAATGAATAAAACAGCCCAATCCGCCATAGGTAACACATTCGATATCAAATCATCAGGAATAAATTCCCCTTTTAAAACATCCTTAATCCAATTAATAAAATTTTCTTTTTGGAATTCTGTTGCCCTTCCTATTTTATCGGTGATTTCTCTATCTGTGGGCCATTCTAACTGCTGGACAATCCACTGCGGGCATTTCATCTTCAAAAATAAAACATCCGCATCAGCCCTGAGTAAAGGAGGTGCTTCCCGATTGTATAAAATCCCGCTCGGTCCCTTTTCACCTTTAACTAATACTGTTTCTGACTCTTGTTTTGTTTCAGGATTTTGAGCATACATCACCCGAACAAAATAAAAATGAAAAGATAAAATGAGAAAAAAAGGAATCAATACTTTTGCATAATGCCTTACCATATTTGTTCCTACCTGTCGTTTTTATTTAAGTAGGGAACAGGCATGCCTGTTCCCTACTTCTAAATTTCTCAATATTATTTCAATGTAATGAATCTACAATTATTTTCTTATATCACATCATCCCTGAATTTCAATCTATTTTCTATTAAACAATGATTTCTATAAGATTCAAAATGTTACAAAAAAATTTTTTTTACACATTCTCTAATCACTCTATTTTCATTAACGACGATAATAATCAATATTATCAATTCCTTATTCAACAACAATATTCACGCATTTTAAGTGGTTAGTATCAACCAATTGTTTGGCTAATATTGGCCAATTTTCCCTCAAAATGATAGTAATTCGTGTAATGACATTATAGGAGACGTATATATGTATCCCCTACGAACCACATAAGAAAAGCCTCTGAGGGACTCGATGTATTTTGCTATGGGGATTTTCACTCTTGGTATAGTTATTGCTAAATATAATGAAAGCATCACCACAGAAAGATACATTATGTAGGGATAGAACAGTGTTCGGTCCTTACATAAAACAATGAGGTAATAATATGAAGAACAACAAAATACACTTTCGATATCGAATTATTAAACCTATCATTGAAAACAAAAAAACAATAGAAGATATATTAAATGAATCCTTTATTAGCAGAGCAACTATCTATCGCTGGCTGAAAAGATATAAAGAAGAAGGAGTCGAAGGTTTATCACATAAGACCCATAATGCTTATAACAAAACAAGTAATATCATTCGAGATTTAGTTTGCTCTCTCAGAAAGGAAAAACTCTTCCGCTCCAGTGGAGAGATAGCTAAAGAAATAAACAGTAAATATAAAAATCTCCTTATCAACTATGACAATAAAGGGGAAATTACAAGGCAAACTGTTTGGCGCATTTTAAAGGAAAAAGGCTTTAATAATTATTTTCTTAAACGAGCTATAAAATAGATTCACCTTCCACACATTCCCTGAATTTCTGAGATGGTACAGGATATATATCCTGCACCATCAACTTCTCTCCTTATTTCTTACAAAGATGTAATTTGAACTTTACATCATAAAAATAACTTTACTATTTTATTTATCAAAGCTTAAATGTTTTTATTATTAATTTTCATAAGTAGGGACAGAACACTGTTCTGTCTCTACAATACCTTCTTTTGCAAGATAAATAAGATTGAACAAATGAAACTGACAGAAACCTTAGACAATACTTATTCTTTTAATGCCAACACAATTGTGCAAGCAGGCGCTGGTACCGGAAAGACCTCCGCTCTGATTAATCTTTACCTTCAATTACTTGAAGGAAAAACAAACCTCAATTATCCACTTAAGATAGATGAGATTGTAGCCATTACCTTTACAGAAAAAGCTGCGAATGAAATGAAAGAAAGAACCAGAATTGCCATCGACAAAAAAATTGTAGGGGACGCATATATGCGTCCCTCACTTATTAAGAAGCAAAATGATTTACAGACATTAGAATTCTGGAAAAATCTGAAGGAGGAATTTTTTAAGGCAAATATAAATACCATACACGGTTTTTGTTCCTCAATTCTCCGTGAATATTCGATGGAAGCTAACATCGATAAAGACTTTTCTGTCCTGGCAGAATTGGAAGCGAATATCATTCTCGAAGATTTAATAGATTCCTTTCTAAAAGAAAAAATTAAAAATAAAGACAAAGAGGTCACAAGACTCCTCTACGACTATGGATTAAATAGCTCCACATATATGCTCGGATTGAAAGATTCACTCCTCACTATTTACCAAAAGATGAGGGAAGTCGACTGGCTTGATAATAAGTCAATTGCCGATTTCTCTATGGAAGAAAACAGGTATTATCAAAATCTTACCAGAATAATAAAAGATTTAAATGATAAGATTAAATTAGTCGAACCTTTGTTCGTAAATAAACAAGAGGATTACAAAAATTTATTAGAGAGTTGGAACAGATTTAAAAAAGATATACTCTCCTCTAAAGATTCAACGCCATCCTCAAAACCCCCTTTATCATCAGGACTTCTTGAACAATTAGTTCGTATGGAAGAATTTTTCAATCTTAAAGGATTGCCTCGCAACCTGACAAGTAAAGATGGCAAATTTAATCTGTCAGATTTAGTCAAGGAAATAAGGGAAATTATTACTTCTGATAAAACAATCACGGGACTTATTCCAATGCTATCACAAATTTTGAGTTACTCGTCTATAAACTCTCTTTATCAATTGATTAGTGAAATAGAAGAAATCTATAAAGAAGAAAAAGCCCGATTAAATTGTGTTGACTTCTCCGACCTCCAAATCCTCACACAAACTCTTATTCGCGATAATCTTGAAGTCCGAAAAGAACTCAAAGACAAATTTAAAGCTATACTCGTGGATGAATTCCAGGACACAAATGCCTTACAACAACAGATTATCTTTTACCTCGCAGAAAATAAAAATAACGAAGGTGTTTTTCCTGATATAAAATTATCTGACAGGAAATTATTTCTCATCGGAGACCCTAAACAATCCATCTACAAATTTCGCGGAGCCGACGTGACTATTTTCAACAAAGTCAAAAGCAAAATCTTAAAAGATAATCCGGGGGCGAACTTCTTAAGTTCCAATACAAATTATCGATCTCAGAGACCCATTATTAATTTTGTAAATGCATTGTTCAGTAATGTTTTAACACCTTTCAAAAAAGAAAAAAAGGATTTTGAAATAGACTACATAAAAGAAAACCACCAAATCAATGCCAATAGATGCGATACTGACTCAAAGTTAGTCGAAATAATTGAATTAGACAAGGAAGCCCCCATAGATCAAGCTCGAAGTGTGGAAGCAGAAATCCTTGCTCAAAGAATCCTTGAGATAGTAAAAGGACAACAATTAGACTTTAACATATATGATAAAAATGGAAAATCGTTTCGCCCTTCATTTAAAGACTTTGCTATACTCCTTCACAAATTTACAAGATTGGACATTTATGAAGATGCCCTTAAAAAATTCAATATCCCTTATTACGTAGTAAAGGGAAGAGGATTTTATAAAAATCAAGAGATACTCGACATCTACAATTTTCTCTCATTCCTTATAAATCCCTTAGATACATTAGCTCTCGTGGGGATTCTTCGCTCGCCTTTTTTTGAGATTTCGGATGAAGGAATCTATCTTTTAAAATGTAGGGAACGGTCACAACCATTCCCTATGGGTTTGAGTGATTTCGATAAAAAGAAATTCTCTGATGCACTCGATCTTTTCAAAGAATTAAATGTTGTAAAAGATAGAATTAGTATTAGCGAATTGATTGAACTCATACTTGATAAGACAAACTATATCGCTATAATTTCAGCTACCACTCAAGGGATACAAAAAGTTGCAAATATCAAAAAATTGATACGGATCGCCTCAGATTTTGAAAGAAAGACAGCCTTTTCACTTCGGGAATTCATCATCTATCTTGAGCGACTGATTAATACGGAACCTCTGGAAGCAGATTTACAAATATTAAACGAAGAAGAGAATGTTGTTCAAATAATGACAATACACCAAGCAAAAGGTCTCCAATTCCCTATCGTTATTATCCCTGATATTGGACAAACTACTCCCCTTTCCATTAAAGACAGAATCATATTTAATGAAGAGTCTGGTGTTGCCATTAAAGTATATTCTACTGAAATCTTATCCTATAAAAACACATCAACATATAATAAAATAGTTGAGCAAGAAAAAGAGAAAGACATTGCTGAATCTAAAAGACTTTTTTATGTGGCTACAACAAGAGCTAAAGATTATTTGATAATATCTTCTTCAAAATCAAACAAAGTATCTCAAAACTCCTGGTTTTATTATATTCAGAAAAATTACGAAAAATTATCTCCATTCATCATACAAAAAAAATTATCTGACTCACAAATTCAAGTAGAGAACGGTTTAAAAACATCCCCTACCTTATTCGAGAAATTTAAGGACACTATCATAGACGGAAGAGAGATTGTCCTAAAATCACATCATAAGGAAGAATTTGCTGAACAAGAGAAATTAATAACCAGAATAACTGAGCCACATAAACCACCAACAAATGAACTGATATTAAGCACAACTTCCATTAACAACTATGTTTTTTGTGAACGTTTTTTTTACTTTGAGGACATTCTAAAAATAAAAACTGAAAGAGTCATTAAAGGAACTCAAACTTCTGATTCTCTCTATGAAAAGTCAGCTCTTGAATTAGGCAGTATTGTCCATAAAATCCTTGAATTTTTAGATATAAAGATTATCGACAAAGATATCACAACAGAAATTGAAGATTTATGTAAATCACTGAAACCAGATATTTCAGCCGAGGAAAGCAAAAATCTGGCTTCTGACATAAAAAAATTACTTCAATCAAAAGACTTTGAGAAAATCAAAAATGCAAAAAGGATTTATCGCGAAGTTCCATTTTCTTTATCTATTCAGGATGAAAATTATCTTAGATTTTATATTAATGGGAAAATAGACCTTTTCATAGAAAATAAAGACAATACCTTCTCAATTATAGATTACAAATATGCTTCTTTTAATGAAAACAAATCTGTCAAACGTTATTTGACTCAACTTTTTATATATTATTATGCACTTTCCACAAATAAAAATGTCGTTGTCGACTCAGTATATCTTGTCTTTCTCAAAGATAACCCTCACTTTGAAAAAATAAAATTAGAATCTCTCGAAACAATCAAGCACTATCTCTTGAAAATAGGTCAGGAGATAATAGATAAGTTATCAAAAGAAGATGAGAAATATTGGAAAAGATGTGAGGATCAAAAATTATGCGTCACCTGTCATTACAACGCTTTGTGCAATGAATTTGTGTAGCCTTTCGGGGGCAAGAGATTCCGAAACAAGTTCAGCATGACAGAATGGGGGAAAAAGTGTCATTCCGAACTTGTTTCGGAATCTCATTTAGGTTGTCCGTTTTACATTTTAAATCATCCTCTATATCATTTTAGTCCCTTGAGTTTTTCAATCATCTCAACGGAAGCATTATACATAACTTCAAGTTTTGCCTTTACCTGTTCTGAATGTTCGTATTTCCCGAATAACAAAAGCTCCAAATTGCCCACAATCATTGTTAATATATTGTTTAAATCATGTCTTGTTTTCTTCAGAACCAATCCTTTCTCCCCGTCTAATTTCTCCTGAAATTCTTTCAAGAGAACAGCGTTTCCCTTATGAAATCTTGCTATAGCAGAGGCATAGTAAATAGTCCGCAGAAAATATGGTGTGGAAATCTCATCCTTACAAATATGGTCAACGATCTTGGATAATTGATTGAACTTATCGTAATCTTCCGGAAAAGAATCTGATAAATAAATAATAATCGGTAATGGCTCAGGACTATTAATCACCTCTTCAAGATTTATCTCATTAGATAGGCATAGTTTCTGGTCTACTATTATTATATCGTAACTGTTATTGAGGATTTTTTTAGAAGCAGAGTCAGGCTCGGATTCATACTCAACTTTGAGGAAATCAATCTTTTCGAGGAATAATTTAATTAAATCTAAGAGCGTTTCATCCTTTTGAACTATGATGATGTTAGTCTTGTTATCTTCCATTATTAACTCTTTGACTCTTCTGAAATGGAGAAGGGTGATAGTGATAGAATTCGTGCAGTAGGGGTTTGATTTATCAAACCTTAATTAATGGGCGTGATAAATCACGCCCCTACAAAATCATCTTTATAAAGACTTATCCTTTGCTTACTTAATACTAATAGAAATATTTTTTAGATTATCTTTATTCGCCTCATCAAGATAATCCTTTCCCAAATAAGTAATCTTAGTAGAAGGTTGATTAGATTCTTGCCCAAAGAAGAATTTTATAGCGGTTGTCTTAACCTTTTCAAGAGCTTTAAACTTTATACTCGCTACCGTTCCAGAGTTTATCTCTACATCTGAGGTTAATCCCATTTTGTATTCAATTATGCCAGTGGAATTATCAACATCGTTCTTTATGAGAAAATCAAAAGGAAATTTCTTATGAAATGCCCCATCACAAATATTCACATCTCTCGTTATGAAATTTCCCTTATCCCAATCCAGAACCTTTAATTTCTCAGGGTCAAATTTTATGCAAAGCTCAAACGACTGAATAAAAATAGGCTCTTTCGTCTTCAAAACAACATTCACAACAAATACATCATCCACATCATAACTAGACTTTTTAGATGCAAGACTCAAATGCACATTCTCGGATTTTACCACTTTATCACGAAGGGTAATAGGACTGATAAAAAATTCCTCACTTACTTCACTATCATTCGGGTCATAAGCCTCGACCACTGCATCGATGACTCCATCATCCTCTATTTTCCCATCCCCCAAAACATCAATTCCATTATAAGTTATCTGTGTTGGATTATCACCTTCAAACACAAAAGAAATAGGTGTAGAACTACTCTTACGCAATACTGTCCATCCTATCTCCAACAACATCATATCATTCACAGTAGATGGTTGTGGCAGTTCTGCCATATAAATAATATCGCCTATGGAATGGTCAACTTTATTATCCGCGTTTATGTTAACTATATTCCTAAGATTAGTGTCATCGACATAATCCACTCTCAAAATGGCAGGGTCATAACTAATATGAAGTTTTATATAATCAACCATTGAGTTTATTGGATTGAAAAATTTGACCTCAGAAATAAATACATCTTCCACTTCATACTTAGAATTTAAAGGAGAAATATATAAAACAGCTTTATTAGGAGCTACATCTACTCTTGCAGGAAATGGTTGAGCCTGAACAGTTCCTCTCGCCTTAGAGGAAACAAATTGGGTTTTCCCTTTCGTTCTTGTTGTGGGAACTCTACCTTGTGTCATTCCACTTACATTAGGTTGGGTAGTTGTGGTTGACTTCTTCTGAGTTTTAGTAGACTTTTGTCTATCTGTAGTACTCGAAAATCCAAAATCGCTTGATCTATAATCAGAACTCCTATACAGATTAGCTTGATAATACTTTTGAGTATCCTGACCAACTATGATAACACTCACAGAAAAAATTAATGTTAACAGTACAAAGAAAGAAAAAAATTTGTAATGTTTCATAATGCTCAAACCTCATAATATTTTAAAAAATGACTTTGGATGAATACTAAAATACTTTTCTTCACTTTAAAATAGACTATCTTATCTTCAAAAAAGTTGTCAATAAATAAGTGATGCGACATTATAAATGTTAAAAAAATATTGTTCAAAAATAAGGTCAAATATAATCCAGCACTATTTTTCTATCCAAAACCATTTATTTGTTCAACACTATAGATAAATAGTGCTGGATTTGATAATTACCATTGACAACTATTGATTTTAAATGACAAAAAATTATTCTGTAAACATAAATACCTTCTTTCTATATTGATTTATTTTACGATTACTTTATTAAATTATTTTAAACGCGTTTATTTTAAGAACACGAGTAAAACAAAAAGGATTTTTTATGAGAAAAACCTTATTACTCTGGATTATTTTCATCTTGTTCATTCATTATACTTTCTCAGATGTCTACTATGTCTCTATAAACACAGGGCAAGATTTGCCTACCAATGGCACACAGGACAATCCCTTCCGCACATTAACTTATGCGCTTAGTCTTATCACAGGAACTCCTGCAAATCCTCATTCTCTTTTCGTCGCCCAAGGCACTTATGAGGAAAGTATCAATGTAGGCGATTATATATATCTCTATGGAGGATTTGACGAAAACACCTGGTTCAGAAAACCCGACTTCTATGAAACTATTATAGAAAATCCTTCTTCCTCTCCTCTCAATAATACGATTAATGCGGAGAATAACGTCATAATTGATGGTTTCACTATTAAAGGCGGCTTAAATGGAATATATACAACTTCTTCAAATGTTACTATCTATAAAAACAAGATAATAAATAATACTCAGTATGGTATTAAATTCAAGAATGCCTCAGGCTCAATTTTTTATAATGACCTGAATACCAACACAATGGGCAACATTCGGGTTGAAACTTCCTCCCTATACATAATGGGAAACAACATCAGTAATAGTGGTTGGGGAATAATCATCTTGAATTCTTCCCCATTAATCGAGCTAAACGAAATCTCTGATAATACAGGAACAGGAATCTATATATCAGGTGAATCCGCACCAATCGTAAAAAATAACAATATAAAATTTAACTTTAATGGTATTACATTCAACGCCACTTCCCCAATTTCTTCTATTCCTTCTATTAGAGAAAACATTATTTCTCACTCGATAAAAGAGGGAATTATAATTAAATATTACAATCCTGATGTCATTAATAATGTTATGACTAACAATGAAGATGCCATCCGATTTGAATTTTCAAACGCTAAAATCATAAACAACTCGATATCCAAAAATACAAAAAGCGCAATCTATTGTTATATTTCTTCATCACCTATTGTAATTAATAATATCTTAACAGATAACGGCGTTTGTGGAATATATGAACGAACCTTAGATAGCGACCCTTATGTTACTTATAACTGTTTTTCTGGAAACGAGGTGGGTGATTATTATGATGAGAGATGGGATGATATTTACGGCACAATATATAATGGCGCAACTAATATAAATACGAATGTTGATAATGGCTCAAATATTTGTGATTTTAACATTGATGGTCCACCTTTATATAGAAATCTCACAGGAGAAAATCTCCATTTAACTATATCATCACCCTGTATGAATAATGCCGACCCAGCAAATTCTCCCTCGATTGATAAAGATGGCGTTGCAAGACCACATGGTATGGGTTATGATATTGGAGCATATGAATACGTTCCCCTGAGTAGCGTCTGCGAAAACATCTGGAATATTTATTAAGGCTATCATCATTATCATCAACATGAACTATATCTTCTAAGCTATTCTCATATTATTTAAGTAGAGACGTGATATATCACGTCTCTACAAATATTAATATTTATCCTTATTGTTAACCTTTTTAAAAATTATCTGGATTTTCTTTATCTAATTCCCATTTCAAAGGATTATTTAAAATATATTCTCGTATTTTCATTAATGAACTTTCATTCCTTATTATATGATCATAAAATCTGGATTGCCACACAAAATATTTGTAACCGCATTTCCTACATAAACGTGTCACTGCTGATTTATATGAATGTATTATTGATTGTAAGGAATTTGTCTCCAACGGTCCAAACTTTTTAATGATAAAATCTTTTTTTAGAGACGCGATATATCGCGTCTCTACATCATCTGGCTTATCAATGATTACTATTCCATGAATATGATTTGGCATAATAACAAATTCATCTAATTTGACATTATTAAAATGAAGAGGTATTTCTAACCAACAATTTTTTACTATCCTACCTATTTTTGATAATTTAACTCTTCCATCAATAGTCGTTCCTAATATACATTTTTTATCCTTAGTACAAACTGTAACAAAATAATAACCATTTGTAGAGTAATCCCAACTGCTCATCCTCGTTGTTTGAATACGATACTTATTTTTGTACAA
>Ga0315285_10008319_pt1 | contig 10645 bp, 9 predicted proteins | sample YL17G09_36_MG_FD_203698 | JGI IMG/M metagenome (GOLD analysis project Ga0315285, IMG submission 203698) | Sediment microbial communities from Yellowstone Lake, YNP, Wyoming, USA - YL17G09_36 | ecosystem: Environmental > Aquatic > Freshwater > Lake > Sediment | place: USA: Wyoming | collected... | reverse complement strand
TGCAACCCCCTATACGAGAAAAGGGGGCACCGGCTCCGCCCAGGTGGACGAGAAGTTCGCCAGCGCTTTCCGGGCCAGGTTCCGCAGCCTCGCGCAGACGCACGGCTACCCGGCGGCCCTGGCCGATGCCATGGTCGACGGGACGACGTCCGTGGTCCAGGTCTTCGTGGACGGCCAGCCGATGCTGGTGACCGATGACGAGGTCAAGCAACTCCAGGACGAGCACAAGTCGGACGGTAAGTTCAAGCAGGGCAAGGTGGTCAACAAGCCCGGCAAACTCATCACGCTCACCAGCGACGAGGCCCTGGAGTTCAAGGTCTGCACCGCGGTCGCAAAGGACGAAAAGGAACTCCTGGAGAAGATGGGCCTGGCCCATTACCAGGTTGGCGAGGCCAAGTGGATCACCGCCTGGGTCGAGAAAACCACCAAGGAACGCAAGAAGAGGATCGACGACCTCCTCTTGTCCTACCGGACGAACATCCAGCAGGCCGTCGCCTTTGACAGGCAGCGCACCGCCACGATCCTCGGCTCGCCCCAGTGGAAAGGCGCAACCGACGGGGCCATGGCCTGCCTGAAGGCCTGCGCCAGGGCCATCTTGGAACTGGAGCGTCTGGCCAAGGACGAGCGATACGACCTGTTCCTGGATGAGTCGGGGATCAAGGACCTGAAGTCGGAACTCGACGGCGCCTACCGCCGCCTGGGCGCCCTACGGAACCTGTAGCGGCCCGTCACGGCAACTCGTTGTCGAAAACGATCTGCGACCGGACGGGGCAGCCGGCGAGTTTGTCGCGGCCCTTGAGGAAAGAAAGTTCAATCAGGAACTCGATGCCGACGATCTTTCCGCCCGCCTCCTGGACCATGCGGCAGCAGGCGGCCATCGTGCCGCCGGTCGCCAGGAGGTCGTCAACCATGAGGACCCGCGTGCCCGCGCCGACGGCGTCGGTGTGCATCTGGAGCGTGTCGGTGCCGTACTCCAGGTCATAGGTGGCGGAGGTGGTCTTGAAGGGCAACTTGCCTTTCTTGCGGACGGGCACGAACCCCGCCCCGAGTTCCAGGGCCATGGCGCCGGCGAAGATAAACCCGCGCGACTCGGCCCCGATGACCACGTCCACGGAGCCCCTCTCGTGCGGCTCACACATGCGGCGGACGGCCTCGCGAAACGCGGCCGGGTCCCTCAAGAGGGGCGTAATGTCGCGGAACATGATGCCCGGCTTGGGAAAATCCGGGATGCTGCGGATGCACTTCTTGAGGTCAATGGGCGGGGTGCGACCGGCCATTCGGGTTCTCCTTGTTCCGCCAAGAGGGCCTGACGGGGCTTATCGGGAATCACCCTCGGTCGGGAAGCCTGGCCAAGAGGGGGTCAGCGGGCGGCGGCGCCGATGTCCGCTTCCTGGCTGTGGATCGCCTCAGTGATGCATCGCAAGGTATCGTGTTCGATCTGGCGGACCCGCTCGCGCGTCAGGCCTACCTGTTCGCCGATTTCCTTCAGGGTCATCGGCTCGTTGCCGTCGAGGCCGAAGCGGAGGCGCAGAATATCGGAGGCCCGGTCGTCAATGGCCGCCAGCAGCCGCCGGACGGCCTCGGCGCGGCGGGTGTCCAGCAGGACGTCGGCCGGGCTGCGGGTCCCCTCGTCGGCCACCCTGTCCGAGAGCGACCACTCGGAATCCTCGGTGACCGCCTGGAAGGGCGAACTGAAGGCCCGCGCGGCCCGGGCGATGACCTCCACCTTCTGCTGCGAGATCCCCATGCCGCGCGCGATCTCTTCCTGCGACGGCGGCCGGCCCAACTCGCACTCCAACTGCACCGCCGCCCGCCGCCACTTGTTGATCATCTCCACCATGTAGGCCGGCATCTCCACGGGCTTCACGGCACTGAGGAGGCTGCGCTTGATGGACTGCCGGATCCACCACGAGGCGTAGGTCGAGAAGCGGCAGCCCTGGTTCGGGTCGTACTTCTCCACGGCCCTCAGGAGGCCCAGGTTCCCCTCTTCAATCAGGTCCAGCAGGGTGAGACCGCGGCGGGTGTAGTTCTTGGCGATGGAGACCACCAGGCGCAGGTTGCAGCGGATCATCTCGTCGCGGGCCTGGAGGTCGCCCTTGCGGATGCGCCGGGCCAGGGTGGTCTCCTCGTCGGCCGTCAACAGACGCGTCTGGTTGATCTCTCGCAGGTACAACTGGAGGCCGGAATCCATACCCACACCCCTCAGTGTCTCTGGCCCGGCGCGGCCATCGACGAAGCAACCGCAATTCCCCCCCTTCCGCCCTGGAAGGCGGCCTGCCCAACGATGCGATTGCTTGCTGGTGAACACCCCTGACAGTGCGCCCGAATTGTAACGGCGCACGCCCGGGCAAGGCAAGCCCTTTTTTCCCGAAATTTCGCCCTGCCGCTCCGTCCCACTTGATTCCGGGGGCGCCCCGGTTGCCTGCAACCCATGCGCTTCAGGTAACACGGCCCGCCCAGGCGAGCCGTGGCACCCGCGTCTTGAAGAGTGACGAACCGCTAGCCCTGCGAGGTGGACCCCTCGTCCGCCTTCTTTTCGTCCTCGTCCGCCTTCTTTTCGTCTTCGGGCGCCTTCTTTTCGTCTTCGGGCGCCTTCTTTTCGTCTTCGGGCGCCGGCCCGGCCTCGGCCTGCGGCCCGCCTTCAGGCGCCGGCTCGTCCGGCGCATCGGCCTCGCGCGCCGCCGGCAGAACGGTGCCGAACAGGATCGGGCCGTCGGCATCGAGCGAGGTCTCGTCCTCGACGTGCTGGATGCCGCCCAGCCGGGGCGCCGGCTTCTCCTCGGCGGGCGCGGCCTGCGGGGCCCGCTCCTCGGCCGCCCACTGGACGCGCTTGAGGCTGAGGCCGATCTTCCGCTCGCCCACGTCCACGCGGAGGATCTTGACCTCGAGTTCCTGGGCCAGCTTGACGATGTCTTCCGGACTCTCGACCTTGTGGTCCGCCAACTCCGACACGTGGAGCAGACCCTCGAGGCCCGGTTCCAGTTCGACAAAGACGCCGAAGTTCGTGACCTTGGTCACCTTGCCGCGAATGATCTCGCCCGCCACGTATTTCTCGGGGATCTTGTGCTCCCAGGGATCCTCTTCCATCTGCTTCAGGCCCAGGGCCACGCGCTTCTTGTCCTGGTCGACGCTGAGGACGACGCACCTGACCTTGCGGCCCTTCTCGAGGACCTCCGACGGGTGGCCGATCTTCTGCGTCCACGACATGTCCGTGACGTGCAGGAGGCCGTCGATGCCATCCTGGATCTCGACGAACGCCCCGTAGTTGGCCAGGTTCTGGACCGTGCCCTCGACCACCGTGCCGGGCGGGTACTTTTCCTTCACGAGCGTCCAGGGGTTGACCTCGGTCTGCTTCATGCCGAGGCTGATTTCCTGCTTGGCCTTGTCGATGGCCAGGACGACGACCTCGACCTCGTCGTTGACGTTGACGACCTCGGACGGGTGGTTGACGCGGCGGGTCCACGACATCTCGCTCACGTGCACGAGGCCCTCGATGCCTTCCTCGAGTTTCACGAACGCGCCATAGGGGGTGATGTTGACGACCCCGCCCTTGACCTTCGAGCCCACGGGGTAGCGGACCTCGATGTTGTGCCACGGCGACGGGCCCTTCTGCTTCAGGCCCAGGGCCACCTTTTCCTTTTCGCGGTCGATCGAAAGGACCTTGATCTGGACCTTCTGGTCGATGGAAACGACGTCGCCGGGATGGCCCACGCGGCCCCAGGCCATGTCGGTGATGTGCAGGAGGCCGTCGATGCCGCCCAGGTCGACGAACGCGCCGAAATCGGCGATGTTCTTGACGACGCCGTCGCGGAACTGGCCGACGTGCATCTCCGACAGCAGCCGCCGCTTCGCCTGCTCGCGCTCCTCCTCGATGAGGCGCCGGCGAGACACGACGATGTTGCGCCGGTCGGCGTCGATCTTCAGGATCTTGCAGGAGATCTCCTGCCCGATGTAGTGCGAGACGTCGGCCGGGCGGCGGATGTCCACCTGGCTCGCCGGCAGGAACACCGGCACCCCGATGTCCACCAGGAGGCCGCCCTTGATCTTGCGGCTGACGCGGCCCTTGACGACGTCGCCCTCCTTGTACTGCGTGAGGACGCGTTCCCAGCCCTTGATGCGGTCGGCCTTGCGCTTGGAGAGGATGACGAGGCCGGTTTCGTCCTCCACGGCCTCCAGCAGCACGTCCACCTGCTGGCCCACCACGACCTTGGCCCCGTCGAATTCCTCGAGCGGAACCGAGCCCTCGCTCTTGAAGCCCACGTCGATGATGGCGTCGCTGCCGACCACGCGGACGACGCGGCCGGCCACCACGCTGCCGCTCTCGAACGCCTTGATGGATTCTTCGTAAAGGTTTTTCAGCCCGTCGGCCTCCTGGACCTTGCCCAGAATCGATGACACTTCCGATTCGATTTCGGCGTCGCCAAGGCCGTATTGCCGCTCAATCCGACTCTTTGCCATGCCCGCGTTACCTTGAAAAACCGTGTCCTTGTGCCGCGGCAAGACGTTTCAGGGCCCGAACGCCGGGCCACTTGCCGCCCTCTTCTCCAAGAGGATTGCGGGCCTCCGCCGGTCCGCAAAGGGTTGTACTATACGCTAGCCGATTTCGGATTGCAATACCCTGACCCGCCGGCAGACGGCGTCGATGATCCACTGCGGCGTGGAGGCCCCAGCGGCGATGCCCACGCGACGGCGGCCGCGAAGGTGCTCGGCCGTCACCTCGTCGGCGTGCTCCACGTGATACGTGGTCACGCCGCGCGCGGCACAGCGTTCCGTCAGGCGGTTGGTGTTGGCGCTATTGCGGCCACCTATGACAAACATGACATCGACGCGGTCGGCCAGTTCCGCCGCGGCCCGCTGCCGGTCGACCGTGGCGGCGCAGATGGTGTTGACGACGCGCACTTCCGGCAGGTCGCGCATGACCAGTTCGGCGGCGATCCGGCGGAACTCCTCCGGCGAAAACGTCGTCTGGCTCACCAGGGCCACCCGGCCCGTGAGTTCCACCCGCCGCGCGGCCTCCAGGTCGCTCACCACCACGGCCGCCGGGGCGTGCCCCTGGATGGCCCGGACCTCGGGGTGGGCGGCGTCGCCGGCCAGGACGACCTGGTACCCGGCCTGCTGAAGTTCGACGCTCAGGGTCTGGACCCGCCGCACGAGCGGGCACGTGGCGTCCACGATCGTCATGCCGCGGCGGCAGGCGTCGACCACGATGTCCGGCTGAAGGCCGTGGCTGCGGACGAGCAGGATGCCCCCGCCCTGCACCTCGCCGAGCGCCCCGATGACGCGGAACCCCTTGCCCGAGAGGCGCGACACCTCCTGCGGGTTGTGGATGAGCGGCCCGAGGCAGTACACGGGCCCCCCGCCGGCCAGGGCCTGCTCGGCCATCTCCAGGGCCCGCCGGACGCCGAAACAGACGCCGCTGCCCTTGGCCACCTCGATGCTCGGGGCGCCGGCGTCTTCCCTGCTTTCGCCCTCGTTCATTAGCGCACCTCACACGATGCCGCGCGGCAGGCGGCGCAGTTCGGCCTGGAGGTCCTGCATGCGGCGCCACAGCAGGTCCATGAGGGCCTCGGGGTTGCCGGCGGCGGCCTCCTCGGCCGAAATCGCCTCGCCGAAGGCCACGCGGATGGGGTGCGGCCAGGGCAGGAGCCTCGCGCGCGGCCAGGCCTCGAACGCCCCGTCGATGACCGCCGGCACCACCGGCACGCCCGCGCGTGCGGCAATCGTCACGGGGCCGCCGTGCAGCGGGGCGATGGAGCCGTCGCGCGTGCGGGTGCCCTCGGGGAACATCAGCACCACGGCCCCCCCCTTGAGGCGCCGCATCGCCTCGCGGACGGCCGCCAGGTCGGCCGCCGACCGGCGCACCGGAAACGCGTACAGGCTCCGGATGACCAGGGCGAACGGCAGGAACCGGAACAGCGACTCCCGCGCCATCGGGTGAAACGGCCGCGGCATGCCGACGGCAACAAGTATAGGGTCCAGATAACTCTGGTGATTAGATATGACCAGAACGCCGCCAGACGCCGGCAGCCGCTCGCGGTGGTACACGCGGATCCCGAAGAAGACGCACAGCAGCACCCGCGCCACCTGCCGGCACGCCGCGTACCAGTAGCCGCGCCGATCGGTCACGGCGTCTCCTTGCCGCCCGCCCAGGCGGGGCCGGGCGGGACGCGGCGCCGGACTTCCCCGGCCAGCGCGTCCACCATCTCCTCGACGGTCATGCCGCTGGTGTCGACGCGGACGGCGTCCCCGGCGGGCCTCAGGGGGTCGGCCCGGCGGGTCGAGTCGCGCCGGTCGCGCTCGGTGACCTCGGCCAGCACCTCGCGGTACGACTTGTACTCGCCGCGGTCCGCCAGGTCCCGTTGCCGCCGCCGCGCACGCACCTCGAGCGCCGCGTCCAGGAAGAACTTGACGTCGGCCCCCGGAAAGACGACCGTACCCTGGTCGCGGCCCTCGGCCACCACGCTGCCAGCGAGGGCGGCAAAGCGGCGCTGCTTGTCCACGAGGACGCGGCGGACCCCGGGCGTCCGCGCCAGGTAGTGCGAGTTGACGCTCACGCGGTTCTCGCGGATGGCGCACGTCACGTCGCGCCCGTCCATCGCAACGCGCAGGGCCCCCGGGTCGCCCGTCAGATCGATCTCGGTCGACTCGGCCAAGGCCGCCAGCGCCGCCGGGTCTTCCAGGTTGGCGCCCGCCTGGAGGGCCTTCAGCGTCAGGGCGCGGTACATCGCGCCGGTGTCGAGGTGCCTGGCGGCAAGGCGCCTGGCCAGTCCGGCCGCCGCGGTGGTCTTGCCGCTGCCCACGGTCCCGTCGATCGTGATGATCATAGGTCGGGGCATTATAGCGGCCGCCGGGGCGCGTGAAAAGGTTGGAAAACCCCTTGCCGCATGCCTAGACTGGCCTGCCATGACCGTGCGAGGCGTCTGGCGAATCCTGAGGCTGCCGCTCGCCGTCACCGCCGTGGCCGACGTGGCCGCCGGCTACGTGGTGGCCTCCCTGCCCGACCTGAGCATGTTCGACTGGCAGCGGCTGGGGCTCGTGGCGGGCATCTCGGCGGGCCTGTACCTCTTCGGCATGGTCCAGAACGACCTGGTCGACCTGCGCCGGGACCGTTTGTTCGGCATTCCGAGACCGCTGGTGACCGGCGAGATCGGCATCGGCGCCGCCGTCGTGCTGCTGGTCCTGGCGGCCGCCCTGGCGGGCGCCTGCGGGGCGGCGCTGCGGGGCGGGGCGCTGGTCCTCACGATCCTGACGTTCGCGGCCATCAACCTGTACAACCTCGGCGCCAAGCACGGGCCCGCTTACGTCGCCATGCCGACGATGGGCCTGTGCCGGGCGATGAACTTCGGCATCGGCGTCCTGGCGGCCATCGGGGCGCCGCGCGAGGTCCACGCCGACCTCTTTGCCCTGTCGGGGCCCCTGTGGGTCCGCCAGGGCCTGGCCCTCTTCTTCGCCGCCTGCATCGTCACCGGTTACAGCATTGCCGCGCGCCAGCAGTCCGTCGTGACGACCCGCGTGTGGCAGGCGGCGTTCGTGGTGTCCGCGATGGTGGGCTTCGGCCTGATCGCCCTGGCGACCCTCCTGCCGCGCGGCAGCGATGAGTCCGCGCAACTGTTCGTTCCGGTGGCGCGGGTGCTGGCGTTCCTGCTGCTGCCGGCCCTCTGGCCGGGCGGGCTGTGGTCGGCAACGGGGCCCGAGCGAAAGCCCGAGGAATATTCGCCCTTCATCGAGCGCGCCCTGTACTGGTTCGTGGTCATGGATGCCGCGTTTGTCCTGGACGGCCTGTTGATTCGGTAGTACTACAACGCCACTTGTGCCCACCAAGTGCCAGGCGAGAACTCAAGCGTACGCCGTGCCTTCAGTAGCGCGTGGGTTTATCCCCCGCGCCTTCCTGCGCGGGGCACAAGGCCCCGCGCTACGGCGCGTAAGTGTAGTTGCGGTAAGAGGTTATGTGCGTTTTCGGCTGCTAACCGGCGTTGTAGTAATAGCACTGGCGTGCTATTCTTCGCGCGGGCGGGAGAATTCCCAGAGGCGGACCAGGGGCAGCCGCAGGACCACTTCCCACTGCCTGCCTTCGGCGATGGTCTGGTGCCTGGCCACCTTGGCGCTTTCCAGAAGCGTTCGGATATCGCGGCGGAAGACCTCATCCTTGGCAGCCCGCTGTCGCACCGTCTGGCCGTCATCGAGGCGGACGGCGTCCAACTGGCGTTCCAGGTCGGAGGCGGCCCGTGCCTTGGCGGCCCTTGCGGCCAGGAGTTGGGCCTGGGCCGCATCCTCGATGTCCTCCGACGGTTTCGCCGTGCCGCGCGCCTCCAGCACCTGCGCGGCCCAGTCGGGCAAGGGCGGGGCGGGGGCCTCCGGCAGCGCCTCCTCGGGCCTGACCTGGTCGGGCAACGGCATGCCGTGGCCCGTCGCGACGAGACGGTCGGTCTTGAGGTTGACGGACAGTTGGTCCACCTCGTCCTCGGGCCAGCGGCTGTCGGCCGGGGCGACGGCCCGCACGTCCTTCAGGACGCGGATGAGGTCGCGGACGGGCGCGGCCACGTCGACCTCGGCGACGCGGTCGGGCATCATCCGCGGGGCGCCCGCCACCGGCAGGCCGCGCATGTAGGTATCGAGAATCGATTCCGCCACGGGGGCGCCGGCGACGAGTTCGCCCAGGGTCCGCGTCGGCCCCAGGCGCAGGCCGCGCACCTGGCTCGCCAGCGCCGCGTAGGCCTGGACGCGCGCGCGGGAGACGGCCTCGACGCGCCCCAGGGCCGTCACGCGCTCCCAGCCCGCCGGAAACATCTCGGGCAGTTCGTCGGGTCGCGCCGCCTCGACCTTCCTGACCCGCTCGGGTGTGATGTCGCGCGGGGGCCGGCCGCAGCCCTCCACGCGCAGGTACCCGTCCATGGCCTGGGCGCGCAGGTCCGGCAGGTCCGTCTTGGCGTCGGGTTTCGCGCCGCAGAGTTGGCCGACCTTCTGCGCAACGGCGTCCAGCGCCACCTCGACGTCGACCTCGGCAACGCCGTCGGAGTAGACCCGCGGGTCGCCGATGAGGCGGGCCGACCGCAGGACCAGCCTGAGCGCGACTTCGCCGTCGCCGGCGGGGCCGAGCGCCGCCCCGACCGTCAGCCCGTCCGCCAGGCGGGCCGCCAGCACCCGGTCGGCCAGGCGGCTGGAGGCGTTCACCTGCGCCGCGCGGATGGCCAGGAGTTTCATCTGGTCAGGCGTCCAGGCCGGCGCGGCCGGGGCCGGCGCGGCGGGCGCGGACGCCCTTGCATCGGCACTGCCGCACACGGCCACCGTCAACAAGAGAATCACAAGACTGGGGCGCATGTCTCTCATTCCATACCCTGCCGCGTCCGGGCAAGCCGATCCCACGTGCCCGATTCTGTCCTCACCTCCGAAGGGGCGAAGGAAGGTAACCCCGTACGGACGCCTGACGCGGCGCGCGCCGCGGTCAGCGCCCGCCGCGAATGGCCTTTTCAAGCGCCCGCAGTTCCGCCGCCCCGCGGTGCACGCGGAGGACCAGGCCGGCCTCCATCGACCGGCCCGGCGCCAGCATCGGCATCCGGCCGCGCTGCCGCAGCGCAGCGCGCGGCGGGAACGGGCAGTTCGCCGGCTCGATGCCCAGGACGTACGTCCCCTGCCCCATCATCTTCCACTCCATGATATACGGCAGGGCCGCCTTGCGCCACTCCAGCGCGAGGGCCGTCCCGCCGTCGAGGTCCGGGTTGACCAGTGCCGCGCGGCAGAGGCCGCGGCGGTCGGCCCTGGCCTCCATCTCGTAGGTCATCTCGCTGTAACCGGGGGTGGGCGGCTGCATCTCGCCGTGCCGCTTGACGCCCGTGGCCGCATGGTCCGTGACCGGCCGGATGGACTGCTTGGCCACCAGCAGGCGGCTCTTCTCCGACAGGAGCGGCCACCCCAGGTTGACGTGGTAAAGGAGCATCGCGGTGCTGACGTCGTGGCCGGCGTTGGTGATGTGGTCATCGATGCGGATTTCGCACGAGCCCAGGGCGGTCGTAATGGTGCGCTCCAGGACGAGGGTGGGCTTGAAGACCTCGGCCTCGGCCATGCGGCCGCGGACGCGCAGGACGTACCGGCCGCCTTCCCAGCCGCGCTGGAGAGCCACGTCCTCGGCCGCAAGGCTGGAGGCGCGGCCGTGGAGGCCCCATGATTCGCCGCTGTCGTCCGAGTCGGGCGCCCCGAAGTGCCTCAGGCCGCACGTCGTCACCAGGCCGCCGTGGAACATCTTGAGCCAGCCGAAGCCCTGCGGGTCGAACCGCTCCGGCCGCACGTCGCCCGTGCTGGACCGCCAGGCGAGCGCACGCCCGGCAAAGCGGCAGGCGCCGATGTCGAGGCACCGGTCGGGCAGCACGGTGAACTCCAGGCCCGACCCGGTCCAGAAGTCGATGCCGCGCATGCCGCGCGCAGGGCCGTCGTCGAAGACGAACGGCCTTGCGCCGGCCACCTGGTCGATGCGGCCGACGCGTGCGGCAAGGTCGGCGGGCGTCAGGTTGTCGCCGAAGATTTCAAGCATGGCTCACCTCGCGCAAAACGTATGTGTTTACCGTGCCTGCAACGCCTGTCATTCTGAGCGAGCGTAGCGAGCGAAGAATCTCAACCGTCCGAACAGCGAGATTCTTCGGCCCCGTAAACG
>Ga0315285_10008317_pt1 | contig 10646 bp, 6 predicted proteins | sample YL17G09_36_MG_FD_203698 | JGI IMG/M metagenome (GOLD analysis project Ga0315285, IMG submission 203698) | Sediment microbial communities from Yellowstone Lake, YNP, Wyoming, USA - YL17G09_36 | ecosystem: Environmental > Aquatic > Freshwater > Lake > Sediment | place: USA: Wyoming | collected... | reverse complement strand
AGATCCAGCCCGTGAAAGCCGGGGTCGTAGAAGAAGTCGCGCTCGGTGCGCCAGGCCTGGTGGTACATGTGCTCCCACTCGGCGCGGGGATCGGAGCGGACCTCCAGGTTGTCCGTGCGCAACGCGTTCGGGGACGGAGCGCCCGGCGCCGCTGGGGGCGCGGGGGCTGGAGGGGCGGCAGCCGGGGCGCCGGCAGGGCCAGGCGCCATGGGCCGCAGCGGGGCGATCATCCAGCGGTCGCCCTGCCGGTAGAGCGTCTTCTCCCCGTTGTGCGCCACCTCGAAATTACGCACCCCGCTGATGACCACGTCGGACTTACGGGCCTTCAGATCGTAACGGTGCACGGTCAGTCCGGGCGACTCGGGGCCGAAAATGGGAGGGGGAGCCTCGACGGCCAACAGCACGCCCGCCTTGGCCACTTGCAGGCCACCATAGCGGCGGGCCGGCAGGGGCATCGCCAGGATGCGCTGCCCGATGTTGTCGAAGTCGATCTTGACAGCGACCGCCTGGGGCTTGGCCGGCGCCTTCTTTTCTGCTGACTCCTGACTCTTGTCTTCTGACTTCTTCTCTTCGGCGGCCTTCTCCTCGTCGCTCTCCGGCGCGAGCGGAGAGGGGACGTCCTTGGCCAGCACCGCCAGGTAGATGCTGCTGGAGACCTGACGCGTGAGCCCGTGCAGATCCAGCTCCATCGACGGGCCTACGTCGGTGCTCGCGGTGAAGTAGAGGTACTTGCCGTCCTGGTCGAAGACCGGGTACTGGGCGTCGCTCATGCCGTCGGTGATCTGGGTGCTCTTGGCTTCCGCCAGCGAGTAGAGGAAGATGGCCCGCAAGTTGTTGCTGAGCTTGCGAGCATAGGCCAGCCACTTCGAGTCCGGCGACCAGGCGGGGACCAGTTCGGCGCTGCCGGGCCAGTAGAGGTCCTGATCCACTTTGACCGGTTTGCCCTGGGCGATATCCACGTACCAGATGTTGAGGTGGCAGTCGATGTAGGCGATCTTCTGGCTGTCGGGCGACCACCGCGGGTAGCGGTAGAACGCGGGCGGATCGCCCAGGTTGATCTTCTTGACCTCGCCCTGGCCGCCTTGCGGGCGCAGGTGCAGCGCGTACTCGCCGGACTCGTCGGAGAAGTAGGCAATGGTCTTGCCGTCCGGCGACCAGGCCGGGTCGCGCTCCACGATGGCGGGAGTGTCGGTAAGGTTGCGGTAGTCGCCCTTCTCGGCGGGCACGGTGAGGATCTCGCCGCGGGCCTCGAACACGGCGCGGGCGCCGGTGGGGGAGATGTGCGGGCTCTGAAGCCGCCGGCCCACGTTGACCAGGCGCGGGCGCACCTCGGGAAAATCGCCGGCGACGCGGACGCTGACCTGGCTGGTCCGGCCGGACTTCAGGTCACAGAGGTGCAACGCGCCGAACTGCTCGTAGACAATGGCGTCGGGCCCGGCCCCGGCCGACTTGAGGTCCAGGCCGGCGTTCGGCACGACCTGCGCCACCTTCTTGGTCTTGGTGTCGTACGAGAACAGGCTGACGGGGCCATTGCGGTCCGACAGGAAGTACACCTTGTCGCCCACCCACATGGGTTCGTAATCGTTGGAGTTGGTGCGGGGGACCTTCTCGATGCGGCCCGTGGCGAGCGTGGCCAGCCAGATGGTCGTGGTGCGCCCGCCTCGGTAACGCTTCCAGGCATAGAAGGCGCGGGGCAGCGGCACGTAGGCCAGGCGCGAGCCGTCCGGCGAGTAGGAGGCCTCATAGCCCATGGGCAGGGGCACCTTCTCCGGGAGGCCGCCGTCTAGCGCGACCGTGAACAACTCCGAGAAGCGGGAGTAAGCCGTGCGGTTCGAGGTGAACAGGATACGCCTGCCGTCCGGCGTCCAGCCCAGCACCGTGTCCGGGGCCGGGTGCCAGGTGAGCCGGCGGGGCGTGCCGCCCGCGGCGGGCATGACGAAGACGTCGGTGTTGCCGTCGTACTCGCCGGTGAAGGCGATCTGGGCGCCGTCGGGCGAGAAGACGGGGTTGCGCTCCACCCCCGCGCCCGTGGTCAGCCGCGTGGCTTCACCGCCCGCGCGCGGCACGCTCCACAGGTCGCCCGCGAAGACGAACACGATGTGGGTGCGGCTCAGGGTGGGTTTCTGCGTGAGCAGCAGGTGGTCGGCGGCAGCCAGGCACGCCACCGAGACCAGAAGGATCAGGAACAGCCGGACAAAGCAGCGCATGGCAGGACCTCGTGAAAGATCCACTATAGCGCGGAAACCGGGAAACGGTGAAAGAGTGTACTGTGCCGGTTTTCGGTTTTCCCCGGTTTTCCTACACTGCGTCGGAGATGCTGGAGAAGGTGAAGTCAGAGGAAACCAGCGGTGGGGCAATCATAGAGCCGCCCTCGAGGCCACGGACGCGCATCGGGCGGCCCAGGCGCCGGACGTTCTGAAGCAGGCGCACGGGGCTCTCGTTGAAGCGGAAGTTCACCACCGGGTTGCTGATTTTGCCCTTCTCGATGAGGAACAGCCCGTCGCGGGTGAGGCCAGTCAGTTGCAGGGTCTTGGGGTTGAGCACCCGGATGTACCAGAAGTGGGTCACCAGCAGACCGCGCTCGACGGAAGCGACGAGATCTTCGAGGCTGGCTTCGGCGCCTTCGAGCAGCATCGAGCCGGGGAAGGGCGTCGGTTGGTTACCGGCCTTCTGGGCCCAGTAGCGGTCGTAGTAGAGGTTGCGCACCACGCCCTGGTCGATCCAGGTCATCTTGCGCGTGGGGAGGAAGTCCAGGGACCAGGGCGGGGAAGGGAGCCGCGTGTCGAACGGGTCGCTGCGCAGAGTCACCATCTCCGGGAAGAGCTTCTCGCCCAGCAGGGTGCCGCCGGCCGGTTTGCTGAGGAAGGAGCGGCCCTCCTCGGCCATGCGGGCACTGAAGGAGAACGCCGCCATGCGCAGCAGGTCGCCGGAGGCCGCGGCTTCGAGCACCACGGTGTACTTGCCGGGTTCCAGGCGGACGGGCTTGCGCCAGCGGAGGCATTTCTCGACCGCCACGGCGGCCAGCGCGGCGCCGTCCAGCTCGCTGACCCGGACGGCGGGCTGCGCGGCCCAGCCGGAACTCGAGCCGTCCGGCGTGCGGATGGTGGTGGAAAGCCGCGAGTCGGTCGAGCGGTGATAGCCAAACAGGCCCTTCTTGTTGGCGAGGGCGGAGGTCTCCGCGGAGCGCTCGAAGAACCCGGCGGCCACCAGCCTCTCCTTGGTGGCCGCGGCGATGATGGCGCGGATGTGCGGAATGATCTCTGGCGCGCGCGCGCGGGCGGTCTCCTGGGCGAAGTTGGCGAGGGCGGGATACGGCTGGGGCCCGAGCGGCGGCATGTGCTCGGGGTTGGCGGGCGCGAAGCCGGCCAGCTCTTCGGAGCGCTTCACGGCTGCGCGCAGCGCGTCGTCGTCGATCGAGTCGGTGCGGGTGGCGCCGGTCTTCTGATCGCGGGTCGAGGAGATGACCAGGGTACGCTCCACGGTGAAGCCGGAAGTGGTGATGCCGTTGTTGGCGAAGCGGATGTTCAGGTCCTCGGAACTCCCCAGCGTGACCGCGCATTCGGGGAAGGTCGAGTAGGAGAGGATCTTCTCGGCGAGTTTCTGGGCTTGATCTCGGGTGAACATGTTCAATCCGTCTGAATGACATTGACCTGGCGGAAGCGCGCCGGCGCGCAGCCGTGGCTGACCGCGTTGACCTGCATGGGCTCGCCCTTGCCGTCGTTGGGCGTGCCGAACTGTCGCCAGAGGGACTGCGCGGCGATGCCGTCGCAGGCCTGCCAGAAATCGGGCGTGCGCGACTGGTAGGCCACGCGCGCGAGCATCCCGCGCCTCTGGCCGCCCTTGATCTCCCAGAAGGCGTCGCCGCCGAACTGGAAGTTGTAGCGCTGCTGATCGATGGAGAAGCTGCCGTCGCCGTCGATGAGGATGCCGTCCTCGACGCCCGCGATGAGGTCCCCGAGCGAGGTCTGAGGCGCGCCGGCGGCCAGCCAGATGTTGGGCATGCGCTGGAAGGGGATGCTGGACCAGGATTGGGCGAAAGCGCAGCCGCGCGATTCCTTCTCCCCGGCCAGGGGCGCCATCTCGCGCGTGGTCTGGTAGTGGCGGAAGATGCCCCGGTCAATGATGGTGAAGCGCGTGGTCTTGACGCCATCGTCGTCGTAGCCAGCGGTGGCCAGGCCGTGCTGGTAAGTGCGGTCGCCGTGGAAGGTGACGAGGTGGCTGCCGAGGCGCAGCTTGCCGGCCTGGTCCGGGGTGAGGAAGCTGGTGCCGGCGAAGTTGGCCTCGTAGCCCAGGGCGCGGTCGAGCTCGGTGGGGTGCCCGATGCTTTCGTGGATGGTGAGCCACAGGTGGCTGGGCATCAGGACGAGGTCTTTCTTGCCCGGCTTGACCGGCGGGGCGGCCAGGTGCTCGAGCACCTCCTGGCGGATCCTCCGTGCGTTCTCCAGGAAGTTGAGCTGGGCGACGTACTCCCAGCCGGCCTCGAGGGGCTCGGGGACGTAGTTCCGCGTGCGCGTGATGCCCTGGAGGAAGTCCACGGCGGTGGCGGCCAGCCGGGGGAAGGTGTGAATGACCAGTTGCTGGATGGAGGAGCCTTCCGAGGAGGCGAAGTACTTGTCCTCGGAGCGGAACCACAGCGTGGCGACGGCGGCGAAGACGCGCTGCTCCTGCTTGATTTCGTGGGCCGCCTGGCGGAGCAGCTCGAGTTTCTCGCGCACCGGGACATCGAAGGGGTTCTTCTCGAACGGGGAGCGCCAGCGGTCGCGGTAAGCTTTGACCGGGGCCAGCACCACCGGCCGGCCCTTGAGCGGCGCGTTGGCGCGCGCCACCGTGACCGCCTCGCGGGTGATGCGGGCGATCTCCTGGGAGGTGACCACGGGCGAGGCGGCGAAGCCCCAGGCGCCGTCGGCGATGACCCGCACGCCGAAGCCGAAGCTGTCGCTGTCGGTGATATGGGGGACCTCGAGGGTCTTGCCGGTGCCGCGCTCGGGACTCAGCCGCAGCATGAGGTTCTGGTTGCGGTAGCGCACGATGCGGATGTCGCAGTAGCCGGCCTGGAGCCGCTGGGCTTCCCGCAGCGCCACTGCGCCCAGCTTCTCGAGCTCCGGAGAGGGCGCCTGGGAATCGGCCGGCGCGGCGAATAACTCCGCGGCCAGGCAGGCCGAGGAACCGAGAAAGGTTCGTCGCGTGATCATGGAATTGGACCTCTGTAGCAACCGGTGGTCATGGAGTCTTGTCCTTTGAGTAGCAGAGCTGCGCGAGGGGGCAGGCGGCGCAGCGGGGCTGGCGCGCCACGCACAGCCGGCGCCCGTGCAGGATCAGTTGGTGGGAGAAGAGGATCCAGCGGGGCTGGGGGATCACCTTGATGAGGTCCGGCTCGATCTTGCCGGGGTCCTTCTGGCGCGTCAGATCGAGGCGTGGCGCGACCCGCTGAACATGCGTGTCCACGACGATGCCGCTGGCGATCGCGTAGGCGGTCCCCAGAACCACGTTGGCCGTCTTGCGGGCCACGCCGGGGAGGGTGAGCATCGCCTCCATGGTGCGGGGCACCTGGCCGCCGAAGTCCGCCAGGATTTTCTTCGCCGCCCCGATCAGCGACTTGGCCTTGTGGTTGAAGAAGCCGGTCGAGCGGATGTCCTGGGCCAATTCGTCCTGGCTGGCGTGGGCGAAGTCCGTGACGGTGGGGTACTTGGCGAACAGGCCCGGGGTGATGGCGTTGACGCGCTTGTCGGTGCACTGCGCCGAGAGGATGGTGGCCACCAGCAGCTCCCACGGGTCGCGGTAAACCAGCTCGGTGGTGGCCCCGGGGTAGGTCCGGTTCAGGATGGCAAGCAGGCTGCGGAGGCGCGCCTGGCGCTCGGCGGCGGTCTGGGGCTTCTTCGGACGTGCGCGAGCGGCGGGCATCGGGCGCCTCCGGTTACGGTGAGGTGATGCGAAGATCCACCCGCAGGAACTGCCAGTCGGGCAGCTCGTAGACTCTCAGCTTGGTGTCCAGGGGAACCTTCAGGTCCTTGGACTCGCTGGCCGCGAGCAGGGGGATCTTGAAAGAGAAGGTCCCCACGGGCTTCTGCTCGCTCTTGGCGCTGATGGCCTTCAGGCTCACGTTGGCGGCCAGGTCGCCGATCTCGGCGGTCGAGTGGTTGACCACCACGAACTGCACGAAAGCCTTCTGCTTGAGATCCTCGGTGAGGCGCAGGCCGGTGATCTCGAGGTGGCGCACCATGGGGTGGGCCTGGACGGCCTCAGGCGAGGGCAGGGAAGGAGGCTCGAGGGCCGGAGCGGCCGGGCGGGGCGCGGCGGGCGAGCGGAGTTTCTGGTAGGCGAAGTAGCTGCCGCCGAGGACCACGGCGAAGGCCAGCGCAAACAGCAGGGCCAGCGCCCAGCCGGGCAGGCCAGGGCGCGCGGGCTGCGGAGCCGGAGCGGGCGCCGCAGGTGGCGGGGCGGACCGCGCAGTGGCTTCCTCGAGGGGCGGCGGGGCGGCTCCTTGACCCGCGCACTGGGGGCATTCCGAGTAGGAAGGCGGCACTTCCGCGCCGCACTTCGGGCAGATCCAGGTGAACATTCCCTTCCACTTTACCGCAACGCGCCGGGAGTGCCCAGCGGCTGCGCTGGCTCCGCCGCCGAAGCTGGCCGAACCACGGCCGTAGCACGTTACGGTGCGGCCCTGGTTCGAGCCCCACAGGCTGATGGGAATGTTCATGCCCTCGCGGATGGTGGCGATCGAGTACCCGGAGCGGATCACGGCGCCGCCGCCCTCGCCGGTCAGCCAGGAGAGCACCGGCAGGTCCGTCTTCGGAACCACCCAGGCGAAACCCAGCGAGGGCGCGACGTTCCTCCAGAAGATGCCATAGAAATGCTGGCCGCGCTGGGCGGGGATGAACTGCGGAACGGCGCCGGTCAGCGTACCCGGCTTGAAATGGCAAAGCTGATGGCCGGGAAGACCGCCGAGCCGATGGATTGCTGGCAGCTGGTCACTTGCATGAACTGCGCGCCGAAATTCCACAGGTGCGAGCTCGCGCGGAACGGGCTGCTGACGTAGTTGAACGTCGGCGCATAACCCCTCCACTGAATTATTGCGGTTGTAATCGTTGTTAGTGGTGATGCGGTCAACCAGGCTTCCGGTCTGCGGCGTAGCCAGCCGGAGGTACTGGTTCAGGGCCGACTGGACCAACGGATCCGGGGTGGTCGGAAACTGCCGGATACTTGCCGGCAGCGTCTGATTGGCGGCGCGCGCCAGATTGAAGAGGCTCACCTCCCGGACCTGCCGGGTGGCCGTGTCCTGGTACTTGAAAAAGCCCTGCACGGCCTCAGGCGTGGGCGCCGTGGCCGAGCCGCTGTTCGGCACGCCAGCGTAGCACAAGGCGCCTCCCGGCGGCTCTCCCCCGGCGCAACCGTGATCCGCACGTAAGCACTAGTCCGGCCAGGGGGCCGGACGCGGACGGGGGCGTCCGCCCCACCCCGGCCCGCCGTAGGGCGGCTCACTTGGCCGGTGATAATCCCAGGAACCCGCGCGCCACGCCACCGGGCGTCGCACGGAGGCAGCCCCTGGCTAGGTACGGATCAGGTTCGTTGCCCAGGGACTTGCGAAGCAGGACTAGCATGGGAGTATGGAGTTCTTCCGCCGGGCCGCGGGCACGCCAGGGAAGCTCGGCGTGCTGGCGGGCACTTTTAACCCGCCCACGCGAGCGCACCTGGCGCTGGCCCGCGCGGCGCTGGCGCTGGTGGACGAGGTGTTGTTCGTGCTGCCCCGCGAGTTCCCTCACAAGACTTACGAAGAGGCCGGCTTCGCCGAGCGCCTCGCCGTGCTGGAAGCGGCCCTGGCCGGCGAGCCGCGCTGCTCCATCGGGGCCACGGAGAAGGGCCTGTTCATCGACATCGCGCGGGAGTGCCGCGCGGCATACGGAGACGCCGAGTTGTATTTCCTGTGCGGGCGGGACGCGGCCGAGCGGGTCGTCAACTGGGACTACGGCCGCGCCGGGGCGATCGCCGAGCAAGTCCGCGAGTACCAACTTCTGGTGGCGGCCCGGCGGGGCCGCTACGAACCCCCGAGCGAGCTGCGGGAACGCATTCACCCGCTGCCGGTTGAGGAAGGCTACGACGAAATCTCCGCCACCGAGGTGCGTGAACGCATCCGCCGCGGCCAGCCGTGGGAGCATCTGGTGCCGGAGGCGGTGGTGGCGCTGGCGCGCGAGCTGTACGCCGGCGCTTGAGCGGTTCAGTCCTTCTGGGTGGCTCCCAGGAAGGCGTGCAGGCGGTGACTGCGGCTGGGGTGGCGGAGCTTGCGCAGGGCCTTGGCCTCGATCTGCCGGATGCGCTCGCGGGTGACGGCGAAGTACTGGCCGACTTCCTCGAGGGTGTGCTCGCTGCCGTCGCTCAGGCCGAAGCGCATCTTGATGATCTTCTCCTCGCGGGGGCTCAGCGTCTTCAGCACCTCGGCGGTCTGCTCGCGCAGGTTGAGGTTGATGACGGCTTCCGAGGGCGAGACCACGCGCCGGTCCACGATGAAATCGCCCAGGTGGGATTCCTCCTCCTCGCCCACCGGCGTCTCCAGCGAGATGGGTTCCTGGGCGGTGCGCAGCACCTTGCGGACCTTGTGGACGGGCAGGTCCATGCGCCGCGCCAGCTCGTCGGTGGTGGGCTCGCGCCCCAGCTCCTGCTGGAGCCGGCGCTGCGTGCGGACCAGCTTGTTGATGGTCTCGATCATGTGCACGGGGATGCGGATGGTGCGCGCCTGATCCGCGATGGCCCGGGTCATGGCCTGCCGCACCCACCAGGTAGCGTAGGTGGAGAACTTGTAGCCGCGCTGGTAGCTGAACTTGTCTACGGCCTTCATCAGGCCGATGTTGCCCTCCTGGATGAGGTCCAGAAACTGCAAGCCGCGGTTGGTGTAACGCTTGGCAATGGAGACCACCAGGCGCAGGTTGGCCTCGATCAACTGCTTCTTGGCGCACTCGGCTTCCAGCTCGCCGCGCTCGATGACTTGCAGGGTGCGCCGCAACTCGGCGGCCGAGGCGCCGCACCCCTCCTCGAGCTGCTGGAGCCGCAGGTTGTGCTGGCGCAGCTCCTTGCGCAGTTCGCGCGCCTGCGACGGGGCGCCGGAGGGTTCCTCGAGGCGGCGCTGGAGGCGCGCGACCTCACGCTCCAGCGGGCGAAACTCCTCGACCGTGCGCCGGACCTGGTCCACCAGGCGGCGCTGGTAGAGCGTGCTGAAGGGGATCTCGCGGGCCAGCCGCGCGATGCGCACCGTCATACGGGCCAGGTTGTGGCGCAGCGCCCGGAACTGCTTGGGCTTTATGGTGCGCGGAATGGCCAGGGCTTTCTGGCGCAACTGCTGGGCTTTCCGGTAGTGTTTGTTGATTTCCTCGATAATCCTGACGGTTTTCTGCCGCTGGGCCTCCAGGCACTCCTCGTTGACGCCCAGGTCGGGCAGGGTGACCACATCGCGGACCTCCGCCGCGCCGGTCAGCAGGTCCTCACCCAGCCGGAGCAGCTCGCGGGTCATCAGGGCGGAACGGGAGAGGGCCTTGCGCACCGCCCGCTGCCCGCGCTCGACGCGCTTGGCCAGGCCGATCTCCCCCTCGCGCGTCAGCAGCGGCACGGTGCCCATCTCGCGCAGGTACGTCCGCACCGGGTCGTTGGTCTTGTCGGTGAACTCGGGGCCGAGCTCGAGCTCGGCGAGGTCCTCGACCTCCTCGACCTTCTCCAGCCGGGGCTCGTCGAGAATCTCGACGCCCGCCCCATCCAGGGTGACCAGGATGTCTTCCAGCTCGGGGCCTACGGCCAGCTCGTCGGGCAGCAAGGTGCTGACCTCGTCGTAGAGGACGTAGCCCTTTTCCTTGCCCACGTCCATGAGCTGTTTCAGCCGGCCATACTTGTCATCAGCGCCCACGAACCCCCTATACCCTAACCGGCACAGCAGTGAGTATCCCTGCCATTGTACAACACCACCTGCGGCGGAAAGTCACCGCCGGTCCAGGCGCGTGAGCTCCTCGGTCCAGCGCATGGCCGCTTCCCGGTCGCCGTTGCGCTCGGCCTCCCGCACCCGCGCGCGCAAGGCCGCGCGGCGCGCCTGGTGGTCGGCGTTGGTGAGCGTCTGCACGCAGGCCAGGGCTTGATCGAGCGGCTTGGCCCCTTCATCTGCCTCATCGGCAAAGGCCACTGCGGCCAGGAGCGCTTTGTCGCCCTCCTCGAGGCGGGACTCGAGTTCCGCGAAGCTGAACTCGGGTCCGGCCTCGCTCATGGCGGCCAGGGCCTGGAGGATGCGCCGCGTAGCGAGCTGCTCGAAGCCGGGCATGGCCCGGAGGATGGGCAGGACCTGCTGGCGCGCCTCCGCGCTGGCCAGCAGGGCCGCCAGCAGGATTCTCTCGACCGGCTTCAGGGGCGGCAGCGGCGGCGGGGTGGCGGACTCGCGCCGCTGGGCGGCGGCCTTGCGGAAGTGCTCCAGCACCAGGCCCGTTTCGACGCCCAGGTAGGTGGCCAAATCGTTGGCGATGGTGGCGCGCTCGAGCTTGTCGGATACCTGCTGGATGGCCGGCAGCAGGAACTGGAGGCTGGCCAGGCGGCCTTCCGCAGTGCGCATGTCGTAGCGGGCGCGCGCCCGGTCGGCCAGCCAGTAGAAGTAGCCGGGGGCGCGCTCGAGGCGCTGGCGG
>Ga0315285_10008312_pt1 | contig 10648 bp, 9 predicted proteins | sample YL17G09_36_MG_FD_203698 | JGI IMG/M metagenome (GOLD analysis project Ga0315285, IMG submission 203698) | Sediment microbial communities from Yellowstone Lake, YNP, Wyoming, USA - YL17G09_36 | ecosystem: Environmental > Aquatic > Freshwater > Lake > Sediment | place: USA: Wyoming | collected... | reverse complement strand
GTTTATAAAGAGTGTCGGCGATCATGCGCACCGTATAACCGTGGGGTATCACGATAGTCACTTCTTCATGGTGACCGAACAGAGGGAAAAACAAATAATATACCGCTCCCCCTGCAAGCACCGCCGCACTAAGAATAACATACAAAAGCTTTTTTCTCGTCTGAAGGTAGCGTATTGCCCATAAAATGCCGTACAGACTATAGCCTGCGATGAGAAGCAGGAAAAGAACCCCGGCAAGCCATACGTAAGCCGCCGGCATCACGACGCGTTTTATCCCCGCAGGTATTTTCATATACCGAGCTTCTTCAGCTTCCTGAATAACGTCGCTTTGTGTACGCCGAGCCGTACGGCCGCCAACTGTTTATTTCCCTTAGTCTCCTTCAGGATGGCGCTGAGATACAGGCGCTCGAGTTCGTCGAAACCGCTGATGTGCGAGAGCATTTCCCGGTCCGGCGTGACGAGGCCGTCCTGCGTTGACGAAGGCAGGTGCCGTACGCCGATCATCGGTTCTTTACAAAAGATAAATGCATGCTCGATGGCATTCTCCAGTTCGCGTATATTACCGGGAAATTCGTGGGCTATGAGCACCTCCATCGCCTCCTGCGAAATCCCGGCGATCGACTTTCCGTAGCGGGTGTTGAACCGTTCGATAAACCGGTCGCAGAGCAGCGGAATGTCGCAGCGCCGCTCACGCAGCGGAGGGAGCTTTACCGTGACGACATTGATACGGTAGTAAAGGTCCTCGCGAAAGGCGCCTTTTTTCACCATGCCGTAAAGGTCACGGTTCGTCGCGGTAAGGATTCTGACGTCGGCGCGCACCGGTGCGGTGCCGCCGAGCGGTTCATACACCTTTTCCTGAAGCACCCGCAGAAGCTTCGCCTGCATGGCGGCAGATATGTCTCCTATTTCATCAAAAAATATCGTCCCCTTCTCGGCACAAGCGATCTTGCCGGGTTTGTCTTTCTTTGCGTCGGTAAATGCGCCGGCGCGATAGCCGAACAGTTCCGATTCAAGCAGCGTATCGGGCAGCGCAGCGCTATTGACGGCAACAAACGCCTGGTTGCTCCTGGATGAAAGTTCATGGAGCGAGCGCGCGACAAGTTCTTTCCCGGTACCGCTTTCACCGCATATCAGCACCGGTGCCATGGCATTGGCTATCTCGGGCAGGATCTCGAAGATCTCCCGCATTGCGGGACTCCGGCTCACCATGGAATGGAACCTCGACTTTTCGAGGAGCTCGTGCCGCAACCCCGCCACCAGCGCTTCGGCCTTCGCTGTTGCTTCGCGCTGTTTCTCAAGCTGGGCTTCCTGCCTTTTCCGGTTTTCAGTGCAGTCTTCGACCTGCGCCAGATACGCGGAAGGTCCGTTTTCCCCGACACCAAGGGGGGTCACGTGCCAGTCAAACCAGCGGCTTTCCGTTTTGTTTATCGGTTTTGCCGCACGGGAACATATCTCACGTTTCATGCCGTTTCCTGCATGTAATTCTTTCTTTTCGGCATCAGAAAGGGCAAGCATGGCAAAAAGTGTTTGTAGTGCGGTTCCGGTAACGTCCCTCTCCGGCAGTCCGAACATCTCTTTGAAGGCGTCATTCCGGTCTATCAATACGCCCTCACGGTTGAACAGCGCGATGCCGATCGGCGACCGCTGGAAAATGGTCCTGAAACACTCTTCGCTTTCCCTGAGCTGCGCTTCAGCGGCGATTCTTTCGGAAATATCAACCATGCAGGTCCTGATGCCGACGATAGTCCCGTTTTTCGCGATAGGCGCGGAATTGATCACGACATGCCGCACGTCGCCTGTTTTTGTATGCAGACGATAGACAGAAGGGTTTCCGTAATCACCGTGGAAAATATTGTGGATGTCCCGTGCTATCCGTTCGTGGTCTTCGGGGAAAATGTAATCGTTGGCATTGACGCCTCTTTTAAATTCTTCCCGTGAGAAGCCGAACGTTGTGAGCGCCATTTCGTTGACATAGGTAAGATTAAGCGCAAGGTCCATCTCGCAGATAATACCGGGGAGCAGCTCGGCGATCTCCTTGAAGCGCCGTTCACTCTCCGCGAGATCGTCGCGCACCCTTTTCAGATCATCGACGGACGCCTGCTTTTTTTCTGCTTCAATCATGTCTTTTCCGCTTCCCACTCAAATATAGTTAATTCGTATCCGGAGGCTTTCTACCAGTGAATCTCCGCGGATAGGAGTCCGCGGCTTCGTTGCTTTCGGGAGTTACCGAAGATTGCCTCGCTCTCTGGGGTCCCCCACCCTTCGGGCGCCCCCTATGTTCGCTCGACAACCTCGGTAACTCCCGTATAGTAAATAACGCAGTTCTAGGATAGAAAGACTAATGTCGCGCCCTCCCCGCCCTCGCGCGGCAAACCGCTTCTGAAATCTCTCACGCTCAACACGAGTTCTCTTTCAAGCATCTGGTGCACCAAGTTTTTAAGTACCGGTCCCTCGTTATAACCGCTGTGACGGCCCCGGCCGTGGATGACCAGCAGCTCCTTTATGCCGCGGTTTTTGCATGAATCAATCGTCAGGCGTATACGGCGGGACGCTTCATCGCTCGTCAAGCCATGAAGATCGAGAGTCATGCGCAACACGCCGCCTTTCCCCCGCGCGATATCCGAAACGCGCGACTTTTCGGGCTTTGGCGCACAGTCGTCCTTGTTCCGCGTGCCGTGGACATCCATATAGGACAGGATGTCTTCGGTCGTTCCCGGAACCGTTCGCGGCGGGCGCTGATAACGTAATCGTTTCATAATACCATCAGCTCAGATTTCCGTCTGGAGACTATCATCCGGAGCAATCTGCTCATTGTTGCCTTCGCTCCTGCTTAGCAGCGATACTAGCGACGCTAGCTTCGCTAGCATTTCTTTTTTCCATTCCGCAAAATCGCCGGCCAAGATCCTTTCCCGCGCGGTCCGTACCAGCTCCATATAGAAATGGACATTGTGCAGCGTCAGCAGGCGCAGGGCGAGGATTTCTCCGGCCATATACAGGTGGCGCACATAGGCTCGACTGAAATTTTTGCATGCGTAGCAGGCGCATGCCTCATCCAGAGGACGTTCGAACTCCCGGGTATAGGCTGCATTACGGATATTCAGCTTGCCGTTCCGTGTAAAGGCAGACCCGTTTCGCGCGTTCCGCGTCGGGAGCACGCAGTCGAACATGTCGATCCCGCGCTCTATGCATTCCAGCAAGTCAACAGGCGTTCCAACCCCCATAAGATATCGCGGCTTTTCCTGCGGCAGAAGTCCGGCGGTGAATGCGGCGATACGATACGTCGTCGTTATTTCCTCTCCTACCGCAAGTCCGCCGACCGCGTAACCCGGAAAATCTATTGCGACCAGTTCGCGCACACAGCGCTCACGCAGATCATCGCTCGTGCCGCCCTGAACTATTCCGAATAGCGCCTGAGCATGGCCGTAATGGAACGGCAGCCGCGCATGTATTTCGGCGCACTGTTTCGCCCACCTGATGGTCCGGTCGACCGCCCGTTCGATATGCGCGGTATCGGCGTCCGACGGCGGGCACTCGTCGAACGCCATGATGATGTCCGCGCCAAGGTTGTGCTCGATCTCCATCACGCGTTCGGGCGAGAAAAAACGCTCCGAGCCGTCGATGTGCGATCGGAACACAACTCCGTCATCGTTGATTTTAGAGATATCGCGCAGGCTGAATACCTGATATCCGCCGCTGTCCGTGAGGATGGCGCGTTTCCATGCCGCGAACTTATGCAGACCACCCCCGGAACGGATGATCTCATCTCCGGGGCGCAGGTGCAGATGGTAGGTATTGGCAAGAACGCACGAGCATCCGCATTCACCGAGTTCCGCTGGCGAGAGCGCTTTGACCGTCGCCTGGGTGCCCACCGGCATGAAAATCGGGGTAAAGACCATTCCGTGGGCGGTCTGCAGAACGCCTGCACGCGCCGATGAACGCTGGTCGGTTTTTTCTATCTTGAAATTAAAAGCCTTCATACATCGGACATAAATCGTATTATGAGTTTATTATCGCTCCCGGCAAACACCTTTTCACCGGCAAGTATCGTTTATTCCTTGCGGGACTTTACGATCGCGGCTTCCTGCGTATCAGGGCACTTATCAAGAAGCTTTTTCCAGACAAGTTCTCTAGACTTGTCTTTGCCCATTTTCTCGTAACACAATCCGAGCTTGTAAAGCGCCACGCACGCTTTTGTCCCCTGGGGAAATTTCTTAACATACAGGAGCAGCACGCTTTCGGCGTCCTCGTACTCCTTTTTCGCGTAATGGCACTCTCCAACCCAGAATTCGGACTCCTGTCCCTGAGGAGATTCGGGAAAACGCGAAGAGATGTCCCTGAAACTTTTCTTCGCGATATCAAACCTCCCTGCATTGAAATCGCGCGTGGCGATCTGGAAAAGCTTACCGATCTCTGCGTTGCGGGAATTCACCGAAAGCGAATCGGACGCCAGTCTTGCTTCGAGCTGCCGCTGGAAATCGGCCGTTTTATCGTCGATCCTTGATAACCGGTACTGGTTCTCCGAAAGGCCGCTGCCCACGTCCCCGATCTGCTTTTCGATCTCACTGAACCGCACCTGCTGATCGGCGCGGATAAGCCGCAGCATCTCGTTCTGTATCTGCTGCTGTTCATCGATCTTTTTCTCAAGCCGCGCGATCTCGGTTTTGAGCGAATCCCGTACATTATACAGTTCCTGGGTCCTGAGGGCGGTTATGTAGGAACAGCCTTGCAACACCATCCCCAAATAAAGAATAATTCCAACAACAGACCATTTTTTCATATACTTTATTCCTTTGAGTAGTATTCACTTTCGCCTGTTTTATTTCCCCCAATCCGGCATCATAACGTCGCCGCTCGACGTTACCTGCCTGACCCTGCTGCCGTCCGGCCTCATCACATAAAAATCGCTTTTTCCGCCGGAACGTGTGATAAATCCTATCAGCAAGCCATCAGGCGACCAGGTCGGATATTCATGTTGTCCCGGAAAGTCAGTCAACGGCATTTCGTTCGAACCATCCGGCGACACCGTCCAGATATCGAGCTTGCCGTCATCGCGCATGGACGTGAAAACGATCCGGTCCCCTTTCGGAGACCATGCCGGCGAATCGCAATACCGGCTCCTGTGGGTGATCCTTCGCTGGTTGGCGCCATCCGCATCCATTATGTAAATATTCGGGTTGCCCGGCCGGTCCGACGTATAAGCTATCTGGTAGCCGTTCGGAGACCAGCACGGAGCGGTCTCCACGCCGCCGCCGACGGTCAGCTGCCGTATGCCGGTTCTATCATACGCGCATGTATAAATGTCGAGACTGCCGCCTTTTGATGAGGCAAAAGCCACGCTGCCGTCAATAGCCGAAACCGCTGGCGATACCTGTATTCCCCTGCTCGCGACAAACACCCTGTTTTTGCCGTCCGAAATCGAACCGCTGTAGATGTCCGGCTTACCCTTCAGGTATGATGTCCAAAGCATTGTGATAGAATCGGCGAATACCGGGAACAGGTTGAGCTCTCTGCCTTTTGTAATGAGCCGCCTGTTTCCGCCGTCATAGTCCATGATCGCAACATTCTTTCCGCCCCCCTCGGTTGATATATAAAGAATACGGCTCTCAAATATCCCCCGTTCCGCGAACAGCAGTTCATACACCTCATTCGAAAACCTGTGGGCAAGCCGGTCGATTGACGTGCCGTCGCCATTATATTCCTTCGTAAAAAGGGGTTCCTTAACGGTGATGTCATTCAAAAAACAGGTCAAGGTTACGGCGTTCCCGGAAACCGAATAGTGGCCGTCGATATAAATGCCCGCCCCTTCTTCCGCGAATGCCACGCTGTCAAAAACAGCCCTGCGTACGACATGGAAACGCCCGCAGAGATTGAAATCGTTTGCGATGATTTTCCACGGCTGACCTGGCGGCTGTTCGCCGCTGCCTTTTGCCTTAAAATCAACAATACCGATCGGTATGCTGTCGAAACGGCTGGCGTACACACTGAGTTTGACCTTTGCAGCCTGAAGCGCGAATCCCAACCCTGCGATGCACAGTAGAAAACAAACCCTTGTCACCATGGCAGTTTTAATTCCTTGTCGGTCGAAGCGTGCACGTCATTTCATACTGATTGTCGGAAACACCGGGCGGTAATTTGCCGAATGGCGCCGCCAGCCTTACCGCCCGGAGCGCAAGATTATCAAGCGTACTGCTGCTCGATTTCCTTATAATCTTCGGCGTGGAGATGGACCCATCGCTGTAAATCGTAAATGAGACGACTACCGAATCTTTTTTATTTTCAGAAGAGGGGTTCCAATAATGCTCTATTTTCTCCTGCGTTTGCGCCAGATACCAATTGTATTTAAAATCACCGACCGGCGAAACGCGCGTCGGGACCGGGATTTCATCAAGTACCGAAGCCAGCTCGTCCAGATTCTCCTCCGGTTTCACGCTCTCCCTGGGCACCTGCTTTGCCGCTTCCTTTTTCACCTTCTTCTGCGCCGGCTGCTTCGAGATTTTTTTTTGAGCTACAGGCGTCAGAGACCGGATCGACGGCGGAGCAACGACGAGCTGAAAGGTCGGCGGCCGTTCAAAACGCACCGCGCTGCTGATGAGCTGCATAAAAATCGGAATACTCACCAGCACCGTCAGGTGAAACAGCCCCGAAATAATCATGCCGGTTTTAAACGGCAAATCCCCTCCGATCTTCATTGGCCCGGCCGATGATACCGCTGCGGCAGACATTAGTCCCTGCTCTTTCTGTCCTGCGGTTGCGTTAAAAAACCGAGCTTGACAACGCCGGCGTTCTGGATATCCGAAATGACCCTGATCACGAGGCCGTACGGCACTTTCCTGTCTGAGTTGACAAACACCGGAACCTCAGTACGCGATGCAAACACTTCGCGGAACCGGCGGCCGAAATCAAAAAGCGATACTTTTTCCTGATCGATGAACAGCTCGTGGTGACTGTTTATGGAGACCTGTATGGAAACGTTCACTTCAACGTTTTTCGCGTCGGCCTTAGGAAGGTCAACCTGGACCCCCTGCGTCATCATCGGCGCGGTTATCATGAAAATGATGAGGAGCGTAAGCATCACATCAATGAAGTTAGTCAGGTTGAGATCACTGATGAGCTGCCTCCGCCGACGGCGTTTCACGAAATCCCCCGCTTTTCAGTATAGAAATCTTCCAGCACCTCACGTTTGAGCCGGGCAAGCAGTATGCCTTTGAATTCATCAATTTCCGTTTCGATTCGTTCAACACGATGGTTGAAATAATTGTAAAAAAAGAGAGCGGGAATGGCGACTGCGAGACCCGCCAAAGTGGCAACAAGCGCTTCCGCTATGCCCGGTGCCACGACCGGAAGGCTTGCGGATCCCTGGTTCCCGATTTCATAAAACGAATTCATGATCCCCCACACGGTCCCGAGAAGCCCTAAAAACGGTGAGATGCTCGAAACCATCGCGAGCAGAAACACACCCCTGTCGAACGTGGAGATCATCGCCGTACAGATGCTTTCGATCCGCTCCGCAGCTATTGAAAACTGGCTCTGAAGGAAAAAGGGCGTGGTTTTTAACGTGTCCGTCAAACCGGCGGCTGATTGTGCGTCGGTCACTATACGGCGATATTCCGCAGCGACTATTTCACCCAGCTGCGCCAGCGGTGCGGCAAATATTTTACTGTCAATATGCGCGATATCGGCCAGCCTCTTTATCGTATTGTACTGACCTCTGAATTTCCGGTTTCTGCCCGCACTATGCCGCAGGAAATACAGCCGGTTGACAATAATCGCCCATGTCAGGAGCGAAAATATCAGCAGGATGAAAAGTACAATCCGGGCCACCCAGCCCGAATGCCCGATCATTGCAAAAAGAGGGGTTCCCATTTTTTCCCTTTCGGTTGTCGTCGAATTACGAAAAATTACTTCGTGCGGAAGGTTATTGTATATCCCCCGCCCATTTTTTGATACTCTGTATCGCCCGTTCTGCCAGCAGATCCCTGCTTGCTTTTTTTCTTATTCTCCCTGCATTGTCCGGAAGAGCCGGAAAAAGGCCGAAATGAATATTCGAAGGGGTAAAAGGAACAATCTGAGACGCGGTGACATGGTGCAGCAGCGAACCGAGGGCCGACTCGCGCGGGGGCGGAGTCATGGTGATGCAGCCGATTTTCGCCAATGCAAACAAAGCAGCCAGATGACCGGTAGCGATACTTTCCGTATACCCTTCGCTGCCGCAAATCTGGCCCGCGAGAAAAAGCTTCGGCAGGGAACGGAACGAGAGGTCCGGCGCCAGCAACCGGGGTGAATCGAGGTAGGTATTGCGGTGAATGCTCCCGAACCGCAGGAACTCGGCATTTTCAAGCCCCGGGATCAGACGAAACACATGGCGCTGTCCTGGTATGGTCAGCCGTGTCTGGAACCCCACCATGTTGTAGCTTGTTCCCGCTTCATTTTCCCGCCGTAATTGGCATACGGCCGCAGGCCTGCGGTCCGTTCTGGGATCGATGAGACCTATCGGTTTGAGCGGACCGAATGCGAGGGCTTGGTAGCCCCGTTCCGCCATTACCTCAACCGGCAGGCACGCCTCGAAAAAATGCTCGTTTTCAAAACTGCGGGCAACCGTGCGGTCTGCCTCGCGGAGCGCGTCATAAAATGTGCGATACTCTTCCTCGGTAAACGGACAATTCAGATAATCGCCGCTTTCGTGCTCGTGGCGCCCGGCAAAAAAAGCGACGGAACGGTCGACCGAATCAAAGGACACTATCGGCGCAATCGCATCGTAAAAATGAAGTGATGCCGCGGAGCAGCTCTGCCTGATCATCCATTGCGTAAGAGCATCTGAGGCAAGCGGTCCTGCGGCAATGATGGTTGCCGCATACCCCTCGGGCTGGGCAATAATCTCCCGGCGAACAAACCTGATAGCAGGACTGCCCCTGAGAAGTTCCGCCGCTGTGTTCGAAAACTTCAAACGGTCGACCGCCAGGGCCGAACCGGCCGCGACAGCCGACTGCCGCGCGGCATGCATCAGGGGACTTCGCAGCAGCGTCAATTCCTCTTTAAGCACACCATGCGCGGAATGCATTGCACGCGATTTAAATGAATTGGAGCAGACGAGTTCCGCCGGCAGGTCGGTCGTATGGGCGGGGGTCATCCGCACGGGGCGCATTTCGAAGAGATCAACCGCAACGCCTTTACTTGCAAGAACAAGCGCGGCTTCGGTACCGGCAAGCCCCGCACCGACGACAGCAACGGAGGTCACACCGGCGTTTCTTGTTTGGCAGCCGTTTCAACCGGCGTTTCTGTTTTGCATGAAGGACATCTCAAAAATGCGCCTTTTCGCCGGTTCTCTTTGTACACTTTCAGCGGATAACCACACGCGGTGCATTTTTCAGCGACCGGCCTGTCCCACGTGGCAAACGTGCACTTCGGGTAGGTGCTGCACCCGTAGAAAGTCTTCCCGCGCCATGTCCTGCGCTCGACAATCAATCCGCTGCATCCGGGCTGCGGGCAGTGGACACCGGTGGAAAGCGACTTGGTGGTTTTGCATTCAGGATAACGCGAGCAGCCCAGAAATTTCCTCCCGTTGACGGTAAGCACGACCATCGGCGCTCCGCAGGCATCGCATGTTTCGCCGTTCGGCGCCGCTTCCCGCTTGCCTAGTGATTCGGTATATTTGCACGCCGGAAAGCCCTGGCACGCCAGAAATTTCCCGTTACGGCTCCACTTTATGACAAGCTTGTTCTGACCGCAGAGCGGGCAGATGCGGTCGGTCACTTCCTGGTTTTGCGCACGCAGCTCCTTGATATTCTGGCGAACCGCGTCCAGACGCCCTGAAAAGGGACCGTAAAACTCCTTCAGCACTGCCACCCATTCGGCCTCACCGTCTTCGATTTTGTCAAGATTCGATTCCATACCGGCGGTAAACCCGACATCAAAAATATCCGGAAACTCCTTGACCAGCATTTTTTTAACGGTAAACCCCACCTCGGTCGGTAAAAAACGTCGTGCCTCCACGGTCACATATTTCCTGCGTTTGATCGTATCGATGATCTGCGCATACGTGCTCGGCCTGCCGATGCCTTTGTCCTCGAGTTCCCGCACGAGGGACGCCTCGCTGTACCGCGGCGGAGGCTGTGTAAAATGCTGTTTATCAACCAGCTCCTTGAGCGCAACGGCGGTCGACACGGTGACGTCAGGCAGTTTATCATTCTGTCCCTCACCGGCTTCAACGATGTCCTCCGTGCTCTCATCGTAGAGCGCAAGAAATCCCTGGAATTTCAGCACGCTCCCATTGGCCCGGAATACGCAGCCGTCCCCGGCGATATCGATACGCGTAAGATCCAGAACCGCGTTCTCCATTTGTGAAGCAAGGAAGCGCTTCCAGACAAGCTCGTAAAGACGGTACTGGTCCTTCGATAAATAATTCTGCACGGCATCAGGAGCAAAAGCGCTGTCGACCTGCGAAGGCCTGATGGCTTCATGGGCGTCCTGTACATTTTTGCTCTTTCCATAGAAACGCGGCGATTGCGGCAGGAACTTCGTTCCGAACAGTCCGGTGATGACCTTGCGGGCGTCAGCAATCGCCTCCTGCGCACTGCGGGTCGAATCGGTCCTCATGTAGGTGATGAGTCCGAGCGACCCCAGTTCACCGAGTTCGAGTCCTTCGTACAGC
>Ga0315285_10008308_pt1 | contig 10650 bp, 9 predicted proteins | sample YL17G09_36_MG_FD_203698 | JGI IMG/M metagenome (GOLD analysis project Ga0315285, IMG submission 203698) | Sediment microbial communities from Yellowstone Lake, YNP, Wyoming, USA - YL17G09_36 | ecosystem: Environmental > Aquatic > Freshwater > Lake > Sediment | place: USA: Wyoming | collected... | reverse complement strand
CATCTCTCAGCTCGTCGTCGGTGAGTTTCTCGGCCGACGTTCTCCACAGAATACCCCAGTTCTCGGAGTTCTCACGAATCCTTCTTCCCAAGTCCACTAGACGATTGCGTTCCTCGCTCACCTTGATCTTGGTGCTGAGCCTGACAACGGGGTCAGGTAGGAGCACTGCGGTTTTCCCGGGGATGGTTATGCTTGAGGAGAGAACCGGGGCCTTTCTTCCATAGTCATGCGCTCTGACCTGAACCATAATCGCAGTCCCTTGCTTGAGCCCCTTGTCAGGCAGAAGCCCCGATATTCCTCCCAAGTCGACTCTGGTCTGCCCAGTCTTCTCATCCGCACCCAGTATGAATCCTCTATATACGGAACTCTTTGCTACCTTTGGTGTACGTGTTATGACGCCACCCAAGCGTTTCCGCAGGACTTCTGTCAATCGGATAAGAACCGACTCATATGCGATTGCTACAATGCCTTGGAAATCGCTTCGGTCCCAGATGTCCATGTCTGGAATCTCGCCTTTGAAAGGCAGGCCAAACCTCCTTGCCACTTCTGGAGTGGGCTGCACCACATCAAAGTGGTTCTGCAGCAGTATCTGAGTCAAGGACTGTGAATAGATGCCCCTTATTCTCGCTTTGTACATAGACAAACACTGGCCCGGACCTTAGGCGTCAGAACCCCATTCGTGAGGGCCAAGGGAACGGACCGTTTCTTGTCCATACTCCTTGCGATTGCTAGTCATGAATCGGCTCAAGGAGGCTAGAAACATGCCATATCTTTGTCCTTGCATGATTCGGACAATTCGGGTCTTGGCTCGGCTCATCAAGAATCGATATTGCATTCTGTGCCCTAACAGCTGGGGAGTCTGCGCTACGGTCAAGGACAGCAATAGCCTCATTGGCCGCACGGCGTATGTTCCGAGGGACCGAAGAATCCTCAGATATCTGTTTAAGCAAACGTTTCGACTGCTCTATGTTCTTCTGTGTTTCGGGATCCAACTGGCTCGCCTCTGAATAGTCTTGGCGCACGAATGGAGTGCGAACAACCGGAGATTCTGACTTGGCTCAGACATATCAACGTTGCGGCATGGTTTTCTTGTCCGGAGATGCCAAGTATCGTACGGGGCGACAACAGGAACTCTGCTTCTGAGCATAGCAGCGGTATGCCTAATAGCAACAGAGCCAGAAGTACTGAAGGTGTCCAAGTTGGCAGACAAGAATGATGCGCCAATCAAGAAGATGGCCGAGCTGTTGCGCCATGGCGCCACAATGTTGGCACAGGCGTGTCCGCAATGTGGGGCTCCTCTGTTCAAGGTGGGCAATGACATATACTGTGCATCTTGTGACCGACGGATTGTAGTTGCACGCACTGAGAAGGAAGCGGAATCTCACATAGCAAAAGCAGTAATCCCACGGCTGAGGGAAACCCTGGTCAAGAAGCTGGTGAGTCTCAATGAGTTGGTGGAATCTGAGAACGACATCGAGGCCCTAACGAAACTGGCGAATCTAATGGTGTTATTGCTGCAAGCATTGCACAGACTCAACGGCATGACTACTGACGAGAATGCCCACTGAGATTGCAGATTGTCTTAAGGAGTGAGTACGCGCCTACTCTTCCTGCTCCTTGGGTACCTCTGTCTTTGCTCCGCGGCGGAGCCGTGCTCTCCGAGATTTGACCTCTTCCGGTCCCTTTAGCACCTTGCTCTTCCGTATCTCACACTGTCGGACGGGTGCGATTTTCTTGACTTCCTGATTGACCTCGGACGCCAGCTCTCCGAAAACGACCTTCTGAACCAGCTCATCAAAGGTGTGCATCTTCGCGTGATCAAGAATGACTTTCTCGATAGCTTTGCGCACAGAGTGTTCCTGACTGGTCTTGGACCGTGTCATTGTGAAAACGATTACAGAGATTCTCATCATGTAGTCGTCCTTCGTCAATATCGGACCAATCCAGTCGATTCTGGATGTGCCCCTTCTCACAAGCCCCCGTAGATAGTCTGAGCTCCATTCATGACCATGGAATATAGTCTTGGCCTGCTGTCCCAGAGCCTCTGTTATCTTGAACCGCAGTTTCACGTGGATGAGATCGAAGTTGCCAGTCAAGTCATAGAGTGTTGGCTCAACGGTGCGACCGATCAGAGCGTCGGGAGAGCCCGCAGGCGTGATGCCAATATCTTTGCTTCCGAAGTACTCTGGAGTAACTACCTGATACCAGACTTTCTCTCGCCACTTGTCTCTTGTCTTGACGGCAGCAGCAGCGGCCTGTTTTGTCTTTGAGGACATCTCAGCGTCACACTCGTGTTGGAGGTACTGTAAGACACCCTAGAGAATCTCGACTACTCCCATGGTCAGACCGTGGGGTCTGGGCGACATCAGACGAGTCTAATAAAAAGGTTGTGACATGGCTGGTCTTACCAGTCCTTTCGCAGTAGTTGCAGTCGGGCGCTTCTCAGCAAACTAGATATGTCCTTGAACGATGGCTCACCTAGGGACATCATTCATGACAGAGATAACATGCCCGCGTTGTGGATTCAAGGAGGTCGCATTGGTAAAGAAGGAGGTCCTAAGGGGAGGGAAGGTCAACAGAAGGACGTGGCACTGCCCCCGGTGTAGTCATAACTGGGAAATGGTCACAGACTCAAGTGGCAATCCAGTCACCGAAAAGGGCTAGAGAAGAGCTGATGGCGAAAACCTGCACCGTGGGTCACGCTGCTTTCCTGTAATCGACCACCGGATGATACATGCTTGGCGGAGCGTCCCTGTTCTCACAAACCTGCAAAACCATTATATCGCAGACAGTTGCTACGGTTCGACTGCGCGGAGGTTGCCAAGCCAGGCCAACGGCGCAGGGCTTAGGACCCTGTCACGTAGGTGTACCCAGGCTGCTTCTCTGTCATCCTGAGACCGAATCGCGAGTTCAAATCTCGCCCTCCGCACCAACATTGTCAAGATACTACTGACTAGGGAAGGAAACGGTCCGAAGTCAATCACTAATGTTATATTCCCACAGCAAAGATTCGGTCACGAAGCCGGGGTGTCCCAGCGGTAAGGAGACGGTCTCGAAACCAACACACGAGTGAACCGTTGCCCTAGTGGCTCGTGGGTTCGAATCCCATCCCCGGCGCCACCTGAACACACTCCGATTCTGTCTGGCCAATCTCTCCTAGAATGGAACACAGACATGATCACTTACGTAACAATCCTTGCTCAACAGCTTGTATGATTCTGCAGTGAAGATTCAGTGCCAGAGAGAAACCCAACTTGTGACACATCTCGAAACTATTAAGACGGAGAAATGATGGCGTCGACATATGGTAGAGAGAGTTCTCCTGTGCTATGGTACACGCTATGGTTCAACCGCAGAGGCGGCCCAAGAGATGAGCAAGGCGATCCAAGAACTTGGAATCAAAGTGGATTTGGTCGATCTCAAGAACGGACAACCGTCGAGGCCGCTTCACGATTATGATCTAGTCATCGTAGGAAGCGGGATTCAAGCCGGCCGGTGGACAAAGGCGCCACTTGATTTTATCTCACATAACACGGACGCTCTAGCCAAGATCAAGGTGGCCCTGTTTGTTGTGTGCGGATATGCTGGTTCACCTGACAAGTGTCAGATTGCTCAGAGGGAATACCTTGACAACATTGCCGCATCCTATCCGTCCCTGAACGTTATTTCAACAGGGCTTTTTGGCGGTGTTTTTGACTTCAAGAAGTACAACTTCGCGGTGCGGACTCTGGTACGGAGTATCGTGAAGAAACAGATACAGGGCAATGAGGTCCCAGAAGTAGTGGACTTCCGTGATTTGGGCAAGGTGCGAGCATGGGCTGTAAGTCTGGTCAGAAATGCTAGTCCTTGAAACGATTCTCCGGACTGCAAGCCGTGTGGCAGTGACTCCGGGATTATCGAGGTTGTAGGGAAGCAATAGAAGTCAGTGCAGTCCGCTCTCCTCAAGAGCCCTCTTTATCACATCTCTAGAAATCTCGGCCAGCTTGTCCAAGGACTCTTGGGTCCTTGCACCTATGTAGACACGAGCCTTTGGTTCAGTCCCCGAGGTCCTCACTAGTACATATGAGCCATCGCTGCACTCGACTCTTATTCCATCGATGTCAAGCACCTTCTGAATGTTGCTGACTTTCGACAGTAGCATCTTTCTCACATTTGCCATGAATTGGGGTTTGATCGCATCTGGACAAGATACTTGGTCCCGGAGCACGGGATACTCAGGTATTGAGGCCATCAGCCGTATGCAGCTGCCATTGCCGGCATCGAATGTCATCTGTGCAAGTCGCCCCGCACCCGCAATGCCATCCATCCAGCCGCCCAATTCAGTGAATATGGGCTTCCAGGGCTCAGAGGCGAAGACAATCTCCTTCTCATTGTCCGATGACAGCCTTTCCTGCAGCGAGCCGAGCGGAACCCTCACGACCTGTCCGCCCGCAGCCTCCACGACTTCATCTATGACACTTGATGTGTCGATGGAGGTGACAACCAGTCCGCCGCCCCTCCTCTGCACCTCGTCTCTTGCGAACAGAGCTATGATTCTATTCTGGTCGATAAAACGGCCTTTCTCATCAATGACCGCAAGTCGGTCTCCATCACCGTCGTGACATAGAGTCACGGCAGCTTCAGACTTGGCGCTGACCTTCATAGTGTCAGCCAGATTGCTTGGTGACGGTTCCGGCAGTCTCCCGGGGAAGTGACCATCATGATGTGAGTTCATGGTTGTCACCCGGAAACCAAGTTTTCCAAGAAGACTAGGAGTGTATTCCGTGGCCGCACCATTTGCAGAGTCTATCAGAACCCTCATTCCGTCTGCGGTCTGGCCTCTGCTCAGAAGAAACCGCCTGACTCGTTCAAGATAGGCAGACCTGATCTCTCCTCGTGCTACTTTCCCGATATTCCTCCAGCTGGCAACACGGAATGCTCTGGTGGAAACGTGTTTCTCCAGAGATGCCTCCTCGGATTTGACCATCTCCCGTCCACCTACGAAGAACTTGAACCCATTGTCCGTGGGCGGATTGTGGCTTGCAGTGACTATCACTGAAGCGGACAGCCCACTAACTATGCTCTGAGAGGCGACGGCTGGCATTGGTGCAATCGAGATGTCTAATGCGTTCACGCCTGTCGACATGAGTCCTGCAAGGAAGGCGTTCTTCAAAGCCACTCTTGATGTCCTAGCGTCCGTACCAACCGCCACAGTACTGCCGCCACTGAGGAAAGTTCCGAGGGCACGGCCAAGATCAAGCGCTAGGTCCACAGTCACCTTATCACTGATGCCACCACGGATTCCACTAGTCCCAAACAACTTCTGTGCCAACGCCGGCTCCTCCTTAGCCCTGCGGCAGTGCAAGATCTGCTATGTCCTTTGCAGTTTCACCAATTCTCAACAGACTGTCCACGACATACAGATGAGTCTGGGGCTCCTTATTTCGGCTTCCAATTATGTCATGTCTTAGAGATGCTGTGTCCGTGATCAGCTTTGCTTCTGCCGCTATGACCCATGCAACCTTGTCAGGATCGAATCTGAACAGGTTCGCCACTGCCATCGAGAGCATCTCCTTGACTACTGACGCTATGGGTGCGATTTTTCCTGTGAGCGTTGCGTCGAGAGCTTCACTGGCCCGAGATGCGATGTCAACTGCTAGGTCTGCGATTCTTTCAATATACTGAGCGGCCAGTCGGAAGTCAAGTGCCTCCACAGGCAGGATGCTCATCTTCTCAGACATGCTTGGGTACTGTATGGCCGATCTCAGTTCGCGAACAATCAGAAAGAAGAGTCGATCCACTTCCTCATCGCGCTGGACCACATCATCTGCCAAATCCTTCAGTCCAGCAAAGTACGCATCAAGTGCATCACTGAGCATTCTGGACGCCACCAAGTTCATCCTTCGCATTGCTTTACGAACCGGGAGCGTGAAAGGGTCCACTAGGCATTGAATGACCACTTGGTTGTCGTCCTCGTCAGTGACTTCGAGTCCCACAAAACGCTTGATGACTCTTCTCAGGTCATCTCTTTGAGTGTTTGTGATGGGCTTGTCGCTTGTCACCCGAATCTCATCGAATCCCAGTAGGTACGTACTGGTTATGGACCAACGCAGGTTCTGAGCTATGTCAATCGATGTAGATTTGGTTTCTCCAGCTCTTGGGAATCTGGGATCTACGATGAGACAGCCATCTTCACGTTCAGCAACCACAACCGGATCCCCTTTTCCGAGCTTGTGTCTGAGTATCCATTCCTTCGGCAATATGATCAGAAAAGAACTACCCTCTTTGCCTCCAGTCTGCTGCAGCTTTCTGACATGATATGGCATTGTTCTTGTCCCAGCCAGACTCGATGGTCTTGGGCAAAGTAAGGGTCTTAGCCTTATTACACTTCCCGCAGCGGTGCGCTGCGAAGTGGCCGTCGGTGTGGCATTTGTCATCTTAGAATGTTTAAAACGAGTCCGAACTCTGTTCATTCGGTGGCGAAGTGACCTCGGCAGTCCGTCATTTGATTCTGGAAAGGCTCATCAGGGCAGGTCTTCAGGTCACACCAGATGCACTAGGCTATCTTCTGAGTATCGATTCACCACTTGAGGTTGCAGACTCCATAATACAAAGCCTGGGCTCGACCAGCAGTCCGGTGGTGCTGACTCGTGAGTATGTGCAATCCTGCGTCGACAAGGCATCTTCAGAGATCATCGATGATCAAGCCCCCTTGATTCTCATATCGGAACCAGATTCGGGTCCATCGGCCGCACCAGATGCCGCTGCGCCGCCTGCGCCCGACACAGATAGCATACACTCGATTCAGGTGCTGAAGAATCCCGCTGCTTCAATGGTGGGCTCTGCCGGCACAGTAGACGACTTTCTTGCGCTGTTCACAGACAGGTTTCAGCGCATAAAGAGGATGTACATGGGTCGGGTGGACACTCACGACGCGGTGTCAATCGAAACGCTGAAGCAGAAGAAGATCGGCGTGCGTCACAGGAGGAAGCCGGACCTTGTAGGTGAGTTCTCCGAGCCAGTTCCTAGCTACACTGTGATTGGCATGGTCAGGGACAAGAGGGTTTCGCGTCAGGGCAACGTGACCATTAACTTTGAGGACTTCGAAGGGTCTATTACATGCGTGATTCCGGGGTCTAGAGAAGGACCAGATGGTCGAAAGCTCTTAGAGAGCGGGAACTCCATACTCCTAGATGAGGTCATATGCGTTTCAGGTCGCATTGACCAGCCCGGCAGGATGATTGCCGACAGGGTGACCTTTCCGGACGTCCCAATACCACGTGACATTGGTCGTGCCAAAAGGGACGTCTATGCCGCCTTCATCTCAGACTTACATTGTGGGAGCTATCATTTCCTAGAAGAGGAGTTCGATAGGTTCATCAGCTGGATTAGTGGACACGACCTAGACAGTACCGAGCGTAGTATTGTCGACAAGATTGAATATCTGTTCATTGCCGGAGATCTTTGCGATGGTGTCGGCATCTATCCTGGTCAGCAGGATGACCTCTGCTTGGCAGACATCTGCGAGCAGTACTTATATCTTGCAGGCAAGCTGCGTCATATACCAGAACACATGAAGATAGTCTGCATACCCGGCAATCACGATGCGTGTAGGCAGGCATTGCCTAGACCACCTATTCCCAACGAGTTTGCCAAACCGCTGTACGACCTTGGTGAAAGGCTACTGATGGTGGGTGACCCGTGTCATCTTCGAGTGGAGGGGGTCAACATTCTGATTACACATGGGGACTCCTTGGATGACCTGACGACGCAATTGCCCGGTGTGTCCTACGAGAAACCGGATTTGGCCATGAAGGCTCTCTTGCAGAAAAGACACCTTGCTCCCGTCTATGGTGGCAAGACAGAGCTAGCCCCATTGGCTCGTGACTGGATGGTTATTGACACACCACCAGACATAGTGCATTTTGGCCATGCTCATCATAACGTATGTGACAACTACCGGCACGTACAAATCATCAATTCAGGCTGCTTCCAGAGGCAGACTGAGTTCATGAAGAAACAAGGCATCAAGCCAACACCAGGTATAGTGACACTACTGAACCTCAGAACCTTCTCTCCTGAACTCAAGCTCTTCTACAACTTTGAGGATCAGTCGACTGGTGAAACACATATCTCATGAGTGTGTTCGGCAGCTGTTCAGAGGTTGGGCAATCTTGAAAATTCTCAGATTCGAGCTCAACTGGCTCCTAGCTCTCTCGATCTCTGAAGCTGACCTGACACAGACTGCTCTCAAGGAGTACGACCCCGGTGCCGCTTCTGGTAGACAAGGACTTCTGTGTCAGTCTTTGTCCAACTAACAACAAGCGGTCCAGAAAGGGAATCGTGTCATTAGACACTCTTGGCTCTAGTCTGACACCGCTCCCTGTGATTGTCCAAGCAATTCTCCTGCTATCTTGCTCAGTCGAGGGTCGGAGTCTAGGATGCTTCCAATGTGCTTTTTGCCGACTGCCAGCCTTATCTTCTTGGTACGACCATAGCGCCCCTTCGAAACCACGGTTGTGTTGATGAGCCCGAGCATGTCAAGCTCACTTATGAGGTCGCTAATCCTTCGTTGGGTGAGAGTGTCTAGAGAGAGCGCCTTTGCTATCTCGGAATAGACGTTGAAACACTCTCCTGTGAATATGTCTCTCTGGCCTCTGTCGGCCAGTACATATACGGCGAACAGGAGAGCTTTCGACTGCATCGGCAGGGTCTTTATCGCTTCAGTGATTGTATCCAGCTCGATTATCTTCTGAGCTTCACGGACATGTTCTTGAGTGACCTTGTCGTCTCCTTTACGTTCTGCAAGCTCTCCAGCGGTTCTCAGGAGATCTAGTGCTCTTCGTGCATCACCGTGTTCCTGCGCAGCCAAAGCCCCTACTAGGTTTATCACTCCTTCATCCTCGATGGCTCCATCATTGAAAGCTATTTGCACTCTCTGTTGCAGAATCCCTTTCAGTTCAACTGCATTGTATGGCGGAAATATGACCTCTTCTTCTCCCAGAGTACTCAGGACGCGTGGATCCAGCATCTCCTTGAACTTCAGGTCGTTGCTTATACCGATTATAGATATCTTGCTGTTCTCCAATTCACTGTTCATTCGCGTGAGACCATAGAGTATGTCATTACCTTGGGTCACATCGCGCCTCAATAGGCTGTCCACCTCGTCGAGAACAACGGTCAGTATGTTGGACTCTGAGTCGAGCTTCCTCTTCAACAGGTCTCTGATCTCATCTGTCGGCAGACCTGTGAATGGAACCTCCGAACCGTCAGGCATCGTTGCATCAATCTGGTCGCAGAGGCGTTTCAGCACACGATAGTTGGTTCCGACAATCCGGCAGTTGACATACGGTGTGAGTGGTGATCTGATGCCACTCTGCTCTGCCTTCTCAACAAGCAGTGACAGGACGTATCGGGCAACGACCGTCTTTCCAGTACCCGTTTTCCCATAACACAGTATGTTCGATGGTGGTGCTCCTCGTAGCGCCGGTCCCAGAATGGAACCTATCCTCCTCATTTGCTCATCGCGATAGGGAATCTTGTCAGGGACATAAGTTGGTCTCAGAGCACTCCTCTTCCTAAAGATGCCCTGACCCTGCAGGAACTTGTCAAACAGCTTGTCCAAAGGCTTCTCCAAGATTATTCAGCTCCATACGAAGACGGGGTCCATTCCAATGTTGCGGATGGAACATATGGAGCGCGTGGAAGAGATAAGGCTACGTATTACGTGGATGCATACTATGTCGTCAAGCGAACGCAAGATTGGTCGAGCATACCGTTGGGGTATGCAACAGCTGCGTAGAAGTTGGACAATCTTGGACAGTTTCGAGCAGGGGCTTAAATAGCTCGAACCAGACATCTCTTTGAGACTGACTCGACACGTTCCAGCCTCAAGGAGTACGACCCCAGTGCCGTTTCTGGGAGGACAAAGACTCCTGTGTCCAACTTACAATGAACGGTAGATAGCCAAACACTTCGGACAGACAATACTTGGAGTCTGAAGCTCATAGAAACGCGGGCTTAAATTGGGACCGGGACCATCATCTTTCCGGTCCGCCATGGAACCAAGCATTACATTGCATGATTGTCGGTATCGATATGAGGAAGTCCCAACTGCTGCAGCACAGCGGCCCTCCGATCAATCGAAGCAGAAGAGAATGGGGCGTTTCTCAGTGTCATACAGCCTTTCCCTTGGGCTGGGTGGTGAAAGTGATTGCGGCTGAGGGATCTAGAGATTGCTCTGCAGTCGATTGAGCGGCTTACCGAACATGACATCAACCTCGAAAGCTATCCCACACCACCCTCAGTAGCTGCTGCCGTACTCTTCGCGGCCCAGATGGAACACGGCGACATAGCCAACAAAACAGTGTTCGACCTTGGATGTGGGGATGGTGTGTTTGCCATCGGAGCTGCTATGCTCGGAGCAAAGCGAGTGGTAGGAATCGACGTTCAAACCAAAGCCTTAAAGGTCTCTCAAAGAAACTCAGCCCTGCTCGGGACAGAAGGCACGACAGACTGGGTCCTAGGAGATGTATCCTCCTTAGAAGTGAGAGGATCCATTGACACTGTGGTGAGCAACCCGCCCTTCGGGGTAAAGAAGAGAGGGGCGGACCTGAAGTTCCTGAGGAAGGCAGTATCGATTGCGGGTGTGACCTATAGCATGCATCTCGC
>Ga0315285_10008307_pt1 | contig 10651 bp, 14 predicted proteins | sample YL17G09_36_MG_FD_203698 | JGI IMG/M metagenome (GOLD analysis project Ga0315285, IMG submission 203698) | Sediment microbial communities from Yellowstone Lake, YNP, Wyoming, USA - YL17G09_36 | ecosystem: Environmental > Aquatic > Freshwater > Lake > Sediment | place: USA: Wyoming | collected... | reverse complement strand
AGTTATTTGCAGAAAAATTTAATTTAGGAAAATTAGGATATATTATTGGATTGATTCATGATATTGGAAAATATTCAGAAGATTTTCAAAATAAATTATTAAAAGAAGCAGGATTACCTTATAATAAAATAATTGGCAATTCTCATCATTCTTTAATTACCGGAGAATATTTATTTAATAAAGATAATAAAAATAATATATATAAAATTTTATATTATATTATTTCTGCACATCATACTTATTTACATGATCATTATAATTTATTTGGGAAAAAAAGTGGATATATTGAAGAAATAAGTAAAAAAATAGATGATAAAATAATATTGGAATTTAATAATATTAATTTAAAAGAATTAGAAGAAGAAATAATAAAAAAAGTTGGTAAAAAATCTGAATTTTGTTTAAGCGTATTGATTAGAATGTTGTATTCTTGTTTAATTGATTCGGATTGTCTTTGTAGTGAAAATTTTATGGATATTAATAAATTTAATAAACGATCAAAATATAATAATATAGATGAATTATTAAATGTATTTTCAAATGATTTTTTACCAGAATTTAAAAAATCAAAATCATGTACATTTATTAATAATGAAAGAAATAAAATATTGCAAAAATGTATAGAAGAATCTAAAGAATTATCAAATATATATACATTGAGAGTTCCAACTGGTTTGGGGAAAACTATTTCTTCAATGGCATTTGCATTAAATCATGCAAAAATATATAATAAAGATAGAATTATATATGTAATTCCTTATTGTAGTATTATTGAACAAACTGCTGATATATTTAGAAAAATATTTGGAAATAATGTGATAGAACATCATAGTAATATTAATTATGATAATATTAATGAAAATGATAATAATTTAGCATGTGAAAACTGGGATGCTCCCATAATTATAACAACTTCTGTTCAATTTTTTGAATCTTTATTTTCGAGTAATAGATCAAGTTGTAGAAAATTACATAATATTGCCAATAGTGTTGTTATAATGGATGAAATTCAATTACTTCCTATTAAATATATTAATCCCATATTTGAAATGATAAAAGAATTATATAATAATTATAAAACAACTTTCATTTTAACAACAGCAACAATGCCGTTACTTAAATCGAAAACAACAAATACTTTTAATTTTAATGGAATAGAAACTAAAGAAATAATTAATAATCCTAATGAATTATATAATAAATTTATAAGAACTGAAATTAATACAATTAATAATTTAGAACCAATTACTTTTGATGATGTTGCAAATAAAATTAATAATTACAACACTGTTTTGGCTGTTGTTAATACACGAAAAAATTGTGAAAATTTATATAATATTTTAAAAAGTAAAAATAATAATTTTTTATATCATTTATCAAATAATATGTGTGGAAAACATAAATCTGAAGTTATTAAAGAAATAATGAAAAGATTATATGAAAAATTAGAAACTAAAGTAGTATCCACCCAAATAATTGAAGCAGGAGTAGATATTAGTTTCCCAATAGTTTTTAGAGAAATAACAGGAATAGATTCAATAGAACAAATTAGAGGAAGATGTAATAGAGAAGGAGAATATAAAATAGGACAAGTTTATATTTTTAGATTTGATAAATTACCAAATTTTGGAGATTTAAAATTAAGTACCGAAATAGGGTTAACAATTTTAAAAAGAGAAAAACCCATAATAACATTAAAAGAAGTGAATGAATATTTTGAGAAAATGTACTGGGCACAAGAATTGAATTTAGATAAAAAAGAAATAATTCCAAAATTAAAAAACGATGCTTATATGCGTTTTGAATTTAATAAAGCATCAAAAGAATTTAAAATTATAGAAGATTATCAAATTCCTATTGTTATTCAATATGATAAAAATTGTGAAGAAATTATTAAATTAATTAAAAAAAATAATAATATTACATTTAAAAATCAAAGAAATTTACAAAGATATATAATTAATATATCAAAAAAAGATTATGATTATTTTAAAGAAAATAAATATACTAAACCATTAATAGAAGATAATGAACTTCATTATCTTGATAAAAAAGAACTTTATAATAATAAAACTGGTATTATTTTACAAAAAGACTTGACAAATGGAAAATTATGTTATATAATATAAACATGAGATACAAAAGGAGAAAAAATGTCAGTATTTAAAGTAAGAGTGAAGGGGCCTATGGCGTGTTTTACCCAACCAGAATTTAAAACAAATGCGGTTTCATATGATATTATCACCCCATCTGCTGCTCGTGGTATAATTGAAGCGATTTTATGGAAACCTGCAATTAGGTGGTTTATAAATCAAATTGATGTTTTATGCCCTATTGAGAGAATGAGCTATATGTATAATGGTATTAATAAAAAATTTTCAGAAAGAGGGTTAGTGGTAGATGCTAATAAAGATAGAATTCAAAGAAATAATAATATTTTAATTAATGTTGAATATATAATTCATTGTTATTTTAAAATGACAAATAAAGCAGGAGAAGAAGATAATATTAGTAAATTTGAAGATATGTTTAAACGTAGATGTTTAAAACATGAAGTTTTTAGATTGCCATATTTTGGATGTAAAAAATTTCTCCTTTCTGATTATGAATTATTAAATAATGATTTTAAAATTAATCCAATAAATTTAACAGAAGATTTAGGAAGAATGTTTTATGATTTTGATTATAAAAATAATAAATTTCCTATATTTTTTAATGCTAAGTTAATTAACGGAAGTATGATTATTCCTCATATTAATGGAGATAAATAATGAATATTATTGAAGAATTATGTTATTATTATGATATTTTGTTATCTCGTAATAAAGTTACTTCGTTTGGATTTTCTAAAATTTCTATTTGTTTTTTAATAGTTTTAGATAATTTAGGAAATTTTTTAAGAATTGAAGATATTGGAACAAAAAATAAAACGAAAACAATAGGTAAATTATTAACCGCTCCATCGAAAGTACTTAAAGGAAATGGCATAAATGCTAATTTATTATGGGATAAAATTGAATATATATTTCCAAAAAATGATAATTTTAAAAAAGTAAATGTATTTGTAGATAAAATAAATGAATATTTTCCAAATACTAATATTAATGACATTTCTGTAATTTTAAAATTCTTAAATTTTATAATAAAAAATAAAAAAACAGAAGCAGAAACAAAACAATTAGATGATTGGAGAAATAAAATAAAATATAAAGAAATCAAAACAAGTAATATTTCATTTAAAATAGAAGATAATGAAAATAATAATGCATGTATATTTGATAATAATAATATAATTAACATTATTAAAAATTATAAAAGGATATCAAATGAAGGAATATGTATGTTTTCTAATTCAAAGGATGATTTAACAGAACTTCATCCAAAAATAGAAAATATACCTTGCGCTCGATCTACAGGAGCGGTTTTAATTCAATTCAACACTGAATGTTCGAGATTAAATCAATGTAATACTAATGATAAAAAATATTTAAATGCTCCAATTTCAGAAGAAATTACACATAAATATAGTACGATTTTAAATTATTTAATTAATTCAAAAGAAACAGAAAATCAAAGAATTAAAATAGGAAATATTATTATATTATTTTGGATTGAAAATAAAGGAGAAAATATTTTAAATGAAGATAATCTTTTTAAATTATTTAAAGAATGTTCTGATAATTATCAAGATAATGAAATGTTTAAAAATAAATTTGAGTCTATATTTAATGGAAAAATATCACATGATTTAAATTCCGATATTAAATTTAATATTTTAGGGTTACAAGGCAATGGAGCAAGAATATTTCCTAAGTTTTTTTATAAAAAAACTATTTCAGAGTTTTTTGAAAATATTGATAATTTTTTTAATAATTCAGATTTAGAAAATAATCAAAATTTTAAAAAATATTATAGTATAATGGAATTTATTAGATCTTTGTTAACTAATCAAGAATTTAAAGATTATTATAATTTAAAAGAAGAACCTAAAAATATATATAATTCTTTGTTTGATTATGTTATAAATGGAAAAGAGATATCTAATCATATTAAAGAATTAATTATAAAAAGATCACTTAAAATAACAAAAAATTATGAAAATTTATATAAAAGATCGCTTTTAATTAAAATAATATTTGGAGGAAAAATGTCATTAGATTTAAATGAATTAAATGTAGGATATTTACTTGGTAGGTTTATGGCAATTTGTGAAAAAATTAGTAAAGATGCTTATCCCGAACATGCAAAAACTTTAAAAGATAAATATGAAAATTTGATATTACGTCAACCAGTATTAATTGCAGATATACAAAAATCAATTAATACGTATTTAGGTAAAATTGGAAAAAATAATTTTGGTAAAAAAGTTTATTATGAAAAAATTATTGGAGAAATTATTGGAAAAATTAAGAATAATGGGTTGAATGTAAAATTATCAACAATAGATAAAGCTAATTATATGATTGGTGGATATCATCAAACTACAGATTTATATACAAAAAAATAAAAGGAGAAAAAAATGATAAAAAGTAACGAATTTAATTTAAATGAAATTAAGGAGAAAAAAATGAAAGACATTTCTAAAAGTAAAGAAGTTTACGAAGCAGAGGATTGTGTTGTTGATTTTGTAAAAAATTGTGATTTTGAAAAACAACACGTAGATGGAGAGGTTTTTATTGATTTTACGGGTTGTAATCCCAATGGAGATCCAGATAATGATAATCAACCTAGAATTTTTTCAGATGGGAGAGGTATGGTTAGTGATGTAGCTATTAAGCGTAGGTTACGTGATAAAATAATACAAATTTCTCCAAAAGAAAAATTATTTGTTTGTTCTGGTCCAAGTTTTAATAGTAAAATTAGCGAATCATATGATACTATTAAAGATGATATATCACATGAAGAAAAGATAAAAGAAAATAATAAAAGGATGGCGGAAGCTTATATTGATATTAAATTATTTGGAGCAGTTTTAACCACAGGTAAGAAAACGGATGAAGAAGAAAATGGAAACAAAGTTGCAAAAACAGCCGGTATAGTTAGAGGAGCAATTCAAGTTTGTATGGCAAAATCAATTGATATTATTGATATTACTCCTCTTCCTCTTACTAATGTAGGAAAAGCAGATAAAGATAATGAACCTAATATGGGTAATAAATATTTTATACCATATGGATTATATAGATTTAGTTTTTTTATTAATTATATTGATGTAAAAAAACGAAATTTAAGTAAAAATGATATTATATCATTTCTTTCATCAATGATTCATATTTATGAGGATGTTACTTCAAGTAAAATAGCTCAGGTACGAAAAATAATATTATTTAAACATAAAATTGGTGGTATGAGAACAATAGGTATAAATACTTTATCTGAATTATTTATTGTTAATAAATATGTTGAATCTCCAAGTAAATATGATGATTATAAAATAGAATTAGATGAAGAAAGAATTGAAAAATTAAAAAATCGTGGTGGAGATATAATTGAAATTTTGTGAAACACTATAGGATTATGTGGTATTAAAAGATGACAGGTTGTCATTGGTAGTTCTTAGAAAAATAATGTTTATGAAAAAAGAAAAAATTTACATATTTAATATATTATATATATTAAGTATCGCCCCCGCGCGGGCGTGGATTTCAATTTTGATTTTTCAGCCATTTATTCCTCCTGATAATCGCCCCCGCGCGGGCGTGGATTTCAACCTCAGCGGAGCCGGAATCAAGCTTTCAGCCGACCTTGAATCGCCCCCGCGCGGGCGTGGATTTCAACCTGAGCAAGCAATGGCGAGCATGTTGCCAACTTGGATCGCCCCCGCGCGGGCGTGGATTTCAATCCTGGGATATCTACCCCGAATGCTTTTGCAATTGATCGCCCCCGCGCGGGCGTGGATTTCAATACTTCTTGCTGATAGTTTGCAATTTGTGAATAAATCGCCCCCGCGCGGGCGTGGATTTCAACCTTCAATGGCTGATTTGGCAAATGAAACAATTAATCGCCCCCGCGCGGGCGTGGATTTCAATTCAGGACACATGAAACTGTTATATCGGCTGCAAAATCGCCCCCCCGCGGGCGTGGATTTCAAATAATGGTGTCTTCCATATCTTTAGAAAGCTTAATCGCCCCCGCGCGGGCGTGGATTTCAACAATCCGGTTAATTGTTGCCATTTTTTATACATTTTTTATCGCCCCCGCGGGCGTGGATTTCAACTATTCTCATAATGTTTATTTATATTCAGATTGTAAAGATCACTTTAAAAATTCTAAATATGAATTATTACAAATTGTATTTAGACAACCACAAAAAGTATTTAATAATTGTAAAATTATATATTTAACCACCAAAGAAAAAAATGAAGTGAATATATCTCCTTTATATTTGAAAAAAATATTAAATAAGTATAATTTATCATATGATGATGTAAAAGAAATTAATCATAATCATTCTGAATTACCATTTCCCAGTGATGTTGATGTTGCTTTTGGTGAAAAATTATATTTAAAATTTGATTATAAAGGTAAAATTGCTATTTATTTTGAAGGAAATTATTATGATTATTCCATGGTACATGTAAAAAGTTGGGATCAATGAGAAATAAATTAAAGTTGCAATTTAATATGAAAGTTGCAAGTCAATTTAAAAATTACTTGACAAATGAAAATATATAGTATATAATGATAACATAAGGAGAAAATAAAATGTTAACAAAAGAAGAAGTTTTAGAAGCCATTAAAGATGGTAAAGAAAGTCAGTGTTGGACTGACAGTAGAGATTATATGAGATTAATTATTTATTTTGATACTTCTGAGTGGTATCATTTTGGATTTGAAATTAATGATGGTAAATCTCATACACCCAAAGATTGGACAATAGATAATATTTTAAATCAACTTAAAGATGATTTAGAATTTGCATTTGAAAAGGCTTTAAATAAGAGAGGTATTAGTAGTAGTGAAATGTTTGAAGTGATAAAAATGTGGATGTGGGTTTTAGAAGACGAATTACAGAATTTTAAAGATGATGAATATGCAATGTATGGATTACCTCTTTATAAAGCAGTGGCTTTAAAATATGGATTTGAGAATCAAATTGGAAATGATTCTGGATCTGAAGAAAAATATAACGATTAAGGAGAAAATAAAATGGGACAATCAATTAAAGGAAAGTTTAACAAAGGAGAATTAGTAATTAACAAAGACAAAGTAGTAGTTTTAGTTAATTCTGATTTTGTAGAGGAAGGTTTAGTTAATTATTTCAGTGGTACATATTTAACAGGAGTTGATGAATATGAATCTTACTCACATTTTTTTCATTTTCATGAAGATGAATTTGAATTATTTTGTAGTAAGATTGAATTTGAAGATTGGATAGTAAGAGAAATTAAGGAGAAAATAAATGAATAAAGAAAAAGAATATGTAAAAAGATTAGAAAAAGAAATTGAAATTGCTAAACAAAGATATAATTGTGACTCAGAAAATTCACTATTTTATGGAAAATTTCAAGCATATGAAGATGCTCTTAATTTATTTTATATGATATTCAAAAAGGAGATAAAATGATATTATTATATTTAGTATTTTGTTTAGTACCTGGGATAATAGCTAGTGATAAGGGACGTTCTTTTTGGGGGTTCTTTTTACTTTCATTACTTTTGAGTCCCATTATTGGTATTATTTTTGCTTTGATTGCAATCCCATATCGAAAGGAGATAAAATGAATATATCAGAAATCATTAATCAATTAAGTAATACTCCCGGAAGACTAGATAAGGAAAAGATTCTCAAAGATAATATAGATAATCAAAAATTAAAAGATATTTTCTATCTTGTCTTTAATCCTTTCATTATTTTTAATATTAAAAAAGTTCCCCCAATTGATTATTCAAGTAAAACAATTGAAGACATATTTATAGAGTTAACCAAGACTCTACATAAATTACACAATAGGGAAATCACGGGTAATTCTGCAAAGGATTATCTAAAACAAACTATAGATGGTTTAAATAAAGAAAATTATAATTGTATTTGTAAAATTATCAATAAAGATTTAAAGTGTGGTGTAAATACAAAAACCATCCAAAAAGTATACGGTAATAATTTTGTACCTATTTTTGAAGTTCAATTGGCTAATAAATGGGAACAAGATAAGAATTATAAAATTGATAGTTGGTATAGTTCATCCAAATTGGATGGTATTCGTGGTGTTTATATGAAAGGAAAATTATTTTCCAGAAATATGAAATTAATTGAAGGGTTTGAAGAATTGGAAAAAGAATTAAATATGATTTCTCAGAAATATAATTTAGAATTAATAGATGGAGAATTATTTAGTAAAGATATTCCATTTCAAGTGATTCAAGGATATGTGATGAGTAGGAAGAATATTAATGTAGAAGATAAAGAGAAGATTAAGTTTTGTTGTTTTGCAGTTCAAAAGAAAGAAGGAATTTTCACTACAAAAGAGATGATATATTTATTGAATTTAATTAAAGAACAAAATGATTTAAAATATGTAGAAATTCTCGAATATAAAGAAATTAAAAATGAAGAAATTTTAGAAGAAACTCAAAAGATGATAGATAAAGGATATGAAGGATTAATGCTTAGACATCCAAATGTATCTTATAATAATGGTAGAAGTGATCATTTACTAAAGGTAAAATTCTTTAATGAAATTGATTTAACTATTATTGGATTTATAGAAGGAGAAGGAAAATATAAAGGAATGTTGGGAGCTTTAGATTGTCATAATGAAGTAATTAATACAGAAGTTGGCACTGGATTTAATGATGAAATGAGAAAGGAAATTTGGGATAATCAAAATAAATATTTGAATAAAATAGTTTCAATTAAATATCAAAATTTAACAGATGATGGGAGTAGTTTAAGATTTCCAGTATTTTTAGGGATAAAAGAAGATAGATGAAAAATAAATTAAAATTGATATTATGGAGTAAAAATTTAGAATTACCAATGGATTATGATAATTTAGAATTCGATAGATATAAATTAAAAAATAATGAATATAATAAATATGAATTATATTTATATAAAAATAATGAAATAATTAAAAAAATTGGGTATTGGGAAAATAGAAAATTATGTCATGAATATAATTATAAAAATGAGGAACATGATGGAAAACAATATTCATGGTATGAAAATGGAAATAAAAGTTATGAAATTAATTATAAAAATGGAATACAAAATGGGAAACAATATTCATGGTTGAGTAATGGAAAATTAAATTATGAAGGAAATTATAAAGATGGAATAGAAATATGAAAATAAAACAAACTAAGAATAAATTAAAATTAATATTATGTATTAATGGTTATCAATTACCTAAGTGTTTTAATTGTGAAGAATTTAAAAAAATGAAAGAATATAAATTTATGAAGGATAATTTAAGAATTAAATTAATGTGCATGAAACATGGAGATATAGAAAGAAGAATATATTATTATGCAAATAAAGAAATAGGAACAGAAGAAAATTATATAGATGGAAAAATAGAAGGAAAATGTTTATTTATGTGGTGTAATGGTAAAAAAATGGCAGAAGGAAAATATAAAAATGGAAGAAAATTAGGAAGATGGATTTATTATAAAGAAGATGGAGAAATTGATTTTTATGAATATTATAAGAATGGAAAACTAAAGGAGTATAAAGACTATGAGAAATGAAAAATTAATAATTAAAAAGTTTTATTATAATTTAAGAGGTTTGGTTAAACAAATAGGATTCTTAGAAAATGAAATTGATTTAGAAATTTACAAATTAATATTGGATTACACCAAATATAAACCAGATAAATATTTTGATATATTTCTATCATTACCACATAAAGCTAGAAGAAAAATATTAAGAAGTTTAAATTTTAGAAATGATGAAGAATATGGAAAACATATTAAGAGAAATCTAGGAATATATAAAGTTGATTGTAAATTAAGAGATGAAAAGAAAGAATGGTTACTTGTTTTTGTAATATGTAACTTTATCTTTTCTATTTTTAATTTTATCCTTTAATTGTTGAATTTCTAATTCAGCAGATGCAATTTGAGTCCCTTTATCAGATAATAATGCTTTTACAAAAATTATCAATCTTTCTCCAGCTATTTTACCATAACCTGCTATTGCTGCTATAATAATCCAAGCTTCAAGAAAACTCCATATTGTACTTACTTTATTATCAAGATAATTAAATTTACTTAAAATAATAATTACAATTAATCCCACAATTAATGCAATAATAAAGCCATTTGGAATTTTATTCTTAATATTTTCATTTTTTATTTTACTTTGAATATATTTTACTAAACTTGTAAAACACATTGTCATTAAAATTGCTATAATTATTCCTTGAGTTAACATAATTTCTCCTTTTTAACTAAATTGTTGAATTACAATAGTAGCACCAACACTCGTACTGGCAACTGCTCTATAATACAATACTTGATCCCATGTGATCCAAGACCAGTATTCATCTCTAACATTTAATATAATTCCCCTCTCTGTAGTTAATGCTGGAATTAAACGATTATAAAAATTACATGAAAAATATGTAGCCTGTTTTCCAGAAGTTAATCCATTTTTTAACATATCTCTAACTTGAGTGTCTAAAATTTGAAATGTATAAACATT
>Ga0315285_10008305_pt1 | contig 10652 bp, 8 predicted proteins | sample YL17G09_36_MG_FD_203698 | JGI IMG/M metagenome (GOLD analysis project Ga0315285, IMG submission 203698) | Sediment microbial communities from Yellowstone Lake, YNP, Wyoming, USA - YL17G09_36 | ecosystem: Environmental > Aquatic > Freshwater > Lake > Sediment | place: USA: Wyoming | collected... | reverse complement strand
CACGCTCAGTTTGTCGTGCAAATTTTTTATAAGATCGTTTACCGCGTCCCCCATTATCGGGTCGACTCCGGTAGTCGGCTCATCGTATAAAATTATCTGCGGGTTGATGCATATCGCCCTCGCGAGGCCCACCCTTTTCTTCATGCCGCCTGAAAGTTCGGCAGGCTTTAAGCGCTCTATGCCTCTTAAGCCGACAAGCTGCAAGCATTCGCGCACTCTCGTTAATACTTCACTCTCATTCATTTTCGCGTGCTCGTACAAAGCGAATCCCACATTTTCAGCGACAGTCAAGGAATCAAACAACGCCGCGCCCTGGAACAGCATTCCGAATTTCATCCTTAAATCATCAGTTTCTTTTTCCGACATCTCTGTTATGTCCCGGCCGTCGATCAAGATCTGTCCTGAATCAGGCTTCATTATCCCGATTATATGCTTTAACAAAACGCTTTTCCCGCAACCGGAACGGCCTATTATGACAAGGGTCTCCCCGTCCTTAATAGTAAGGTTTAGATTGTCCAAAACCTTGTTCCCGTTAAATGACTTATTTAAATTTTTTATCTCTATCATCTGAAAAATGGAGTAAAATAAAATAACGCCGTTACAAGGCAATCGGCGGTGACTATTAAAATAAATGAGGTAACGACCGAAAGAGTAGTCGCCCTGCCGACCCCCTCGGCGCCTCCCTGCGTCCTGAAGCCCTCATAGCAGGCGATTGTGCATATTATCATAGCGAAAACACTCGATTTTAAAAGCCCCGTGAAAACATCCTTGAATTTCATCGGGTCAAACGTAGCCTTAAGATACAGCGTGCTTGAAATATTAAGTTTAAACACGGCTATCAGGTAACCGCCTACTATGCCGATGTAGTCGGCGTATATAGTCAATACTGGCAGCATGAAAAATAGCGCCAAAAATCTCGGGACAACCAGGTACCTTATAGGGTTTGTCGCCAAAGTCTCAAGGGCGTCCACCTGTTCCGTGACTGTCATCGTACCGACTTCAGCCGTTATAGACGCGCCGACTCTTCCTGCGACTACAAGCGCGGTCAATACAGGGCCAAGCTCTCTTGTCATGGATAAGGACACGAGGCTCCCGATATAGACCTGGGCTGAAACCTTCTGCATCTGGTAAGCGCTCTGGAACGCCAAGACTACACCTGTAAAAAGCGCCGTAAGCGATACTATGGGGAGGCTCGCCACTCCTATATTGTACATCTGCTCGAAAATATGCCTGAAATTCAAAGGCCCCCTGAAAGCCCAGGCTATGGTCCTGGTGAATAAAAGCGAGGTCTCTCCCAGGTATTTTAAAAAAGAAACAAACCTCTTGCCTAATATCAAAATCCAATTTTTTCTTAAATCCATGATTTCCTCTTTAGAATTTTACCTTATGCTCCAAACCAAAAAATTGCTCGCCTTCCTGCATGCGCATTTTCAGGCTTTCCTTGCCACGGATCTTGTATTCCATCTCCACGCCGCCTTTTTCAGACTCCGGCCTTACTATATCTTCCTTTACGTAGGTCCCAAATCCAAAATTATTTGAGTCTTTAAAACTAAAGCCGCGTCTTGAATATCCCTTTGAAGGATCCCACCCTTCCCAGACGACCAAACCCTGTTCTGTTTTTATCTTTACGCCTTCCAAAAAACGCGGTTTCGCGATATTGCGAAAGTCTAATTCGCCTTCTAAAATAAAAGCCGCTTTTTCCTGGACCAGTCTTGAATCATGAAGTTTTATATATGGGCCTTTACCTTCAAAGTTGATATTCGCTGTTTCAAAAAATAAGTCTCCGACTCTCCCGCGGCCCGCTTCAAGGTGCCCCTTTGTTTTTAAATCAGACAAGGGCCCCTTGACACTTACCTGGCCATTTATCTGGCCTAAAAAAGCTTCTCTTTGCTCTTCATCTAAAAAAGAGAGCATATCTGAAAGATTCGCGCCGTCTATGTTAAGGAACAATTCCAGCTCCGTTGGAGCAGCAAGTCCGATTTTCCCATATATCCTGGCGCTGTTGCCGAATTTATAATAAAGGATCTCAAATTCTTTTTCACTTGCTCTAAACGAGCATTCCGATTCCGCGAAAGGATTATAATTTAAAACCGTACCTGATGTTATAATTTCTCCCGTCAAGACGCTGTTGTTTTTGCCTGCCTGGACTAATTTTGTTTTTACATCGATCGTCGTCACTAGATCGTTGTTCCCGATTTTAACGTGCTCCGCGACGATCTTTATCGCGTTTGCGCCGGGCTTTGAATCATCAGCCGGGCCAAACAGGACGCTTAGTTTTCGTTGGGTAACTTGTGCCTCTTCGTCCTGCGGCTTGAGAGCCACTTTTTCTTTTTCACTTTCGATCCTGAAATCTTTTATTGTAAGCGATTGTTTCGTCAATTCCACCTCTCCCCCGAAATTGACCGCTCCCAAATCCGCGATTTCCACAAACCCGTCAAGTTTGGGCGTGTTAAATTCCTGCGTGAGGCTTAATGATGCTTTTATTTTTTTGTTATCCGCGTACAGCTGAAAACTCACCTTCGGTTCCCGTTTTAAATTATAAATCGAGCCTGAAAAATAAACCGGCAGGCTTGCCAGCCTTCCTTTAAAATTATCAAGCGTGATCTTTTCCGAGCTAAACGCGACAAGGCCCTTTAGGTCCGTCACCAGAGCGACAGCGCCGTCAAAATAGACTTCTCCGCCTAAAATGACTACCCTCAGGTCCTGTGGCTTTTCGCCTTGCCAGCTTTTGGTTATCCTGTCAAGGTCCCATATCTTATAGCCGATAAACACCCGCCTTGACTTGAACAAAACCTTTTTGGCCTGGTATATAGTCACATTCTTTATGACAAGCGGCCTTACTATCCCACCGCTTATCGAGCCGATGCGCACATCCAACTTCAACTCGCTTGATAGGCGCTTTTCAAAGAGCTGTTTAAATTCTGACAAGATCGTGTTGACCCTGGTCAGGGCATATCCCGCCGTTATTGCCAAAATAACTACTATTAAACCAGCCAAAATCAAACGGCGATTCAGTCTCATTATTTACTGGGTTTCAAAAACAAGGTGGTCCACTTTGGCGTCCACCTTGATGGTCATGCCGGGCTTTACCTTGCCTGAGATTATCTCCTCGGCAAGCGGGTCTTCCAGGAACCTCTGCATGGTCCTCTTAAGGGGCCTTGCTCCGAAAATAGGGTCAAAACCTTTTTCTATCAGGAACTCTTTAGCGTTTTGCGAGAGTTCAATATTGATCTTCTGCTCTATAAGGCGCTTGACCACTTCATGCACTTCGATTTCGATTATCTTGCTAAGATGCTCCTTGTTCAAAGGATGGAAGACGATCGTATCGTCGACCCTGTTTAAAAATTCCGGCTTGAACGTCCTTTTCATTTCTTCCAGCAACTGGGATTTCGTTTTCTCGTAAGAGAATTCCTCTTTTTCTGTCTGGAATCCCAAAGCGCCTGCTTTTCTCCACAGGTCCGCGCCGATGTTGGAAGTCATGATAAGTATGCTATTTTTAAAATCGACTTTCCTCCCGAAACTGTCAGTCAACCTTCCTTCTTCCAGCACCTGGAGCAAAAGATTAAAGATATCCGGGTGGGCTTTTTCGATCTCATCAAGAAGAATGACCGAGTAAGGCCTTCTTCTTATTTTCTCTGTCAATTGCCCGCCTTCCTCATAGCCTACATATCCCGGCGGGGCGCCGATGAGCCTTGAGACGTTGAATTTTTCCATGTACTCCGACATGTCAAGCTGCACCATCGCGTCTTCGTCGCCGAACATGAATTCCGCAAGCGCCCTTGCAAGCAACGTCTTGCCCACGCCTGTCGGCCCCAGGAATATAAACGAGCCTATCGGCCTTCTTGGCGACTTTAATCCCGCGCGCGAGCGCCTGATGGCTGTCGCTATCGCCCTTATCGCCTCGTCTTGCCCAACGACTCTTTTGTGCAGTTCTTCTTCAACCTTTAAAAGCCGTTCTGTTTCTTTTTCTTCCAGGCGCGCTAACGGGATGCCTGTCCACTGGGCGACAATTGTCGCGATATCTTCGGCTGTAATTTTTGGCTGGGCCTCTGTCCTTGCTTGGCTCCATGTCTTTTTTATCCTCTCAAGTTCCTGCTTCGCTATTCTTTCCTGGTCCCTGAATGACGCCGCCTTCTCAAAATCCTGAGCCTTCACGGAAGACTCTTTTTCTTTTCTTAAAGCCTCTATTTTGGTTTCTATGTCTTTTAGATCAGGTGGCGCCGTCATTGTCGAAAGCCTTGCCCTTGCACCGGCTTCGTCGATCAGATCAATAGCTTTGTCAGGCAGGAATCTTCCTGAAATATACCTGTCTGACAACTTTGCCGCCGCTTCGATCGCTTCATCAAGTATTTTTATCTTGTGATGCGCCTCGTATTTGTCCCTCAAGCCTTTTAAAATAGCTACGGTCTCATCGACAGTCGGCTCATCCACCATTATCGTCTGGAACCTTCGCTCAAGCGCCGCGTCTTTTTCGATGTGTTTTCTGTATTCGTCCATGGTGGTCGCGCCTATGCACTGGATCTCCCCGCGCGATAAAGCAGGCTTTAAAATATTTGACGCGTCTATCGCGCCTTCAGCGGCGCCCGCGCCGACTAATGTATGCAACTCGTCCACAAACATGATTATGTTTTCGGAACGCTTAATTTCTTCCATGACAGCTTTTATTCTTTCCTCAAATTGTCCTCTATATTTTGTCCCGGCTATCATAAGCGCCAGGTCAAGCGTAATCACTCTTTTATCCCTTAAGATTTCAGGCACGTCGCCTTTTATGATCTTTTGCGCCAGACCTTCGACAATTGCTGTTTTCCCGACACCAGCTTCGCCCAATAGCACGGGATTATTTTTCGTTCTTCTGGCTAAAATCCTTATGACTCTTTCTATTTCTTCTTCCCTTCCTATGACAGGGTCGAGTTTCCCGTCTGCCGCGAGTTTGGTCAGGTCCCTGCCAAACGCGTCAAGCGCAGGCGTTTTTGATTTTCCAGGCGCGGCAGTAGGCCCTGGCTGCGGCCCCGGCGTCGCGGAGCCTAAAAGTTCCATGACTTCCGACCTTACTTTTCCAAGATCAAGTCCTAAATTCAGAAGTACCTGGCTTGCGACACCTTCGCCTTCGCGTATCAGGCCCAAAAGCAGATGCTCTGTGCCGACATAATTGTGCCCCAGCGACCTTGCCTCATCCATCGCAAGCTCTATCACTTTTTTTGCTTTCGGCGTAAAAGGAATATCACCTGAAACAACTGTTGGCGGACCTGGCTGGACTGCTTTTTCAAGTTCTATTCTTATGACTTCCGTGCTTAGGCCCAGATTTTGCAAAACCGCGGCGGCAACGCCTTCGCCTTCGCGTATAAGGCCCAAAAGCAGATGCTCCGTGCCGATATAATCGTGATTGAATCTTTTGGCTTCCTCTTTAGCCAGAAGAATTACCTTGCGTGCCCTTTCAGTAAATTTGTTGAACATCATGTGTATTTAGCCTCCCCTGATCAATTCTCGGTTATCGGTTTTCGGTGCTCAGTTGGCGATAACCGCAAACCGCACACCGCGAACCGTCATTTAAGCTTTTCTTTGATAAGTGTTGCCCTCTTGACGTCTCTCTCCGCGGCGCTTAACGCTTTCCCTTCGACTTTCTGAAGGTGCGCCGGCTGGGTCGTGATCAATAAATCATTTAAAAATAGCCTGTCGATCCCTTTCATGATTCCCAAATCAACCCCCAGCCTCACAGCCGAGAGAAGTTCTATCGACTCGTTGCTTGTGATAATGTACGCGCTCTTTAGAGTCCCGTACGCGCGCCATATTCGGTCTTTTACCATTTCCGCGTTTTTATTCATCAAGCTTTCCCTTGCCTGCGCCTCGGATTCTACGACCTGGCGTATGATCCTTTCTAGATTATCTATAAGTTCTTCTTCGCTGTGGCCGAGCGTGACCTGGTTTGAGATCTGGAAAAAATTTCCTATCGCTTCGGTCCCTTCGCCGTAAAATCCCCTCGCGGCCAGCCCTATTTTTAATATCGCGGCCAGGACTTTATTTATCTGTTTTGATAACACCAAAGCAGGCAAATGAAGCATGACCGAGCCCCTCATCCCAGTCCCTGTGTTAGTGGGGCACGCGGTCAAATAACCCCAATCGGAGCTAAACGCGAAATCCAATTTTTTTGAAAGCTCGTCATCCAAAGCATCTATGATCTTCCAGACATCGGATAAATTAAACCCTGACTCGATCACCTGGATCCTCAGGTGGTCCTCTTCATTTATCATGACGCTTATTGCTTCGTTCCCGCTTATCGCCACTGCCTTATTGTCGCTGCCTACTATCAGTTCCCTGCTTACAAGGTGGCGTTCCAGCAAAAGCTGTTTGTCTATATTGTCCAAGTCAGCTATTTTCAGGAACAGGTTGTTCTTCATGCAAATCGACTCCAAGACAGGAGTCTTTACAGCTTCCAGCACAGCTTCCGTCTGTTTTTTGTTCGCCCAGCGCGAAAACGGGATCTTGTTTAGATTCCTGGCAAGCCTTATCCTTGAGCTTATGATAATATCGGAATTAGGCCCTGTGCCTCTGAGCCATTCACCTGTTTGTTTTAATAAATCATTGATCGTCATTTCTGCTCGCCTTTTTTGCGTTCTTTTACGCCGGAAGCGGGTTTCTCAAGCTCTTTTATCTTGTCCCTCAGCTTGGCGGCTTCCTCGAAATTTTCCATCTTGATCTGTTTTTCCATTTCAGCTTTTAATATCTGCGCCTGCGTTTTTTGCTTCGCCTCTTTACCAAGTGTCTTGGGCGATTTGCCTATGTGCTGGGTATTGCCGTGTATTCTTTTTAAAAGAGGCGCGAGGCTTTTCTTGAAAATCGCGTAACACTGGCTGCAGCCTAGCCTGCCTATTTTTTTCAAATCAGCGTAGGTCATATTGCAGTTCGGGCACTTTATGGAGCCATCTTCCTTCTGGGCGGGCTTTGCGCCAAAATCAGTCAGCCCCGCCAAAAGGTCTGCCAGGTCAAAATGCTGCTCCACCTCCGAACCTTTTTCCTTGGCGCATTCCTCGCAAAGATGAAGCTCGGTTATCTGGTCATTTATGATCTCGGTCAAATGGACCGTTGCCTCTTTTTTGTGGCATATATCGCATAACATTGTTGAGATCTCCCTTTAATGAGCAGACAACTTATGGAGTTCACAAGAACGACATAAGTTGTAGGCGAAGCCGCCTGCGAATTAAACCCTTGACATTTTATTGTTACGCGCAAATTAGTAATGTCAAGGGTCAAATTCAGACTTATAATTTACGTTCGCATACGCTCCGTAAGTTATGTCTTCATTCGACCTTGACTCCGCTTATTTTTGTCAATGCCCTGAAATCGTCCATTAACTTTTTAGTCATCTTGCCGGGCTTGCCGTCGCCGATGGGCCTTGAGTCTATTTTAACGACAGGGATTATCTCCGCAGCAGTCCCGGTCAGGAAGCATTCATCGGCGTTGAACAAATCATGCCTTGTCAGAATATCTTCCTTGCAGGCGATGTTTCTCTTGTCCGCCAGGGCTATTACGGCATCCCTTGTGATCCCTTTTAATATACCGCAGTGGGTCGCAGGCGTGACCAATCCCGATTTTTTGACGATGAAAATATTTTCACCCGTGCACTCGGCGACAAACCCGCCGCTGTTTAGCATCAACGCCTCGGGAGCGCCCGCGTTGATAGCTTCAATTTTCGCAAGTATATTGTTCAAATAATTGAGCGTTTTTATCTGCGGGTTAAGCGCCTCGGCGATGCTCCGCCTTGTGGGCACCGTGATTATCTCAATCCCTTTCTCGTAAACTACCTTGGGATAAAGCGCTATCTTGTCCGCGATGATGATTGTCGTAGGTTTGGGGCACTTCCTTGGGTCAAGCCCCAGGTCCCCCACGCCCCTTGTGACAATAAGCCTGATATAAGAATCCTTAAGCTTGTTCGCCTTGACAGTCTTGATGACTTCGTTTGACATTTCCTTTTTTGTCATGGGCATCTTAAGCATGATGGTATTTGCCGATTCATACAATCTGTCTATGTGCTCGGCGAACTTGAAAATAAAGCCACTATAAGAGCGTATGCCCTCAAAGACCCCGTCCCCGTACAAAAACCCGTGGTCAAACACGGAGATCTTCGCGTTTTCCTTTTTAATCAATTTACCGTCGATATAAATTAGCCCCATCGTTCCTCCTTTAATGAGCAGACAACTTATAGAGTTCACAAGAACGGCATAAGTTGTAGGCGAAGCCGCCGGCGAATTAACCCCGCTTCTTGCTTTCGCAAGAAAGCAGCGGGGCAAATTCAACCAGCATCCGCCACATTACTTTGGCGGATGGGCTTCATTTGATAGAACACCGTCTTTTATATTATATATTTTTTCCGCCCTTTGGGCAATTGACTTTTCGTGCGTGACGATCACTACCGTTCTTCCTTTTTCCTTTGATAGATTACACAATAAATCGCATATTTCCTCGCCTGTCTTTGAATCCAGGTTTCCCGTCGGCTCATCGCAAAACAAAATCTCCGGCTCATTGACCAGGGCCCTTGCTATGGCGACGCGCTGCTGTTCCCCGCCTGAGAGCTGGCTCGGCTTGTGGCCCACCCTGTCCGCCAATCCCAGGTCAGAAAGTATCTTCTGCGCGTGCTCGCGTATCGTTTTTTTATTTTCCGCGCCTTTTATCATCGCGGGAAGCATCACGTTTTCAAGCGCCGTAAAGTCCGCCAGCAGATGATAAAACTGGAAGACAAAACCGATTTTTTTATTCCTTAAGCTCGCGCGTTCTTTGTCGCCTAATTTATACAAGTCGTGCCTGTCCAGGATCACCTGGCCTTTCGTAGGCCTGTCAAGCCCGCCTAAAAGATGAAGAAGCGTTGTTTTCCCCGCTCCCGACGCGCCCTGCACCGAGACAAAGCTTCCTTTCTCGACTTCAAAATCGATGCCCTTTAAAACGTGCAGCTCCTTAGCGCCGTTTTTGTAGATCTTATGTAGGCCTTTTGCTGCTAACATTATTCGTACCTCAGAGCTTCCACAGGGTCAAGCCTCGACGCCCTGTACGCGGGATACAGCGTCGATATAAATGAAATGGCTATCGCGCTTAAAATTATCACCAAAGAATCGCTCCACACGATCAAAACAGGAAGCTTGTCTATATAATAAATATCCTTTGGCAAGCTTATAAACTGGTATGTCTTTAACAAATAACATATAAAAAACCCGCTTGCCGCGCCAAGCGCTGTCCCTGAGAGCCCGATCAAGATCCCGTTTAAACTGAAAATCGCCATGATGGAACTATTCGTCGCGCCTATGGATTTTAAGATGCCAATGTCCTTTGTCTTCTCCATCACGACCATTATCAAAGTGGAGGCGATATTAAAGCACGCGACCATGATTATCAGCGCTAAAATTATAAACATCACTGTTTTTTCAAGCTTGATCGCGGAAAATAAATTCCTGTTCGCATCCATCCAGGTCAGGACCCAGTAATCAAACCCGATTTTGTCGTATATCTGCCTTTTTACCTGCTCGGCTTTCTCGACATCTTTTATTTTCAGCGCGACGCCGCTTACAAGATTTTTCGTGTCGTAAAGTTCCTGCGCTTTTCTTATGCTGACAAACGCCAGGTTTGAATCATATTCATACATCCCCGAGCTGAAAATACCCCGGACCGTCAAAACCTCTGGTTTTTTCGAAGCTGCTGTGACGATTTTGACCTGCCCTCCCAAAACCGCTCCGAGTTTCTTGGCAAGCTCGCTTCCTAAAATTATCCCGTCTTCTCCAAAATCCAATTTCCCGCCGGTTATGTACTGCTTGATATTTGTCACCGACGGTTCTCTTTCCTGGTCTATGCCCCTCAATAAAATCCCCGTTGCCTGGTCCTTAAACCTTATGACCGCCTGCCCGTTCAAAAAAGGCGAGGCCGCCATGAATTGGTCCATGTCCTTTATTTTCGCGATGACCAGATCCGGGTTTTCAACGCCGCCGTCTTTTTCCACCAGGATATGCGAATTCGTCCCGATTATCTTATTTTTCAAATCATCGTCAAACCCGCTCATGACCGCTATCACGATAATAAGCGCCATGACGCCTGTGGCGACGCCTAAAATCGAAAAAAGGCTTATAAGCGAGATGAACTTCTCTTTTCGCTTCGCAAAAAGATACCTTAAGCTGATGAATAATTGGTATTTCATTTTTCAGGTTTTAGCTGCGGGAATAAAATGACGTCTCTTATGGAATCCTGATTGGTAAAAAGCATGACCAATCTGTCTATGCCTATCCCGAGGCCGCCTGCGGGAGGCATGCCGTATTCAAGGGCCCTGAGAAAATCTTCGTCAATTCCGACTTCCCGCTCCAATTTTTTAAACTTCCTCTGTTCCTCAAAACGCTCCCTCTGCTCCTGCGGGTCGTTCAACTCGGAGTACGCGTTGGCAAGCTCGATCGCGGAAACAAACAATTCAAACCTGTCCGTCATCAAGGGGTCATCCTTTTTCTTTTTAGCCAGCGGGCATAAAATCGCCGGGTAGTCCGTTATAAAAGTAGGCGAAATAAGCTTAGGCTCGACGTATTTTTCAAAAACATTATTTAAAATATCCCCGTCAGTCTGGTCTTCCTGTATCTCAACGCCAAGCTCAGTCGCTTTTTTTCTTATGTCTGTTATCTGCCTGAAAT
>Ga0315285_10008301_pt1 | contig 10654 bp, 7 predicted proteins | sample YL17G09_36_MG_FD_203698 | JGI IMG/M metagenome (GOLD analysis project Ga0315285, IMG submission 203698) | Sediment microbial communities from Yellowstone Lake, YNP, Wyoming, USA - YL17G09_36 | ecosystem: Environmental > Aquatic > Freshwater > Lake > Sediment | place: USA: Wyoming | collected... | reverse complement strand
GGAATGCGAGTAAAAAATTCTCCTCTGATTCCCCTATGAGTTCACGTATTGCCTGGGCATACCTGACATAGAAGACCGTATCATCCAGGTGTTTTCCGGTGGTGTCATATTCAAGGATCTCGAGACGGTAACATGACTTCAGCTGGTTTAAAAACAGGTCAACAACCGAGCTCTGCTCAAGGTTCAGGCTGACGGTGAGACGGTCGGGATGTCTTCCCTTATCATCAAAATCGATGAATGCGATGTTGGCTCCCGCCGCTGTGGTAATGTTCAGGAATTCATAGAGAGCACCGGGCTGGTGCGGAAGATAAACACAGAACTTTAAAAAGTCGAGCGGTTTTAATGATGTCTGAAGGTACCCTATCAGTGCAAGATCCCTGGTAATTTTCCCGAACGCTTCTTTTCGAGCAGTAACTTCATAAAACACGGTTGCTGGATCAATACGTCGATCGTACTGAATTCGATTAATATTACCTTCATATTTTTTTATGATCTCAGCAGCCCGGTGAAGCGATCCCGGAGTATTTGGCATATGGGCGATAAAAGAGAATTTCTTCAAAGATATCCACCGGATGTGCTTTTACTTTTGGAGGGGAGTTCCGATATACATTACGGTAGAAATCAAAAAAATACAGGAAGTCTCTTGTTTTCAATCAATAAAGGATAAATTACCTGAAAAATCCAACAAAAATTATTATTTTATTGTCTGCTGCGGACGGCAGACAATACGATTACTGGTCGAATGATACCTGTGAATACCACGACCATGACATTGGAGTAAAAAATAGTTATTCAAGCGCAAACTATTCACTATCAGGACTCTTGGTAAACAGAATATCTTTAATGAGGATAACTATTTTTGTCACCAGATTGCCGATGAATTACCCTTCAGACAGAAATTTGTGCGGACTTACCCCTTGACGAAACTATATCTATTCTTCCAAGCAACCCATGATCAGAGGGAATAACCAGATGACCGACGTGGAAACAGCGAAAAAAAAAGGTGAAGATCATTTAAAAACCATGATCACCACTATCCAACACGCACTTTCTTATGACGAAACCGCGTATCACCTCCCCATTTCATTTGCCCTAACCGGCATAGCGGTTCATGACAGGAAATCAGCCCTTGATGTATATGCCAGGACCAGCAGTAACCCCCTCGTTGCATCGGAATGCTGTCTTGCGGAAATTACCGCAGCCAAAGGTAAGGAACCTGCTCCCTATACTGGTTTTATCGATGATACCGTAATCAGGAAACTCGGGTACTCCCTCGTTGATGGCAGTATTCTTGGGCTTGCACTGGTTGTCGGCACCCCTCCCGGTGCAGACAGTGCTGCTGCGATCTGCCGCGAATTGCAGGAAAAGTACATGCTCACGTTCCTTGCCGGAGATATTATCCCGTCACTTTCCGGTGCAGGGGTGAAGCTTGGGCTGGAATACCGTCTTATTCCTCTTGGCCCGACACCAACGTATGGGGTTCATTTTGTCGATATCATTGCGCGGGTTGCAATGATGTTTGGCGGTGTTACTCCGGGGGATATTCACCGTCTCTTAGCCTATGCAGCAGAACGGGCAAAAGCGATTGTGATTGTATTTCCCGGGCTTTCTGACCAGGAAATTGCATTGATCGACGGGATGAGAGTCCTTGGTTTTCCTATCCTTTCACTGGGGAACTATCAGGGCGGGGAATGGATCCCGACGATTCCTGAAGAGGTAGTCCGCAGGGGCATGGAGCAAAAAGGAATACGGGTGAATGTCACCGCTATTCCTATTCCGATGGGATGTTCGCCTGCATTTGAGGGAAAGAGCATAAGAAAAGAAGAGATGTATGTTGAGTTTGGCGGAGGGAGATCCCCTGCGTTTGAGCTTTTACACATGCGGTCCTCAGATCAGGTTACTGACGGGAAGGTAACCGTTATCGGACCTGAAATTGATGCGATGAAGGAGGGAGGTGCATACCCGCTTGCAATTATCATCGATGTTGCCGGGAAAATGATGAAAAAAGATTATGAGCCCGTCCTTGAGAGAAGGATTCACAACTTCGTCAATTACGGGGAAGGATCCTGGCACGTTGCCCAGCGGGATATCATCTGGGTGAGGATCTCAAAAGAGGTTGTGGCAAAAGGGGTGAAGATTGAACATATCGGGAAGTTATTGGCAAGCAAGTTCCGCATGGACTTTCCCAATCTGCTCGATGCTGTTTCGGTCACGCTTATCACCGATGAAGCGAAGGTGCTGGCAGCAAAAAAAGATGCAGAGAAGATATACGAAGATCGGGATGCACGTATCAAGGGCATGCGGGATTCAGATGTGGACACGTATTATTCCTGCACGCTCTGCCAGACCTTTGCTCCCAACCATGTCTGTGTCATAACCCCTGAACATCCCGCCCTCTGCGGGGCTATCAGCTGGCTTGACGGAAAAATTGCGTACGAGATAGCGCCTTCCGGTGCCAATCAGCCGATTGAAAAAGGAGCGGCTATCAATTCCCTGAACGGCGAATTTGACGGTGTTAACAGATTTGTTAAAAAGGCAAGTCATGGAGAGATAGACCGGTGCTCTCTTTACAGCGTGATGGAATACCCGATGACCTGTTGTGGGTGTTTTGAATGCATCGCCCTTATGCTACCGGAGGTGAACGGGATCATGGTTGTGAACCGTGAATTCAAAGGTATTACCCCTTCGGGAATGACGTTCTCCACACTTGCAGGTACTATTGGCGGGGGGGCACAGACACCGGGATTTGCCGGCATCTCAAAAAACTATATTCTGTCTGACCGGTTCTTACAGGGAGAAGGGGGCATCGAGCGTCTTGTCTGGATGCCCTCCCAGCTTAAAGAGGAGCTGAAACCCCGGCTGATAAAAAAACTGGCTGACCAGAACAAATCGGATCTCTTTGATAAGATTGCTGATGAGACCAGCGCAACATCCCTTGAAGACCTGATCTCCTGTCTTGAACGCATAAAACATCCGGCGCTGAACATGAAACCGCTGGTGTGAGGAGATAGTATGGGCTATGATCTTAATTTTGGCTGGACTGGTGCTATCGGTCAGGTAATTCTTGGGGCTACCCGGCAGGAGGGGGGGACAAGAAATGTCTCCTATCGCACAGGTGGCGGAACCACACTTCCCTTCCTTGACCGGGACCTGTCATCCCCTTCACCGCTTGTCGCATTGGAGATCTGCGATAACCCGGAATACTGGTCGCCGATTGTCAAAAGTTACTGTGGTGATCTGGTACACAATGTGCATGAATGGGCAAAAACGGCTGAAACTGTCTACAAGGCGGATCTGGTTCGCCTGTACCTGACCAGCACACGGCAGCGGAATTTTTCTGATATATCCTCTGTGGGAAAAACTGTGGAAGCCGTGCTTTCAGCGACAGGTCTCCCTTTGATTATTGAAGGCAGCAATGAGCCTAAGATTGACAGCGAGGTTTATCTGAAGTGTGGTGAGACCGCCCAGGGAGAAAGACTTCTCCTTGGAACCGCAGAGGCAGGAAGGTACCGGAGCATTGCAGCCGCAGCCCTTGCTTATAATCACTCACTCATTGCCCAGTCTCCCATAGATGTCAACCTTGCAAAACAACTCAATATCCTGCTGCGGGAGATAGGTGTACAACGTGATCATATCATGATCGACCCCTACACCGGTGCGCTCGGCTATGGGTTTGAGTATTCCTATTCCGCTATGGAACGGATACGGTTTTCTGCACTGAAAGGTGATTCCGATCTTGCCATGCCGGTAATCTGTTCAGCTATCGATTCGCTGACAATAAAAGAAGTCAGGGAAGCTGATCCTGCCCAGCAGGATGAGATGGCAGTGCAGTGGGAATTTTATACCGGGATTGCCGCTGCCATTGCGGGTGCAGAGATTGTCTGTGTACGTCATCCAAAGACGGTCGGTTTGCTGAAAAAAGCGTTTACCGACATGAGAAGCGGTGCGGTTTTCTCGGAGGTGAAATAACGATGGCACTCAAGGCACTTGATGTCTACAAACTCCTGCCTAAAAAGAACTGCAAGGAATGCGGCGATCCCACATGCCTCACGTTTGCGATGAAGCTCGCCAGCGGAAAAGCGGATGTGGATCTCTGCCCGTATCTTGACGAACAGGCAAAGTCCGTGCTGGGAGCAACCACGCGACCCCCCATACGGCTGGTAAAAATTGGTGTGGGGGAACGGTCGTTTGCCGTTGGAGAGGAATTTGTTCTGTACCGCCATGACAAGACCTTCTACCATCCTCCGGGGATCCTCTTCTGTGTATCAGATACCTGGGCACCTGAAGAGATCACTTCTGTAACCGTCAGGGTCAGGGACGAATCATTCACCCGTATTGGCACCGATCTGCGGTTTAATGGTATTGCGATTGAAAATACCAGCGGTTCGCCAGATGTATTTGCACGAGCTGTTGCCATAGTCGAGGAATCAGCAGATCTTCCCCTCGTCCTGATAGCCAGGAATATCGAAGCGTTTAATGCGGCACTTATTCAGGTCGGGAGCTATCAGCCCCTGCTTCACGCAGCCACGAATGAAAATTTCAGGGAAATGTGTGCTCTTGCCAAAAAACACAGTTGTCCTCTTGTCATTCAGGCTCATGGAATGGAGAACCTTACCGGTCTGGTAAAAAACTGTCTTGGTGAAGGCGTAAAGAAACTGGTCATGGATCTTTGCCCGCAATCCCCTGGTGATTTTATTATTACATCAACCGCCGTTCGGCAACTTGCAATCACGCGTGCAGTTCCGGATCTGGGGTATCCCGTTTTTATTGACGCCACGCATTCTCCTCTGCAGGATGCTGAAATCGCCCTGGGCATTGTAAAATATGCATCGGTAATTATTACCCCGCCGCTTTCTCCCGCATCTGCCAAAGCTGCCCTCACGCTTCGCCAGAACATTTACACGGATCCCCAGAAACCGATCCAGATGAATCCCGGCCTGTACCGTGTCGGAACCCCGGGAAAAGAGGCCCCGGTACTCCTGACGGTGAACTTCTCTCTGACATTTTTTACCCTCCAGGGTTACCTGGAGTCAACCCGCATTCCCTGTTTTATGCTGATTGTCGATACGGAAGGGCTCTCTGTCCTGACCGCGGTAGCTGCAGGAAAACTGAATGAAACGCTTGTGCGTGATTCGATCAGGAAATTTAATGTAGAACAGGAAGTATCTCACAAAACGCTGATTATCCCGGGCTATTCCGCACCACTTTCAGGCAGGATTGAAGAAGCAACCGGCTGGAAGGTGATGGTCGGACCCCGCGATGCAGCAGAGATCGGAGAATACCTGCATGAAGAATGGAAGAAGCACGAATCCTGAATATCCAGGGTAAAAAATTTCAGTCGCGTATTTGCATCATATTTTTAAAAAACGGCAGGGATATCACCGTAGCATATTTCTTATCTCTCTTACCAATGGTAGTGTTAAGGACCGATTATCATGCGAACGGTAACATTTCTTCCGAGTTATCGCAAAATTGACGTTGCACGTGGCAGTACCATCCTGGATGCTGCCCAGAGAGCCGGACTGAATATCAATGTTGTCTGCGGTGGACAGGGCAAATGCGGCAAGTGCGTGGTCTATGTACAATCGGGAAAAACAGAATTTGACCGGCAGAAATATTCGCGTTTTTTTAGCGAGGACGAACTGACAAAAGGGGCATGTCTGGCCTGTGAGACCCTTGTGCAGGGCGATCTGCAGGTACTGGTGCCCGAAAGCACCCTTATCCAGGAACAAAAAATTCTTGTGGCAGGTCGGGATACTGAGATCGAGTTTCATCCATCTGTCAGGAAATATTATATCGAGCTCCAGCCGCCAACACTCACCGATCCTTCACCGGATCTTACCCGGCTTTTATGGGGTATCCAGAAGAGTGGCGGGCCTGTTGCGGAAAAGGTCTATGTCCCTCTTGAAGTAATGCGTGAAATCCCCACGCTCCTTCGTCACAGTGACTGGAAGGTTACCGGGACAATTGCCCTTGTCCCGGGCGGTTACCGTCTTATTGATCTCCAGGAGAATGACACGTCCAAACGCATTTATGGTGCTGCAGTAGATCTCGGGTCTACCACGGTGGTTGTCTATCTCTGGGATCTGGTGAATGGTAAGGTAGTTGCTGTTGCCTCGAACTATAACCGGCAGATCAGCTGTGGCGAAGATATTCTCGCCCGCGTGAATTTTGCCCGGAAAAACGGGCTTTCAAAACTCCAGGCTCTCGCTGTAGAGAGCATCAATGCCGCACTTACCTCTGCTTCAGATACTGCAGGGATCGACCGCGAGGATATTTATGAAGTGGTGGTTGCTGGCAATACGGTGATGACGCATATGCTCCTCGGGATTGATCCTGCGTATATCATCGCAGAACCCTATGTTCCGGTGGTCCAGCGGGCGCTGTCGGTCGCGGCAGCAAGGATTGGGATTGCCATTAATCAGAATAGCGGGCTCTTTGCCTTTCCTGCCGTCAGCGATTTTATCGGGGGTGACATTATCGCTGACATCCTTTCCTGCGGTATGCATGAACGCGAAGAGATCTCACTTTTAATCGATATCGGCACCAACTTCGAAATTGTCCTCGGAAACAAAGAATGGATGTTTTCCTGTGCCGGTGCTGCCGGACCGGCACTGGAAGGAGGAGAAGTGCTCTTTGGCATGCGGGCAAATCCCGGTGCGATAGAAAAGATTAAAGTCAATCCCATGACCCTCGATCCCATCTTCAGCACAATCAACAATATCAAACCACGGGGCATCACCGGATCCGGATTAATTGACCTGCTTGCAGAACTTTTTTCAGCATGCGTCATTGACCGGACCGGACGGATAAATACCAGCATAGAAAACAAAAGAGTTCGCACAGGCCCTCACTTCCCGGAGTATGTTGTAGTCTGGGCCACTGAGACGGATATCGGGAAAGATATCGTGATCACGGAAAATGATATCAAGAACCTGATTATGAGCAAGGCCTCGATTCATGCTGCCTGTGTAACGCTGATGAAACAGGCTGGGGTGACCCGGCACGAAATCGCTACTATCTATGTTGCCGGTGCATTTGGCAATTATCTGGACAAGAAAAATGCGACAATTATCGGGTTGATCCCGGAGATAGATGCAGATCGGATAAAAAATATCGGAAATGGGGCAGTGACGGGTGCAAATCTTGCGCTTATTAACCGGAGGGAACGAAAAACCCTCGATGTTATTGCCTCCCGGATCGCATACATCGAACTCAATGCAGAACCTTCATTTATGGATGAGTATACATCGAGCACCTTCCTGCCGCACACGGATTTCACGCTGTTCCCGGGGGTCCAGAAACTCATAGAAACCTGCCAGCTCAGGAAAGGTTGATCCCATGGCAAAGATGATCCCTTCCCCCCATTCTCTGGCAACGGGTGTTGGTGCACTTCCCCATACGGATCCTGTATCAGCATGTAATGATGTTCTGGAGATATTCCCCCAATTTCCTTATGTGCCCACGCTCCCGGAACGGGGGCAACTGGAAAGTATTGTCTTTAACGATTCCGAGCAGTTACCCGGAAGGATCATAAAGGATGACCGGCTTCTTTTTGACAGTAGTGCTGACCAGAATGAAGCCATGGAAAAGGTATACATGGATTATGTTGAGGGCAATTATTCTTCCTATGGACTCCGGAAGGAATATGCCTCCGGTTTCATCGAAATGATGACCCATTCCTTTTCTCGTGCGAAGGTACTGAAATGCCAGGTGACCGGACCGGTCACCTTTGGCATGCAGGTGGTCGATGCAAACAAGCGACCAATCTACTATGATGCACAGCTTGCTGATGTGCTTTCGAAAATGATCGCACTCAAGGCACGGTGGTGCGAGAGTGAGATGAGAAAAAGAACCGGTGTTGCAGAAACACTCGTTGTTTTGAACGAGCCATACCTTGCCTCACTGGGATCATCCGTAGTTCCGGTTGATAAAGAAACGGTACGAGCAGGCTGGGAGGACATTGCTGCACTGGTTGAGGGCGGGCTTGGCATCCACTGCTGCTCGAACACGGACTGGGAATTTGTGCTGGGGCTTAATCCTTCGGTTATCTCCATCGATGCTTACGCAACTGCAAAGGAGTTTTTACTGTACGCTGATTCTATAGCCGCATATATGGAGCAGGGCGGTGTTGTGGCATGGGGCATCGTCCCGGCAGAATACAAAATCTTTGCCACAGAGAACACCGAATCCCTCTATCAAAAGTATCTTGCTATCAGGACCCGGCTCTGTGCACGCATGCCGGAACATATTTTTGATGCGAAGTCTCTTATCACACCCAGCTGCGGGATACGGTTTGCTGACCGGCAGGGTTCCCTGGCCATCATGAAAACCGCAGCGGAGATCTCCCGGCGAATCCGGGAAAAAGGAACCGGAGCATAACCCTGCATCGGGATCAAAAAGGAGATATTATGCAAAAACATCCCTTTACTATCGCCCTGTCAGGAAAAGGAGGGACCGGCAAGACCACAATCAGTTCCCTGCTGATCCGTTCGTTTATTGATCTTGGTGAAACACCTGTTCTCGCTGTTGATGCAGACCCGAATGCCAACCTGCATGAAGCGCTGGGTGTACCCGTCCATGAAACCCTGGGAAGCATGCGGGAGGAAGCATTCACCCGTCATATCCCCCCGGGCATGAATCGCCATGACTATGTCAGGTTCCGGTTTCGTCAGGCCCTGATCGAAGCGAAAGGATTTGATCTCGTAGCAATGGGTCGCCCCGAGGGGAGCGGGTGTTATTGTTTTGCCAATGACCTCTTGTCAGAATGTATGGTTCAGCTTGAGCGTGATTACCGTTTTATCGTCATCGATTCCGAGGCGGGTATGGAGCATATCAGCAGGGGAACGATCGGGAAACCGGACCTGCTGCTCATTGTGAGCGATCCCGGTGCACGCGGATTGCGCACAATTGCCCGTATCAGGGAGACAGCACTACAGCTGGGGCTTGAACCGGAACGAATTCAGATTGTTTTCAACCGGTTCAAATCAGGTACCGCCCCGGTTGATCTAGGCAATACTATTCCCATAGCCATAATTCCTGATGACCCCCTAATCGAAGCTGCGGATCTTGCCGCGACCCCGGTTTCACAGATTCCGTTTGACAGTCCGGCCCGGGCTGCTGTGCTGAATCTCGCTAGGAAAATCCAAAAAAGTGCGCACGGAAGAGACGGAAAACCAGAATAATTTTTTTGCAATACTCCGTTTTTTGTATTATTTATTAAAAAATTATCAAAAAGAGAAATAGGGAATAGTGGCTGTAAAATTCCTTTTTTCAGGCAATGAAATAAAAAGTAAATATGAGATGGAGGAGAGGACAGTGCCAGTCTCCAATACCGTGCGCTTAGAACGATGACGGCGTAGTACCTCTTCGGGTATTATCGCATTTTTTTGGGAGTCGAAACGGCGGGGGCGAAACCCCCTTTTGAAGTTCAAGTTTTTTTAAATTTTCTATTAAAAATTGTTAAGATACAATGCGGGGATTGTTACCCATTTACTTATCTGGTACGATGATTGCCGCCGCCCCCGAAGGGACGCCCCCGCGGCGGATCGGTGACTAAAAATTCTAAAAACTCCCTGCCCGCCATGCCTCGGATAGACCTGAGGTGAGGGTACTTCGCAGAGAGAACGATTTACATCGTTCGGGTGTGAACAGAATCGATTCATGGTTGTTTTTACAGAGTCGGAAAAGGTATGATAACCATTTTTTCAGTAAAAAAGTCCGTTATAAAAATACTGCAACAGCAATCGTTGTTGTCCAGAGACCGTTTTTGTCTCCCTCAGCTGACTGGCAGACATTCTGGGTTTTGATGATCTTCCCGCTCGCTTTATAGGTCTGCTCGCGCTCTGACCATGCAGCATTTACATCAAATTCAATACCGAGCGTTGTTGCAAGCATGGTTGCCGCAAGATCCTCGGCATATTCTCCGGTCTTTTCCTGCGTTTCACCAAAAGCGTGATGTTCGGACAGGTAACCATATTCATCGGAATCGCTGGGGAGGGCAAGACCGATTGCAGAGGAGACCAGACGGTTGGGCTCGTTGGTCTCGTTCCTTGCCATAACACAGAAAGTAATACCGCCCGGTTGGAGGCACTTCAATCCTTCCGGCTTTGATGTCTGTTTACATTTCGGCGGGAAGATGCTCGAAACGTAGACAAGATTACATTTCTCAATACCGGCCTTTCTCAACGCAAGCTCAAAGGATGCAAGACGGTCTTTATGCACACCCACACCCTTGGTGAAAAAGATCCTGGTCGGAACATACATATTTTTTTATTGTAACTTTTTATTTCTTTAAGTTTTGGTCAAAAACGATGTAAATACAAAAATACACAGGTTTAATACAGGATTTATATCAATCGCGCCCTTTTTAATCTCAATTTAGCGCTCTTCTTGATTAAAAAAGAGATAATTCCGGTTTCACGCTAAAGTCCATAAAGAATTCCCGGCAGATCAGCAATTGTATCAATAACAAAATCTGCCGGAATATCTGAACGGTCATCGGAGAACCGGTCGCCATAGCGGGCATACACCGTCCGGATTCCCAGAAAGTGGCCAGGCTCGATATCCCTCCGCGGACTGTCACCGATCAATATTGCCTCGTCGGTACCGGCTTTCATCATCTCAAGAGCGAACAGGAATGGCTCCGGTGCCG
>Ga0315285_10008300_pt1 | contig 10655 bp, 5 predicted proteins | sample YL17G09_36_MG_FD_203698 | JGI IMG/M metagenome (GOLD analysis project Ga0315285, IMG submission 203698) | Sediment microbial communities from Yellowstone Lake, YNP, Wyoming, USA - YL17G09_36 | ecosystem: Environmental > Aquatic > Freshwater > Lake > Sediment | place: USA: Wyoming | collected... | reverse complement strand
AATTCCAATAACCGTCTTAACATTCCCTTAAAAAAGGGCAAGAAGCGCTGGAAATGGCTCCTCCTTGCAATCTTGGTCTTTGTCGCCGCATTAGCGCTCTACCGGGTATGGGGTTTTACACAGAAGCGATCGGGACCCCAGCGAGCCGCCCGGATGGAGGTCCCTGTTCAAGTCATCCCTGTCGTTGGTAAACCTCTTACTTATTCCATAAAGGTTACCGGCGACATTCTACCTCTCATGCAGGTTGATCTCATTCCAAAGGTGTCCGGATATCTGGAACGGATTGATGTGCATATCGGTGATATAGTAAAGCAGGGACAGGTGATCGCCCAGATCGACCGGACCGATTTTTTACACAAGGTGAGAGAAATCGATGCCAAGGTAGCTCAGGCAAAGGCCCAACTGGCTGAGATCGAAACCGGCACGAGAGCAGAAGAGCTGCGCCAGGCAGAGGAAGCAGTCAAGCAGGCTCAATCCCGATTCGACAATGCGAAACTGCAGCATGAAAGGATAGAGGCCCTCTATAAGAGAGAGGTCATTTCGAAAAAGGAGCGGGATGTTGCTGACATGGAGTATACCGTTACAGAGGCCCAGTTGGCATCGAGCCAGCAACAAATGAAGCTTCTTCGGGAAGGAGCCCGCCAGGAAGTCAGGGATGCAACCCAGGCGAAACTTAGAGAGATGGAGGCCATCTTGGAACAGGAGAGGACTCGCCTTAAGGATACAAAGATTATCGCTCCTTTCCGGGGGGAGATTAGCCGAAAATATGTGGATGCCGGAGCCTTTGTTTCCCCATCCTCTCCTCCCACTCCTCTGGTGAACCTTGTCCATACAGAGACTCTAAAAGTAGTAGCCAATGTTCTGGAAAAAGATATCCCTCTTTTAAAGCCTGGGATGAAGGCGAAGATTCAAGTCGATTCTTATCCGGGAAGGGTCTTTGAGGGAAGGGTGGAAAAGATCAATTCAGCGCTCGATCTTTCTACCCGCACCCTTCAGGCGGAGATCTACATTTTTAACTCGGACCGATCCCTCAAACCAGGGATGTTTGCCAATGTGGAAGTGGTCCTCCTGGAAAAGCCTCAGACCCTGGTCATCCCGAGAGAAGCAATCATCGAGACAGGAAGTGAGATGTCTGTTTTTGTGGTCGAAGGAAAACAGGTCTTTCGAAAACCGATTACTCTTGGATATGAACAGGATCGGTTAGTAGAAGTCCTTAAAGGATTGAATGAAGGAGACCAGGTGGTGATCAAGGGGCAACAATTGATCAAAGACGGTTCCACCATCCGGGTCATTGAAGGGAGTTAGTTTCTCATAAAAGTAAAATGTCAAATTACGAAGTTTCCTGAACTACATAGAGTTCAGGACTAATCATGAACCTTACATGGTTCATGGCAAATGGCAAATCAAATCCAAAGCTCAAATGAAGAAAATTCTTGGATTTTGGACTTTGACATTCATTTGACATTTGGATTTTGAAATTGGGATTTATATGGATCTTATTCGAGGCTCCCTGAAAAATCCCGTCGCCCGGTTTATGATGGCCATCGGGATTATCCTTCTTGGAATTATTGCCTTCCAACATCTTGCCATTGATCTCTTCCCCGACATTTCCTACCCTGTTGTTTCCATCTCAACCGAATATGAAGGGGCAAGTCCTGAAGACATTGAAATCTCCCTTACGAGACCGATTGAGAAAAGGGTAAGCCGCATCCAGAATGTGCGTTTCGTCTCTTCCAGGTCCAGGGAAGGGATTTCTACCGTCATTCTGGAATTCTATTGGGGGACGAATCTCGATGTCGCTGCGACCGACATCCAACAGGCCATCAATCAAATTAAGGATATCTTTCCTGAAGAGGCCAAAGAGTCCGTCATCTACAAATTTGATCCCTCCTCCATATCGGTAATGACGCTCTCTGTCTCAGGTCCTATGAATGAATATCGGCTAAGGGAACTGGCCGAGGATTTCATTGCCCCAAGGTTGGAGAGCCTGAAGGGTGTGGCTTCTGCCAATGTCCGGGGCGGACTGATCCGCGAAATTCAGGTAGAGCTTGATCGCAGAAAACTGGAAGGGTTAAACCTTTCCATCGACAAAGTGTCAGAGGCTGTAAAGGCAGGCCATAAGGACCTTCCAGGAGGAAACCTCAAGGGAGAGAAGACGGATTACTTGGTCCGAACCCTTGGTCGGACTCCGGAATTTAAAGACATCGAGGAGATTGTCGTTCAACAGCATAATGGGGTTCCTGTCCGTATCAGGGATATCGGAAGGGTGAAAGACGGATTTGAAGACGCCGATGAAGAGGTTCATGTCAACGGGAGAAGAGGGATCATCATCAGCATCCTGAAGCAGATCGGGGGCAACACCGTTGCCACGGTTGATAATGTCCTGAAGGCACTGCCCCAGATTCAGAAGGAGCTCCCTAAGGGGATGACTATTCAGGTCGTCTCAGACCAGTCTACCTTTATTCGGAAATCGATCAAGAACCTCCAGCACGAGGCGATCATGGGGGCACTTCTGGCTGTAGCGATTATCCTCATCTTTCTCGGAAGCGGGACGAGTACCTTAATTATTGCCCACTCGATCCCCATCTCCATCGTCTCCACCTTTGTGCTTCTCTACTTTGGCAATTTCTCATTAAACATCATGACTCTTGGAGGTCTGGCACTGGGTGTCGGCCGTTTGGTGGATGATGCCATCGTCGTTCTGGAGAATATCAACCGCCATATTGAGCTGGGGGAGCCGCCTGAAGAGGCATCTTACAAAGGGGCAAAGGAAGTGAGCACACCGGTCATTGCGGCGACCGTTACCAGCATCATCGTCTTCATTCCCCTTGCCTTTGTGAAAGGGGTTGCCGCATTATTGTTTCTTCAGATGGCTTACACGGTTGCCTTTTCGCTGATGGCTTCCCTTTTCGATTCGCTGACCCTTGTGCCCGTTTTAACGGCCAAGTTCCTCCGGCTCAGAAAGGAATCGAAGAAGGTTCCGTGGACCCAGAAGCTTTTCCAGAAAACCCGGCCCTTCTTCCTCTGGGTGGATCAACATTACCAATACCTTCTTGATCTATCTCTGTCTCACCGAAGAACAGTCATCTTAGGGGTCGTTGGAATCTTTGTCGGAACCCTTTTTCTTATCCCTTTAATCGGAACCGACTTTTTCCCTAATATCGATGAGGGGCAACTCCGGATGACCATCCGTCTTCCTGTTGGGTCTTCTCTGGATGGAACGGTGAAGGTGATGAGCAAGGTAGAAGACATCATCTTTGAGGATGTTCCGGAACTGAAATCTCTCTGGGCAAGGGCTGGCTCTGGGAAAGGCAGGTCCGTGATCTTCAGCGGTAGGTTTGCAGGTAGCCATACGGGGATGTCCTCCGTGATGCTGGTCGACCAGACGGAGAGAAGCCGGTCTTCTGACATGGTTTCTCGTTCTCTAAGAGAAAAGTTGAGACAAATCCCTGGAGCGACTGTTTCTATCTATCCCGGTGGCCTTATTTCCCGAATCATTACATTCGGAAATGATGACCCGATCGATGTGGAGATTCTCGGGTACGATCTGGCAACAGGAAGCCGTTTAGCCCGGGAGGTCGAAGGATACCTTAAAGAGATCCGTGGGGTTACCGATATCCAGGTCGGACGGGAGGAAGGGCTCCCGGAGTATCAGGTGAAAATCCGTCAAGATCGAGCAGCAGCCTTAGGACTAACGACCTCCCGTGTGGCGCAAATTGTGAGGAGAGCGGTCGAAGGGACCGAAGGCATCGAATCCGCGATCTATATCGACCCAAAAACGGGGAGGGAACATAACGTCAGAGTCCGACTTCGAGAAGAGGACCGGAAGCGTCCAGAGGATCTGGCGAGGATACCTCTCCCTGTTTCAAGTAATAGGATTGTCCCTCTTGAAAATGTCGTCGATGTGAAACACATCCTTTCTCCCATGCAATTGGAGCGGAAATATCAGCAAAGGATTATTCATGTGACGGCCAATACGAGCGGAAGAGATCTCGGTTCCATTGCTTCGGAGATTGAAAATAGGATTTCACAACTGAAGATCCCAGAAGAATTCTCTGTAACGCTTAAGGGGGCCCGTCTCGAGCAACAGGAGGCCTTCCGAATGCTTTTCTTTGCCCTGATCCTTGCCATTGTTTTAGTTTATATGGTACTTGCCTCCCAGTTTGCCTCTTTGCTCCACCCTTTCCTGATCATGTTCTCGGTTCCATTAGGTTTCATCGGAGTCATCTGGGCTCTCTATTTTACAGGCAATACGCTGAGTGTCGTTTCTTTTATCGGGATCATCATGATGGTCGGGATCGTGGTGAGCAATGCCATTATCCTGATCGATTACATCAACCGCGTCCGGAAGGAGGAGGGGGCCGAATTGAAGGATGCCATCATCCGGGGCGGCAGGATCCGTCTCAGACCGATTTTGATGACAAGTCTCACTACTATTTGTGGGTTGATCCCAATGGCCCTGGGATTGGGCGAAGGGGCTGAAGCGAATGCTTCTTTAGCCATTGCCGTGATTGGGGGACTTTCAGTTTCCACTGTACTCACGCTGGTCTTCGTACCGACCCTCTATTTCACCGCTGAAAGTTGGAGAGCCAAAAGAAGAGGCTTCCAGGGTTCCAGGGTTCAAGTGGTCGAATAGTCCAATGGTATTATGAATGCGGAATGCAGAATGCGGAGTGCGGAATAAAAAAATCCGAAATCCGCATTCCGAAATCCGAATTCGGGATTTATGATTCAACGTCGAAAGACTCGCCAGATCTCCGTAGGCTCTGTGAAGGTAGGGGGCGATGCTCCCATCTCTGTCCAGTCCATGACAAAGACGGATACACGGGACATCCGAAGGACCATTCATCAGATTCGGCGTCTCGAAGAGGCAGGCTGCGAAATCGTCCGTGTGGCCGTAGTGGATGAAGAAGCAGCCCGTGCCATCGCTGAAATAAAAAAAAAGATTAAAATTCCTATCATCGCAGATATCCACTTCAACTATCGTCTGGCGTTGAATACCATGGAGGCAGGCGCAGACGGCCTCCGTATCAATCCCGGAAACATCGGAGGGAAAGAGCGCCTAAAGGCGATTATCCTTGCGGCGAAAAGCCGTTCCATCCCAATTCGCATCGGAGTAAATGCGGGATCTTTGGAGAAAGACCTTTTGAAGCGTTTCGGAGGAGCCACTGCCGAAGCAATGGTTTCGAGTGCTCTTCGGACAATCGAAGGGATGGAAGACCTTGGATTCCAACAGATCAAAGTTTCTTTAAAAGCTTCGGATGTACCGAGGACGTTAGAGGCCTATCGTCTGTTTTCAGAAAAGTCCGACTATCCACTCCACTTAGGAATCACAGAGGCTGGAAGAGGTTCTGGTGCCATTGTCAAGTCATCCATCGGCATCGGGCTATTACTCAGCGAAGGGATTGGAGATACCCTTCGGGTTTCCTTGACCAGAGACCCGGTGGAAGAGGTACGGGTGGGCTATGATATATTAAGATCGCTGAAGATTCGGGAGCGGGGCGTCGAGATCATCTCGTGTCCTACCTGTGGCCGCTGTGAGATCAACCTGACCCCTCTCGTCGAAAAAGTTGAAAAGGCCACTCAAAGGATTGACACTCCACTCACCATCGCCATCATGGGATGCGTTGTGAATGGCCCAGGTGAGGCGAAAGAAGCAGATATTGGTATTGCTGGAGGAAAGGGGATGGGTCTTCTTTTCAGAAAGGGAAGGGTGGTCAAGAAGGTGAGAGAGAAAGATTTTGCCAAGGTGCTACTGAGCGAAGTGGACAAGATTACCGGGGGAATATGACTGGTTCCGGATACATCGGATTATTTCGTCATTCCCGCGGACGCGGGAATCCAGAAGGTTTTTAAAGGAGGGCAAGGACATGGATTCCTGCTTGGGCAGGAATGACAAAAAGGGAGCTTATCGCAGATGTGATGGATCAACTTTTTACGAACGGAGTTTCTTCCAGACATAATAGATTCGCTGTATTACTGTAAAGTGAGTGAGGATGGCTAAAACCCAGAGCATCACCTCCATCCAGCCAAAAAGCACTCCAGCAGAGAGAAGAATGATACGTTCCGCTCTCTCCATGAGGCCGATGTTGCATGGAACATTTGCAGCTTCTGCCCTTGCTCTGACATAAGGGATGAGAGCCGTACCCATGCTCACAAAAGAAGTAAGGATCACCAGAACAGGGTCTCCTTTTTTTAAGTAGTAAATGACGAGGGATAGAAGAAGAAGGAGATCCGAATATCGATCTAAGACGGAATCTAAAAAACCACCGTAGACTGTGACCTTCCCCAATTTTCTGGCGACCACACCATCGATGAGGTCGAAAATCCCTGAAAGGATGATGAAGAGTCCTGCCAAAATCCAAAATTCCTTGAGAATAAGGAAGCAGGCGAAGAGGGTCGAAAAAAAACCCATCAGGGTGAAGAGGTTTGGATTGCTATGTTCACCAAAACATTTTTTAAATAGGTTATAGATATAAGGATCGAGTCGATGCCCGATTTTGTTGCCGATCATCTTTCAGGCTATAAAAATAGGCGGATGATTTTTGTCACAAAAGATAACATTTTTGAAGGAAAAGTCAATTATTGATTCATGTAAAATTAATGTCCCATGCATGTTGGTGTGTACGTCATTCCTGCGAAAGCAGGCCTGCCCCGCACTTGATGCGGGGAATCCAGTCCTTCCACTGGTTCCCTGTTTTCACAGGGACAAGTCTGGATTCCCGCTGGAGTTTACCCCGTACTTGATACGGGGCGGGAATGACATCTCTCAGATTATTGTAAAGAAGTGTTAGATTCACTACACTAGGACAGTACGGTGTTGGCTATGTTATCCAAAGAAGATTTGAAGAACATCCTGTCGAGGATCGATGGCAAGGGATATAAGGCCTACAAAGATATTGAAGGGAGTTTCGACTTCGGTCTATTTGCCCTCCATGTCGACCATGTCCAGGGAGATCCATTTGCTGCCCCTTCTCGATTGAGATTTCATATTCCTCTTTCAAAAACGGGATTTGCACCCTTCCTATTCGAACATCGGATTAGGCGGATTGCCTTTCAGGACTTTATTGCGAGGCGGTTTGATACCATTCAAAGGAGATTGGTAAAAGGACATCGAGGCATTGGAAAAAGCGGTCTTATCAGCATCGATTCAGGGAAACAAGAGATTTTGGAGCGAAGCGCAGTTTCGATTGGTGCTCAAGGGGTGGAAGTCCGTTTTACCGTTGGTCTCCCTGCTGAGGGAAGAAGGATTTTAGGCAAGGAGGCTATGGCGATTTTCTTTCAGGAGATTCCTCAGATTAGCGAACAATGCCTCTTCTATCAATACTATGATCCATCCGAGGTCAGACTGCATGTGGAGGTGGCTGAAGATCATGAGGCGATCCAGAGACAATTAGAGGAGAGAGGATTGGTAGCTTTTGTCCACGATATGTCCATCCTTCCAAGAAAAAGTGGAGTGGATGACCGACCGCTCACACAGAATGTCGTTCCCTTTTGCTATCCTTCTGAGTTAGAAATAGAGATGATTATCCCAAATCGAGGCAAGATCAAAGGGATGGGTATTCCAAATGGAGTGACCTTGATCGTCGGAGGTGGGTTTCACGGGAAAACCACCCTTTTGAATGCAATTGAGCGAGGGGTCTATCCCCACATCCCAGGGGATGGAAGGGAGTATATCGTCACCCTTCCATCGGCCGTTAAGATTCGTGCAGAGGATGGGCGAAGCATTGAGAAGGTGGATATCAGCCCTTTCATCAATCACCTTCCCCAGGGAAAGGATACGGTAAGGTTTTCAACAGAGAATGCAAGTGGCTCCACCTCTCAAGCAGCCAATATCATCGAAGCACTGGAGATGGGATCTAAACTCCTCCTCATCGATGAGGATACCTCAGCGACGAACTTTATGGTGAGGGATGAAAGGATGCAGGAATTGGTGACCAAAGACAAGGAGCCGATTACCCCCTTTGTGGATAAGGTGAAAAAGCTTTATAATGATTTGGGCGTTTCCGCTATTCTTGTCATGGGAGGTTCTGGAGATTATTTTGATATCGCCGACACAGTGATTATGATGGATAATTACCAACCTCGCTGTGTGACCCACCGGGCGAAGGAGATCGCTTTAAAGCATGCAAGTAAACGAATGGATGAGGGAGGAGCAAGTTTTGGAAAAATCACACCCCGTCAACCGCTCTCTCAGAGTTTTGATGCGAGCCGTGGGCGGAGGGAGGTGAAGATCGATGCGAAAAGCACGCGGACGATCCTCTATGGTCCCACAACCATCGACCTTTCCTATTTAGAGCAATTGGTTGACCCCAGTCAGACCCGTACCATTGGTCTGATGATCCACTACTATAGTGGACACTATCTGGAAAAGACTCATAATTTGAGGGAAGGATTGACAAAGTTGATGGAGGATGTTCAAAAGAAAGGTTTTGATATCCTTCTCCCTTATAAGGTTGGGAACCTGGCCATGCCCCGTATCTATGAGTTGGCTGGAGCCATCAATCGAATGAGAACGCTGAAAATCAAATAGAAAAATGGAATGATGGAGGAATGGAATAATGGAATGATGGAATGATGAGAAAAGAACAAACTTTCATTTTTCTCTTTCAAAACCCATTATTCCAATATTCCATCATTCCAATAACTTAAGGAGGATTTTATGGCAACGTCTGTGGTTTCGATGACCGAATTTAAATCTCTCACCCTGAAGGGAAGGGGAAAGGTGAGGGACATTTATGATCTCGGAGATCGCCTTCTGATCGTTGCTACAGATCGGATCTCGGCCTTTGATGTTGTCATGCCAAATCCGATTCCAGATAAAGGAACGATACTCACGCAACTCTCCAAATTCTGGTTTGATATGACAAAAGAGATCGTTCCCAATCATATTATCTCTACGGATGTAAAGGATTTTCCTGAAGAGTGTCGACCCTATCAGGAAATTTTGAGAGATCGTTCCATGTTGGTAGTGAAGACCCAACCGCTTCCAATCGAGTGTGTCGTCAGAGGTTATCTCTCCGGCTCTGGATGGGAAGAATATAAGAAGACGGGTGAGGTTTGTAGCATCGCACTTCCAAAAGGATTGGTGGAGTCTTCGAAACTGGAGGAGCCTATTTTCACGCCTGCGACCAAGGAGGAAATCGGCCATCATGATGAGAACATTACCTTTGAGAAAGTTGAAATGATTGTAGGGAAAGAACTGGCTCAGCGATTGAAATCCCTTTCTTTGTCCATCTATAAAAAAGCCCGAGATTTTGCAGAAGGTAATGGAATCCTCATCGCAGACACTAAGATGGAGTTTGGGATCAAGGATGAAAAGCTTCTTCTGATCGACGAACTCCTCACCCCAGACTCGTCAAGATTCTGGCCCAAGGATGATTATCGGCCCGGTGGTTCACAAAAAAGTTTTGATAAACAGTTCTTAAGAGATTACCTTCTTTCTATCAAGTGGGATAAAAGCCCTCCTGCTCCTCAATTGCCAGAAGAAATTATTACAAAAACACGGGAAAAATATCTGGAGGCCTATGAAAGGCTAATGGGGAGGCACTTGTAAGGGGAAGCCTTCAAATATTAGAAGGATTCGAATGGCCGTCATCTTTGGTCTTTGCCCCCTATGATTTCCAGAAAGATCTGAATCTGTTTCTCAACCTGGGCAGGGGCGTAACTCCTTGAGTCGGTATGGTCTGCCTCAATGATCAATCCAGGTTTCCCGGTAGCCTTAGATAATTCCCTCTTGAGATCGTATTGACCGAGTGAGTAGGGTTTACAACTCCGGTTCGAATGCATGATAAATCCATGGGCGCCGTAGTTTTCAATTAAGTTCGCTATTTTCTGTATCTTATACTCTAAGCCGCGATTAAGATGGATAGTGGCGTAGGCCCTGGCCAATGCATTCAAAGGCTGGGTCGAATCAATCTGATCCAAAGACCAGGCCGAAGTGTAAGTATCAGCTACCAGAACAGCCCCACGGGAAGACAGCATTTTAGAAAGGTTGCGGATATCATACCAGATGGGAATGTTGTCCCAGATGAGTCGGATTTCTTCGCGGGCAAAAGCTCCCTCTCCTTTCTTTACTCTTTCTTCCAGTTCTCTCTTAAGTTTTCTGTAATATCGGGATGCCCAGAGAGTTCCCCTTAAGGTGACGATAGGAGCCATATGGATAAAAGCATCAAAGGCGGCAAAAGGAGCTGGATGTTGCCGAGAAAGTTCGAGGATCTCTTTCCATAAGGTGATGGCCTCGAAGGAGCGAAAACACACCTGTTCGAAGCGCTTCTCTGGAAAGGGACGTTTGAGCTCTCGTTCGAGAAACGCAATATAACTTTCCATTTGTTTCTCAACATATTGCACGGTGTGTTCATGGATATGGTCATGAATGAAAGGAGTGTCCAGGAAAAAAACCGGTACTTTAAAAGCGCGGGCCTGAATTTCGTACCATTTGATGACTGTTCCACAGATATTGTTACCACACACCAGAAAGTCCGGTTTGGGGAGAGGCCCCAGCGGACCTTTGCCGGTAAAGGAAGAGCCGATATCGGTCAAGGCATAAGAGCAGAGGTCGTGGGAGTACCCCTTATGCTCAGCAGCCTCACAAAGGGATACTGACATGCGGAAGGCTCCGCACATGGCTCCATAATTTTCTGGATAGAAAGGGA
>Ga0315285_10008299_pt1 | contig 10657 bp, 11 predicted proteins | sample YL17G09_36_MG_FD_203698 | JGI IMG/M metagenome (GOLD analysis project Ga0315285, IMG submission 203698) | Sediment microbial communities from Yellowstone Lake, YNP, Wyoming, USA - YL17G09_36 | ecosystem: Environmental > Aquatic > Freshwater > Lake > Sediment | place: USA: Wyoming | collected... | reverse complement strand
TCGGGCTTCTGTCACCGGTATCCTGTTGATCGCCTCGCCGCAATATGGCGTGACAATGGAATCCCGCTGGTAGAAACGAAAGGTCTGTTGCGAGGTGCCGCCATTGTGATGTGGGGAACGAAAGGAAGATAGAGACCGAACGAATTCCAGGGACACCACACCAATCCGGCCTACTACAAATTAGGTATTATGTCCCCAGAATACCACGAACTCATCTTCAGTCGAGGGTGGTGATGGCACCCTTGACTTGACTTTGGTTTGAGCCTTTGATACCTTAGACTTTGTCATGGTTGCTAGGGGGTATACTACTAGACTCACTTAAATCTCGTATACACCCTCAGGGCGAATTTTGCAAGTTCTGGGGGTGACGGGAGGAAATATGACTCGGCAATTGCATATCACCATCGAAGGAAGACTAGGCCAAATTCCCCTTAATACACTAGCGACTATGGCACGAAACTCCTGTGATATTTTAGAAGAATTGGATAATGTAATCTCTGCGAAGCCTGGCGGGACTATGGAATGGTTTGTCTCGGGCATCTCCACTGAGGCTAGTCTGACGGTCACCATCGAAGCAAAGCCAAAACTAAAGGATGTAGATTATAGTGGGAAGGTAGCTGAATTATTTGTTGATGGATTGGCTCATATTGAGAAGGAGCATACCACTCCGCCGTATTTTTCTGACTATGGTCTCCGTAAAACTCATAACATTGCGAAAACACTTCGTAAGAATGGAGCAAACGCTATCAGGGTGGAAGACATTGAACGCAAAGCCAGTGGCCTTATAAAGGCAGATGTGGCAGCCCCTCTGAAAAAACTCATTAGTGTTCGGTATCAAGAGATAGGTTCAGTAGAAGGTACACTTGAAATGATTTCCATTCACGGCTATCCACGTACAACTGTTTATCATTCCATTACACAACGGTCTGTTAGCTGCAAATTTGCCCCCAAATTGTTAGAGATAGTTAAAGAAGGGCTGGGAAATCGTGTGATTGTACACGGCATAGTTTATTTCAACTATGTACATGAACCGATAAGAGTAGAGGCCGAGAGGATAGAAATAATGCCTCAAGAGGAGGAACTTCCTGCGGCAAAAGACTTACGCGGTATGGTTCCTGATTTCACGGGGGATATGAAGACTGAAGACTATATTCGGAGTCTTCGTGAATGACTAACACTATTTATAAACAACCGTATTTGGAGAGTAGCGTTTTTATCGCCCTCATTAAAGGTGAGGTCGTAGACGGGGTAGATAGAGCTGATATTGCTCAACACATTCTTGACGATGCTGCAACAGGAAGGTGGCCTATTTTCACATCCACATTTACCTTTACAGAAGTAATCAAAGACCGCAAAAGACCCATGTTAACACTGGAAGAAGAAGAGAGAATTGGTGATTATTTCAAACATAAATACATTAAGCCAGTGCTATTAGATAGGGAAGTTGGAGAATCAGCGAGACGATTAGCTAGAATTTATACTCTACGCCCCCCTGATGCTGTTCACTTGGCAAGTGCTATCCAAGCAAAAGCAGACGAATTGTTGACTTGGGATAGTGGTAATTTCCCAATTGGTCAAACTATAGAGGGAGTCACAATTAAATTACCATATTGGTTTGGTCAAACTAGGATACCATTGCAACCAAACTAATCAAAAGAACCCCCAATGATAGAGTTAGGAGGAGAATAATGTCACTCGCCCTAGCTTCATGTATAGCCCTTTTGGTCGCAGCACTCAATCTCACAACAGAAAGCGCAATCCTACGTCATGCGCAAAAAGACTGGCCAACACTTGGTGATAAATTCAAGCATGTCGGTATTGTCCTTGTGATACTTGCCGTTGCCTTTTTCGGCGCAGGTTGTTGGTTTCACTTCTTTCCCAACAAGTATGTGTACTCCAACCTGTGCTTATCCTTAGCGTTGACGCTAGTTATTCCTGGGGTGTTGATAGCAATCAAGGGAAAACGGCTAAAGGAAAATCAACCTGAGAAACTTGGGCGACAACTGCACCGCGGTGCTATAGTAATGGCAATAATAGCTGTAGTACTGCTCGTTTGGACACTTATACGCTTGCTAATAAACTTCTAGGAATAATATTCCTAGGAATTCCAGGGACACCATACCAATTAGGCCTACTACAAATCAGGTATTATGTCCCCAGAATACCCCTTTGGGGAGTTGATTTAGGTAGCGTAGTACCAATCCTACGAATTAAGGCAGCAGTTTTTTTATCTACAATTCCGTCTGGGTCTGCTTCAATTAAATCGTTATTTAATTTCAACTTATCAATTAAGCGACGTAACATCGAACGGAAATATCCCTCTGCTTTATCAGTATACCTATGCAAAATATTAAGTTGTTTCCTATCAAATAATGATAGCTTTATGTGACCAACATCAATCTCATTACGTAGAGCCATTGCAGGCAAAAATTTACTATCAATCTCATCTTTAGAGTAATCTAGTTTTGCCAACCCGATGCGCACTGCCTCTCTAGTTTTTCCATCGCCCTTAGGTGGGAAAAGAACCTCCAGAATCTTGCAGTAGTTAAGTATGACCTCTGCCATAAAATCCGATGGGCAGTTGCCCGCTTCGCTCAATCGACAGGCTACGTAGAAATGTTGTAGCGCAGCTAGAATTCTTCGTCGAGCAGGATGAGTATTCAATAATTCCATAGTAAGCCAGGCAGAATTCACCTTTTCCTCTTGCATTTCTTGAGTAGTAACCTCAAAATAAAATTCCTGCAGCTTATGTGCCCAACAAAATGCGATGTTCCCAACTTGTCCTTTCACACGTTTAATAATCGGCGACTCTCCAAAATCTAGATTTAGTAAAGGTGGAAACCCGTAGTACACGGCTTCGATCAGCCTAATAAGGTCATTTACCGCTTCGCAATACGTTCGTATGTGAAGCCGATTTCCTTTTAGCCTTATCGTACTAATAGTCTTCTTAATAGTGACATTCAGCGGTTTTAAGAGCGGTACAGAATCTACATATGACCTACCCGTATTTGCGTCATATCGAATTCTTGCGCCGCTTCCGCGCAAAACGGTTCGCCCCCTACCAGAATGCTTCCCTAAAGCCTCTGTAGGACAGAACAGGAATTCTACATACACCGTATTCGGAAAATCTAAAGTACCACCTTTTTCAACTAGAAAGGAGCGCTGACGAAGTTGATAAGTTAACATCTTTACTTTTCCCCTTTGACAATATTCGCAATGATATTATCAGTACCCATTAGCACTGTAAACACTTTGGTTGCCTTTAAGCGCTAAGGGATAAATTCAATTTCTCTCAGGCTTAAGTTCTTTTTCCCTCTTTGAGGCTTAAAAAATCCGAGTTATATTCCTCGGCTAAGCCGCCATCGGTAAAGCTTTTCATCGCTATTGCTCAATTGCAGCAGTGCTGGGCTCGGTGGCGGGTTTGCGCCCGCTGAGTACTCCGCCAACAATGGCGAGGACCCCGGGAAGCAGCACAATACCGGTCAGCGCCATCATTACTCCTCCGGCCACACCCCACTTGAACCCGGACTTGTCCACTTTCGTCTTTTTCCAGGCAGCGCGGGCGAGAATCCAGCCGGGAAGTCCAACAAAGACAACCAACATAGGGAGTATGTCTTCCCGCCAGAAATCAGGCCTTATCGCAGGAACTTCTCTGGTAATAACCGCATCTATAAGAAATCCCACGGCCACTAGTACCGAGTACACTCCCCCCATAATGAAGCTGACCAGCAGTACCGACCTCCCCTTTCTCTCTCCTGTTGATTCTTTCCCCCGAAACTTATCCCAGAGGAAGCCGGTCAGTGCGCCGAAGACCAGAGCCGATACAATGCTAACCAATGCCCGGCTAACCGATGACAGGGAGACCATCAAACCCACCGCAATAAGCGTCGCAGCCCCATCGGTGTGCCACCCCGGCATCACGTAAACAAGCCAAACCGCGCCGACTATCCAGAGGAACGCCGAGACTACCACCCCCTTCACAATGCTGGTGACGCCGGGCAGATAATTGTACAGAACCGCGAAAACCGCCCCGAATATGATTCCGCGGATCATATATTGCCAGAGCAAGGGGAACACGAATGAGGGATTTGCCAACTCCCTCAACAAGAATAATGGGGCCAGTCCGGTTGCGCTTATAAGGTCCGGCATAGACAGAGGATTATTTTGGTAAATTGCCGAGAGTATCACAGAGATAGCCAGGTAGATGACTGCGGTTACCAAGCTAGCTTTGATTCCTCGGTCGAAATCAGCCAATTACCTCACCTCACTATACATTCAGCAAATGTGTTTATCATTATTGCGCAATTGCATCAGTGACGGACTCGTCGGCGGATTTGCGTGCGCTGAGCACTCCGCCAATAATGGCCAGGACCCCGGGAAGCAGCATAAGACCGGTCAGTGCCATAATCACCCCTCCAGCAACACCCCATCTAAACCCGGATTTGTCCACTTTCGTCTTTTTCCAGGCGACGAGGGTGAGAACCCAGCCGGGGAGTCCGAGAAAGACAACCGACGTATTAAGCAGGTCGGACCACCAAGACTCAGGATCTATGGCAGGAATGCCTCTACCAATACCGACAGCTAGAAGAAGCATCGCGGCCCCTAATACCCAAATTATTCCCCCCATAATGAAGCTGACCAGCAGTATCGACCTCCCCTTCCTTTCTTCTGTCAATACTTTCCCCCGAAACCTATCCCGGAGGCTGCCGGTCAGTGTGCCAAAAATTAGAGCGGACATAATGCTAGCCAATGCCAGGCTAATCGATGACAGGTTAACCGTTCCGCTGTAGTAAATTCCAGTATGGATGATGCCCTGCCAAGGCCATCCAAGAGTCGTGTAAATAGCCCCAACTAAAGCGACTATGCAGAGCGACGCCGAGAGTACCACTCCCTTCACAATGCTGGTGACGCCGGGCAGATAATCGTACAGGACTGCAAAAACCGCCCCAAATATGATTCCGCGGATTACATATTGAAAGTGGAAGGAGAACACGAATGAGGGATCCGCGAACTCCCCTAATATGAATAATGGGGCGAGTCCGGTTCCGTATATAAAGTCCGGGACGGACGAAGGATTATTCTGGTAAATTGCCCCAAGTATCCAAGCGATAACAATGTAGACAAGTCCGGTGGCCATGCCAGCTTTGATCCCTCGGTCGAAATCAGCCATTTTCCTCCTCCTTGACTATTCACATCATTCTTTTTACACTAAGGAAGTTACTATATTGTACCACGGGATTACTCAGAGGGAGGAACTACGATGAAGAGTAAAAATCCGATAGTTGTAATCGCCCTGGTTGGTCTGGCCATTATTGCCGCCGTTGCGGCCTATACGTTCCTTAAACCGGAGCCCGAGCCCAAAATCCATTCTGCAATTTACGGTTATTATTGCCAAGAATCCAGAGTGGGAGAAGTGAAACTCACGTCAGTGGGCAATGTGACTTATCAGTTCGAAGGAGAGTTCACCATGAATGTCACCATCGGTGAAGTGGGGGTGAGTTTTCATGGAGAGGTTGCAGATTTCAGGAACTCAGTGCCTCGATCGACGTCTTTTTCAAAGAGTTACAATGACTCTTCTTTGCCGTGGCCGACGGCAGTAGACGCACGCATTTTTATTGACGTAACCATACAAATGACGTTCTTACTGCCACCCGAACGCTGGGCAGCTATCCCTGTGTGGTACTCAAAACAATTCACCCCCACGCTCTTTTATGTTGGTATACCGGAGGTAACCGTGAAGATGACTGCCACGGGAAAAGAGGACCTGGTGGTGCCCTACGGTACCTATGAGAATTGTTTCGTTTTGAATGGAACAGAACCTGAGATAGGTTTGGAGATGACACTCTGGGTAACCGAGCAGGGTGTTGTGCCCCAGGCAGAAGTTACAATGGCCGTGCGGGGCGTCGATCCCCCCACCTTAACAATAAAGCTTGAACATCATGAATAAAAGAACGATAGGATTCCCTAGCTCCAGCCCCAAAATGACTGCCACCTATTTAACCATGGACGAGACCTAAAATTCGCGGATAGCTTATTAAGGTGATACAATCTCGCTCTGGCTTAGGTTCTTTTCCCCTCTTTCAGGCTTAAGAAGTCCGAGTTATATTCCTCGATTAAGCCGCCATCGGCAAATCTGTTTATCATTATTGCGCAATTGCATCAGTGACGGACTCGTCGGCGGATTTGCGTGCGCTGAGCACTCCGCCAATAATGGCCAAGACCCCGGGAAGCAGCATGATACCGGTCAGTGCCATCATTACCCCTCCAGCAACACCCCATCTAAACCCGGATTTGTCCACTTTCGTCTTTTTCCAGGCGACGAGGGCAAGAACCCAGCCGGGGAGTCCGAGAAAGACAACCGACAAAAAAAGTAGGTTCGGCCATAAAGAACCAATCCCTATCGCAGGAGCCCCGCCAATAACTACACCTATGGTGAAGCCTATGGCAAGGAGTGCCCACATCAATCCCCCAAAAATGAAGCTGACCAGCAATACCGACCTCCCCTTTCTTTCTTCCGTCAATTCTTTCCCCCGAAACCTATTCCACAGGAAGCCGGTCAGTGCGCCAAAGGCCAGAGCGGATATAATGCCAGCCAATGCCAGGCCAACCGATGACAGGCTGATCATTCCACTGTAATAAGTCCCGGAACCCGAGAAGCCAAAACCATTGGTATGCCAAGGCCATCCAGGGGTTGTGTAAATAACCTGAATTACAGCGACTATCCAGAGGAACGACGAGAGCACCACTCCCTTCTTAACGCTGGCGGTGCCAGGGAGGAAATCATACAGGGCTGCGAAAATCGCCCCGAATACGACTCCGCGCACTATATATGGAAAGAACACGGAAAGCCAGAAGGAGAAAGCCGTTAAATCCCTTAACAAGAATGGGGAGAGTTGGGCTGCGTGTATGAAGGGTGGGATGGACAAAGAATTGTGGTAAATTGCTCCAAGTATCGCAGAGATAAGCATGTAGACGATTCCGGTGACTACGCCAGCTTTGATCCCCCGTCCGAAATCAGCCATTTTCTACCTCCTTGACTATTCACATCTTTCTTTTTACACTAAGAAAGATTATTATACCATGGGGTTACTCAGAGAGGAACTATAATGAAGGGCAAAAATCCGATAATTATCATCTCATTGGTTGGTCTGGCCATTATTGCCGCCGTTGCGGCCTATACCTTCCTTAAACCGGAGCCCGAACCCAAAGTCTATTCTGCAACTTACGGTTACTATTGCCAGGAAGCCAGAGTAGGGGAGGTACAATTTGCATTAAATGGCAAAGGGACCTATCAATTCGAAGGAGAGTTCAACATAGATACCACCGTCGGAGAAGTCAAGGTGAGTTTTGATGGAGAGGTCGGAGATTTCAGGGATTCAGTGCCTCAATCTACGTCTTTTGGAAAGAGTTACGACAACTCTTCTCTGCCATTGCCGACAGCAATAGATACAGACATTTTCATTGATTTAACCACGGAGATGATGTTGTTGCTACCACCAGAACGCTGGGGCGCCATTGATGTGGGGTACTCAGAGCAATTCACCCCTTCGATCTCTTGTGGCGGTATAGCGGAGCTAACCGTGGAGATGACTGCCATTGGAAAAGAGGACGTTGTGGTCCCCTACGGCACCTATGAGAATTGTTTCCTGGTAAATGGAACACAACCTGATATGAACCTGGAGATGACACTTTGGGTAACTGAGCAAGGTGTTGTGCCCCAAGCAGAGATTACAATGGCCGTGCGGGGCGTTGACCACCTTAGGTTAACAATGAAACTTGAACATTGTGAATAAGAGAATGATAGAGTTCCTTGGCTCTGTCCCCAAAATCGCTACCACCTTTTTAGACGTGGACAAGAGCTAGAATTCCCAGATAGCTTGTTAAGACCGTCAAAGCCCCGCTCTCTTTTAGGCTCTTTTCCCTTCTTTAAGGCTTAAGAAGTCCGAGTTATATTCCTCAATCAGCCCGGCATCGGCAAAGCTGAAGTAGCGATTCTCGCCTATTATGATGTGGTCTAAGACCTTGATCTGCATAATATTTCCGGCGAAGACTAGGTCCTGGGTTATTTGTTTATCGTTATCGCTGGGTTGAGGATTCCCGGCCGGGTGGTTGTGGACGAAGATCAAGGCGGCAGCATTATGTTTGACGGCGCCCTGGATAATCTCGCGAGGATAAATGGCACTGGCGTTCAATGTCCCTTCGAACAGGTCTTCAATCTCGACGACGCGATTCTGGGAATCAAGAAACATGACCTTAAAGACTTCTTTTTTCAAATCGCGCATAGAATGGTACAGATAATCGAAGACCTCCCGGGAGGACCGACAATAGGGTTTATCGAGGACTTGTTCCTTAAGAAACTCCCTGGCTATCTCCTGCATGAATTTGATGACAAAGATATTGTGGACGGTAATCCCTTTGATTTTCTGCAATTCCTCAGGAGGAGCTTCCAGAACACCTCTCAGGGTCTTGAACCTTTCTATGGCTTCCTTGGCTTGCGGCTTACAATCCCTGCGAGCTGTCCCCAGCGTCAACAGCAATTCCACAATTTCGTAGTCGAGGAACCCTGCCAACCCCGATTGATTGAACCTTTCTCGCAGTCTTCTCCTGTGCCCTTCCTGGCTTTTAGCTTCCATGCTTGAGAACGCTTGCTGTCACCTTGAGCGATAGCGAAAGGTCTTAAAGATTCTTCGCTGCGCTCAGAATGACAAAAAATGGTTAAACTGCTTCCATGCTTCCGGTTTTTCTAATTATATATTTTAACTATGGTTATGGGAATTACGTTATACGTCGGCAAGGGAAGTGCTGATATAATACTGGAGCGATGAATCTAGCACGGCAGATAGAGGAATATCTCCCCCAGCACCTCCTGAAGCTAGTCCAGGATATCAGCGGACAGGCGGTTAAGCTACAGCAAAGGGTATATCTCGTCGGCGGTGCAGTGCGAGACCTGCTCTTGGGCTACCCCAACTTTGACCTCGACCTGGTAGTCGAGGGCAATGCGGTGAAACTGGCTCAACAGGTGGCGGAAACCAGCCAGGCCAAGCTGCTGACCCATCACCGCTTCGGCACCGCCAAGCTCAGATATGAGAATTTCACCCTCGATTTGGCGACAGCACGAAAGGAAACCTATGCCAGACCGGGGGCGCTGCCTGCGGTGACTCCGGGCACCCTCAAAGATGACCTCATCCGTAGAGATTTCTCTATCAATGCCATGGCTATATCCCTGGCACCAAACGATTACGGGGAGTTAGTCGACCCCTATCAAGGCAAAAACGACCTGGAGCACCATCTCATCCGTATTCTGCATCCCGGAAGCTTCACCGACGATGCCACCAGGATTTTACGGGGCGTCCGTTATGAACAACGGTTTGGTTTTGAGTTCGAAGCACAAACCGCTCGCTTACTCAAACGGGATATTCCCATGCTGGATACCATAAGCGGCGACCGAATCAGGCACGAGCTAGAATTGATTTTTAGGGAAAAACGGCCGGAACTGGCTGTCAATCGGCTTGGCGACCTGGGAGCGCTGCACAGGATAAACCCCTCCCTCAAGGGCGATGGTTGGATAGCTGAGAAATTCGACAAGGCGCGGCGGCTGAAGAAGCCCACCCAATTGCCCTCGCTCTATTTCTGTCTTCTTGTTTATTCATTTAGCGAAAACGAAATTGAGCAACTACTCGTCCGTCTCAACATGCAGGCAAAATTATCCCGAGCCATCCGAGATACGCTCCGTCTCAAGACCAGCCTTCCCCTCCTGGACAAGCCTTCTCTGAAACCCAGCGAGATTTATTATCTGCTCCGGGAATACGAGCCCCTGGCAATTCAGACAAATGCCACAGCCTCAGAACCTTCAATGGCACATCGCTATCTCCAACTATTTCTCACGAAACTGCGCTATGTAAAGACTTCCCTCGACGGGGAAGAGCTAAAAAGGCTGGGCATCTCCGCCGGACCGGAGATGGGGAAGGTCCTCCAGATATTGCATAAGGCAAAATTGGATGGAGAGGTTAGAACCAGGTCGGATGAAAAAAAACTAGCTCTCTCTTTAAAAGCGCGCGACTTCCCTGCTGACCCTGAACCATCGCGGCAGTGACCGGAGCAGAACATCCAGAATCTGTTGGGGACAACGCGAGGGACATGCAGAATAACAGACGGTTACCGTTACACGACATCTTTATCACTGAAACTAGAATGGCAAGGAGGGGAAACGACTCAAAACCGCCTCGCCAATGTAGCACGCTAAAAGATACTTGCCCAATTTTCCTGCCCAGCAAGGCACGAGGAACTTCCATAACGGTATTTTAGAGGCTCCGGACAAGATTCCAGCTATGTCAACTGGCAATATGGGTTGAAAAGAGACGAGGAGAATCCCCCAAAAGCCATGTCTCTCCATCCAGCCTACAAGCCTTTCATATCCCGGCACGTTCTCAAGTTGTACGATTCGCTTTCCCAAGTAACCGGCATAATAGGCAGTTATTTCCCCCAGGGCACCAGCTACGCTGGCTACCAAGGCTATCATAAAAGGGTCCCAGTATGTTGCTGCTGCTATCATGATAGTAAGATGGGGATATGTCACCGGAATGAGGACGGCCGCGTTCGATAGTAGAGTGATTCCGAAGACAACCAAATAGGCTGTGGAGGCTAAGCCTTCTATCGC
>Ga0315285_10008298_pt1 | contig 10658 bp, 9 predicted proteins | sample YL17G09_36_MG_FD_203698 | JGI IMG/M metagenome (GOLD analysis project Ga0315285, IMG submission 203698) | Sediment microbial communities from Yellowstone Lake, YNP, Wyoming, USA - YL17G09_36 | ecosystem: Environmental > Aquatic > Freshwater > Lake > Sediment | place: USA: Wyoming | collected... | reverse complement strand
CCTGACCCTTGCCGATGCCAGACTGCAGCACGACCCGTGCTCCCGCTTCTCGGGCCTTGGCCACAGTCTGGTCGGTGCTGTGGCCGTCCACCACCAGGATATTCGGAAAGCCCAGCTCCTTGAATCCTTTGACCACGGACTCGATGGAGCCCTCTTCGTCGAGGGTGGGAACGACAACGCAGACATCTTCGTAGCTCAAGGCCGCCTCAGCTCATTTTGGTTTTGGCCGAAAAAAGGATTGTCAGCATTAAATATATTCCTTCTCGGGCCTGTAGCCAGCAGGTCAATCTTTGGCACACTCCTTGACCAGCCCCTCGAATCTCTCTTCCAGCGCCTCAATATCCAATCCTACGGTCTCAATGTACAGGCGAATCAAGGGCTCAGTGTTGCTGGGACGGATCAAAACGCTATAGCTCTCAGTGGTTATCTTAAGGCCGTCGGTAGTATCCGGCTCGAACCTGGCCAGCGCCTCCTCCAGCTTCTTCATAATTCTAAAAGGATCTTCCCGGAACCTGATGCTCTTCTGCAGATAGGGATAGCTGGGGATCTGGTCGGCAAGCTCGGAAAGCCGCTCCCCTTGCGAGATTATCTCTCCCAAAGCCAGGCTCATGGCAAAGGGATCATCAGAGTACTGAAACTCAGGCAGGAAGAAATGTCCGCTCCGCTCAACTCCAAGAACGGCACCGGTGCTTTTCACCCGGTTGGCCACGAAGACATCCCCCACTCTCTCTCTCGCCACTACGAACCCATCCTTTTCCAGCTCTCGCTCCAGAATCATGGAGCAGTCGAAACCGGAGATTATCAGGTCTCCTGGCTTATACCTTCTCCTGGCAAGGATGATCGCAACCTTCTCCGGAGGAAGGATGCGGCCCTGGTCGTCTAAGGCGATTCCCCTATCTGCATCGGGATCGAAGCCAATTCCGTAGTCAGCCCTCTCCTCGACCACTGCCCTGCCTGCATTGCGGAGAGACTCTTCATCTGGGGCTGGACCCCTTCCTGGGAAGCGGCCGTCCATCTCTCCGTTGACCATCAGGCTCTGAAATCCGAGCCCATCGTAAAGCGGTCCCACCATGCAGGCTGAACCGTTGCCTGCATCCAAAACCACTTTGAGGGGTCTCTTAAGCTCAACTTTTCTGCAAACGTAATCCCCGTACCTCTGCAGCGCCTCCTCTGCCGATCCCTCTACATCCTTGCCCTCCCCAGCCAGAAAGCCTCCCTCTCTGTAGAACTTCATTATCTCTGAGTCTCGATAAAGAAGACCGTAGCCATCGCCGGTTCTGAACCGGATGCCGTTGTACTCCGGCGGATTGTGGGATGCAGAAATATAGGCCGCTGCCCGCAGCTTATCCTGCCAGGTTATGAAGCTGAGCAGGGAGATGGGAAGGACGCCGTAGCTGTAGACCTGGCTGCCTGTGCTCAGCAGGCCCTTTAGAAAGGCTCTCTCCAGCCGTGGACCGCTGATCCTGGTGTCTCTGCCCAGGGAGACCCTTTCCCCCTGGGCAAAAGACCCAAAAGAGGCGCCCAATCGTTGCGCGAGATCCTCCGTGACCTCGGTTCCCCAGACGCCTCTGACGTCATAAGCTCTGAAGACTGTCACAGAGGTCAATAGACTCGCAAAATTAGATATAGTTTCCGAAGGCGGTTATGAATATAAAATTAATGAAAATCTAAATCAATTGATCTCCCCGATAGGAGCAGCTATGATTTGCTCAAAACGATCTCCATCGAGGAAACATTCACCGTTCGTCCTGAATCGGCAGGGAGGCTCTCCGTGCCTATATTTATGCCCTTGATCTTCAGGTCGGGTATGAACCTGTTCCTGGCGATCTCGGCGGTGTCCACGGCGCGCGAGATGGACCTTCCCCTGGCCTTGAGGACAACATTCTTGGCCTCTCTATTAAACTGGGTGAGCACTGCCAAAACATAGTTCATGACCGGCTTGTCGCCAATGAAAATCACAGCATCGTCTTCCATGGAAGTCCACCTTCCTCTTTCCTTTTCTTCAACTGATATTAATCCTTTCTCTCCAGCACATCGGCGAAGGCGAAGTTAGGCTTGACGGAACTTATCCTGATGCGAACTCTCTCTCCAGGGCGGGCTCCCTTCACAATTACTGCAAAGCCTTCTACAAAAGCTATTCCGTCGCCGGATCTTCCTTCTTCTTGGATCTGGACATCGAGGACGTTGCCGGCCCTAACTGGACCGCTGAGGAGCTGCTTGGCCACCACGTATATCTCTGCGCTCTCCTTCCGCGAGGCGGGCGGCGAATGGGCCTGGACGCGAGAGAACTCGCGCTTGACCTCGGCCAGGAAGTCGGGGTACATGTCTCCCTGGAAGACTTTGACCAGAAGGTGGCCGCGAGGTTTGAGGAGCCTTCTGGCCAGTGCCAGAGCCGATCTGGCCAGATCTACCGACCTGGCGTGGTCTACGTCCCAGGCTCCGGAGAGATTGGGGGCAGCATCGCTGATCACCACATCTGCGTCTCCCTCCAGAGCGCCCCGAAGGATATCCAAAGTGCCTTCTCGGGTCATGTCCGCCTGCAGGGTGACGACTCCGGAGATGGGCTCAATCTCCTCCAGATCTACCCCGATGACTTTGCCGCCCGAGAGCTGCTTGGCCACCTGCAGCCATCCCCCCGGGGCCGCACCCAGGTCCACTACGGAGTCGCCTTTATTTATCAAATGGAACTTCTGGTTCATCTGCAGAAGCTTGTAGGCCGACCTGGCCCTATAGCCCTGCTCCTTGGCTTTGCGATAATAGTGGTCCTTTTGATCTCTGGCCATTGTTTTAAGCTAGGGTCGCCAAAGGCTATAATAACATTTCCAAAAGAACAAAGGCTGTGGAAGGATAATGGAGCAACATCATCCCCCAGAGGAACGCCATTCGGGCGCTGACTTTCTTGAGTCCGCAAAGCTCGGAAAAGAGATGCGAGCAATTGGTTTAGTGGCCAAAGCAGAGGGGGTGGGGGCCAGCTTCCTGCAGCGGCAGATAGCTACGGGACGCGTGGCTATCATGGAGCGCGCAGGGGGGCCCCCCGTTGGCATAGGCGAAGGCCTGAGGACAAAGGTCAATGCCAACATTGGAACATCGACAGAGGTTTTTGATACCTGCAGCGAGATTGAGAAGGCCAGGACTGCAGAAAAATATGGAGCCGACACCATCACCGACCTCTCCATGGGGGGTCCTCTGGAGGAGATCCGAAGGAGGATAATGGAAGAGACAACTGTTCCCTTGACCACTGTGCCCATGTACCAGGCAGTTGCGGAAAAAGGCGCCTTTAAGGAGGTAGCTGAGCGCGACCTCATGCGCATAATCAGAGCCCATGTCGACGAGGGCATCTCCTCCCTCGTCATACACGCCGGGATTACCCTCGAGATGCTGGAGAAGCTCAAAGCGGCAAAGAGAGTAATGGGCATGGTATCCAAGGGAGGCTCCTTCACATCGGCCTGGATGTGGCAGAACGATAAGGAGAATCCCTTCCTTTCCAGGTTCGACGAGATTTGCGAGATCTTGGAGCAGAAAAACGTCGTGCTCTCTCTAGGAAACGCCATGCGTAGCGGTTGCATTCACGATCCAATGGATGAACCGCAGAAGATGGAAGCTGAACTGAATGCCTGCCTCGCCAGAAGAGCAAATGAGCTGGGAGTCCAGGTCATTATCGAGGGAATGGGAGGGCATACCAGCCCGAACAAGATCCGGGATTATGTTGCCTATTACAAGAGAAAGACGGATAACAGGCCTCTATTCGTTGCCGGTCCCCTTCCCATCGATATCGGTGTGGGGTACGATCACATCGCAGGGTGTGTTGGCGGCAGCCTGGCCGCTGGCGCGGGCGCAGATTACATCTGCTGCATCACCCCCTCGGAACACCTGGCGCTCCCCACTGCGGCCCAGGTCAGGGAAGGCGTGGTGGCCTTCAAGATAGCGGCCCATATAGGAGACAGCATCAAATACGGTCCCAGGCCCGAAGACAGGAATCTGGCCGATTGCCGGAGGGCCAAGGATTGGGAGGGTCAGTTCCGGGCTGCCATCGACGGAGAAAGGGCCAGGGAAATAAAACGTCAAAACGATACAGAGACCTGCTCCATGTGCGGAAAGTACTGCGCACTAGACCTCATGAGAAGCTATCTGCAATGACATCCACAAATCAGACCACAACCGTTCCCCACCCCATCCAGCCATTATCGGGGGTAGTTCCGGAGGGGCGCTTCACTGCTCACGGGGCCCGCCGGCACAGGGAGTGAAGAGCAAATCGATCTATCAACCCTTTCGCCGTGTAGTGTTCCCCGCGATCGCCTGGGGAACCGCGCCCGCGGCCTTGAGCGGGAGCCAAAGGCGCCGGGGCGACACAGGAGAAAGAATAATAGTAGTTTTGGGCTAGAAGCACCGAGGACCGCCAGACCTGGAGATAAGCCGAAACAAACCATTATGGCAGCCCCCTCAAGATGCATACTCTTTATCCAACGGCTCCCGTCACCAAAATGCATATCCGAAATACCTGGCTGCATAAACCACGCCCACCGCCATCACCAGCAGGCCGAAGAGCTTGGTGGTGTACTTGCCGATGGAGACGTATCGATCTCCGATCCTTCCTCCCACCGCCCGAGAGAAGGTGGAGATGGGAATGATGGGCACGCCGTGGCCCAGGCCGAAGACAAAGAGCATCATGCCTCCGGAGAGCGGCGCGACGTCCTGAGAGGCCAGCCATATCAGAACGGGAAAGACCATCGACAATGCACAGGGGGCCCAGCCCAGAGCGAAGAATATGCCCAGCGCGAAGGCTCCGACCAGAGAGGAGTACCTAAAAAGACCGACGCTGGTTTCTACAGCCCTCTGGACAAGGCTCTTCCGGCTCTTCTCCTCATTCTTGCCCCTCCTGACTATCCTGACGGCCGGTTCCAGGACTTCATCCAGAGGCTTAATATTGCTTATTCCCAGGAGAATCATCAGCACTCCTGCTCCCAGGTCGAAGAGCCGGGAGTCGCGAAGGAAGAAGCCTACCTGGGAGACGAACATGCCTATGAAGAAGAATACCAGACCCATTCCAAGCGTGAAGGCCACGCCCATCAGAAAACCCTCCCGGGAGGTGGAGGTGCTCTTCCTCAAATACTCGTCCTTCTGCCGCATGGCCAGAACGTAAGAGAAGACCGCTATCAACAGGGCGATAGAGCAGGGAGCAAGCGAGGTTAGGATGCCCAGAAAGAACATGCCCACCACTGAGACCTCCTGACCGGAGATCTCTTTTGCAAAGCCGAGCCTTCTCGAGCTGCGGAGATCCTGCAAGTTTTTATAAAGGGTGTCTGCGCTCTGAACGCCGTCCACATCTCCTTCTCCCACACGATACACGTGATAGACCCCAGCCACTCTTCCCTGCTTATCGATTAACAAAATGGTGGGATTGGAGAATCCACCTCTAAGGTTCCAGTAATCGACGTACTTGCTGCCTAGGGGGTAGGGCTCAAGGTCCTCTGCCCAGAGCCAGCTTATGTTCAGCTTCCACCAGCTTTCGGCCAGGGACCTTCCGTCTTTGGAGTAGGGATTCTTTCTCAGGTTCAGGGTTATGATATTGGCGCCGGCATCGATCTCCTTGAGGCCGGCCAGCTCTTCGGTCTGGCCTCGCAAGGACTTCTCGCACTCCCGGCACAGAGGGATCTCAATGTTTGTTATATGGAGGAGCACAGGCTGGCCCTGGAACTGCGATAGAGAGAAGCTGCGGCCATCCAGGTCCGTGGCCATAAAATTCGGGGCGATAGCGGTTTTATTCTCCGAGGCAATAGAGAGGTGTACATAGGCAACAATTGCCAGAAGCAAGAGGAGAAAACATATCAGTCTCCCTTTTTTTCCTCCGCCGCGTCTAATTGATTTGGGAGGCATTTTCTTGGTAGTAATAGATGGCGTCCTTCACGAAGGATTGAATCTGATCCTGTCTCATGGCATCTTCTTCGCTGTGCCAGATCGCCATAGCCTTTCCGTCCGCGCCCATGGCCCTGGTTAGAAAGATGGTGGTAGGCACGAAATTGGGCTCATATGCCTTATTGAAGTCTATGAATCTGGGGTCCTTCCAGTCGGCCATGATATCAAATAGAATCACAGATTGGGGGTACATCTCCATGACGGCATCTATATTTGTCAACTGAGCTCCACAGCTTTTGCATTCCTCCTGGTGGAGAAATACAATGACGGGTTTCTCCGTTAGGGATTCCAGAATCCACTGGGGGTGCTCTACAGCGGATCCAGCCTTTTCGCTCTGATCTGGATAGGCTGTCCACCAATCAGTGCTGGCAGAGCCCAGCGAATGAGCGGGCTTATAATTTTGCCAGTCTTCAGCCAGAGCTCCTGTACAAGCCAAGAGCACAGCCAGCCATGCCGCAAAGGGGATTCTAGCTCCCCATGATAACTCCCCATTCTGTGTTGCCTTCATCATTCTATCCCATGCCAATGACTCGGAGATCAGCTATCGCTTATCAACTCTTTCCAAGAGAACTGTTCAGCAAAAAACCTTTTTCCTGGAATTTGGGCCAGAATCGTCCCGGAGCGAGATAAGATCCTTTGATCGTTCTATTCGACTCGAGAAGTTAGTAAGAGCTGGGATGCCAATGATCATTTCGCCCTCTCGCTGATTTCGCTAGCTTTCATCTTCGTTCTTCATCTGGCTCTCTGGTCCATGGAAAATCCCCAAATAGTAGCTCGGACATCCCAAAGACGGCGAGAGCTTGGCGAGAATAAAGATAGGATTGGTGGCCTTGGGGATAGTGCTGGCTGCCCTGGCCTTAGATGGAATGGCAAAGTGCCCGCCCTCTGGCTGCGGGAGCAATGTGGGCGACTGGGAGAGCCAGGCCCGCGACTGGATGAATGCGGATGATCCCCTTGTGGGCGTCTATCCCCAAGATGGGATAAAGACCAGCTTTGTGGCAGGTGCAGCTGCCGTAGCCGAAGATCAGAATGAGACAGAAAATCCTCTGCCCCCAAGGCCTACAATGGACTATGAGAGCCCTCCTTTTCGGTCCGATCTCTTCCTCAATGGACGGATGATCAAACCGCTGCTTTCCGTCTCCAGCTCTGATGTGCTCCTTTACGTCTCCGAGGAGTCGTCTTCAGCACAGCCCACTATCCGGGGATCCATACGCCTTCCCTACAGCAGCTTCTTTTCCGAAAACGGTACCCTCCGTCCCATCCCCGAGCTGGTCAGGATCTTGGGCCAGGCAGGCGTCTCCTCCAGAGATCCTGTGGTAGCATACGGCAACAACTTCAGCACTGGGGAGGCCACCTTTGTGATCTGGCTGCTGCGATACCTGGGGCAGGAGGACGCGAGAGCGCTGGACGGGGGGCTTGAGGATTGGGTACAGGCCAGCCTGCCCCTCGACAGGCCGACGGCTCGGCCATCTGTCAGCTACAGCTCCCATCTCCGGCCAGAGCTGCTTGTGGATGACGAATACGTGCGATCGGGCTTGTCGCAAGCGGTTGATGCCAGAAGCTTCCAGGAGTTTGGGCTGGGAGGATTGCCCAATGCCACCTTCATGGGGCCGGAGAGGGTATTGGAGAAAGGAAAGGTCAAGGCAGGGGAGCAGCTGAACCAGACCTTTGCCAGGCTGAGCAAAGACCAGCCCGTGGTGGTATGCTCCAATGACTTCAGAAGCGCCTCTCTGGTCTGGTACGCCCTTCAGCTGATGGGCTACGACTCCCGCATCTGCCTATGGAAGGAAGGGGAGGGGCAGCAGAAGGACGGGGTGCTGCGGATCAAGTAGATTAGGGTCTTTCATGCTATGAGGCCACGGAATTTATTGCTCCCTTGGCATGGCATAATCCTTTGTTGCCATTGAGGCACAGAGTGCTTCCCGAGCAAGAAGATGCGTCGAACGGCCCCACGATATCCCCCCCCCCCCTGAACCACGATCTTCCCTTTTATCTCCCTTTTCAGAAGTTTTAATTAGATGCATTTCCATGATAATGCTCAAGAAAGTTCTTTGGGAGATATCGAATATGAAGGCAATCCTGATTTGTGTCACGCTTCTGCTTGCAGCAGCATTGCAGGCTGAAGCACTGGAAGGCACAGTTGAAGCCCGCGGCCAGATGACCAGCCTTGACTCCTATGAATTCACTTGGAATGCCAGTAACTTCCCTGGCTTCTACTACGACATCAACAAGAACATCGGCAATGAGCAGATCACCCTCCATCTTACCAACATAGATGCTTCCGGATCCACCGCCACCCTGAGTGATCAGGAGGGGGCGAGGGGCATAATCTATCAAACCACTGCTCAGATGAAAAACTTCAAATTCAAACCCTGGGGCTCCTACAACCTCATAGGATTCCTTGGCGAGCTGTACTTTGCTGCTTATAATGGAGAGATAACCTATGCGATGAGCAATGCGGGCGAGAGCAGCACGCCATATCTCTACGACAGGTCCAAAAGCAGGAACTTGATGACCAACTTGCAGCTAACCAGAATTCTGAGGGACACCGATGAGGGGACGACGATAACCAACAGCACGCCTCTTAAGCTAAAAGAGGGTTATGAGCTAGCGATTATCTCAGTAAACGTCAACGAAACTAAAGTAAGGGTGGAGCTGAGGAAGGATGGCCGGGTCGTTGATACAAATATAATACAACCGGGCCTTGTTGGAGCTACGATAGCCGACAAGACGTACTATTATAAAAAAGATCTTGGCGAGACAAAGGAGATCGTCATTATTGCTGTGCATTTCAAGACCCTGCTCCACGAGGCTGCCGGAGATAGCGCCGTCGTCGATGCCATATTCCAGATATCTGATCAGCCAACGTCTATAGATATCGACCAGAAGTACGGGAAGCTATCTATAAGAAACGTTGATCCTTCCGCCTTCACCATCACCATGGACAACAAGGACAACCAGGCCGCAATCAGCAAAAACAAGGTCACTGAGCTGATGCCGGGGATATACCTCAAGGCCGCTGACCAGGACGCCACTGCCACCAGTCCGCTGAGATATTACCTCTACTCATTGAAGCCATGTGTCTGCAAATGAGCTAGCACGCAACAGCTAGGCACTACGATCAGTAGCTGCGAGGCGAGGACTGGGCTCTGCACAGAGGTATCCGGGGCCCCCTGTGCGCGCCAAATCTTTTTCAGAGAAGGAGCCGTCAAGATTTTTAGCTTTCAGCAACTGCTCTCAGGGAAAATATCAGCCCTCCGCTGCGGTACGGCCCTGTAATAAACAGTCGCTCCCCGCCTCCAGCTTCCGGTGCGGATGCTGAGAAAAGAAGCAGAGTGCTGCAATTGAATCCATCATATCTATCTTGTCGTTAAGAATAACAAGAAAATTAAATTGCACAGCCAAGAGGAAGCGCCGTCCTGAGCAGCACGTCCGCGATCAGCGCCGCGAACAGCGCCGCCCGATAGTTGGCGGCCTGGTAGAAGAGCCGGCCTCCCCGCTCCGCCGTGGGATGGCGCATGAAGTCCAGGTTCTGCAGAAGGATCCATCCGCCGGCCAGCAGGGCCACTCCCAGGTAGAGGGCACCCAGATCCGCTGAGAGCCAAAGGGCAATGGACAGAAGCACCCCTACCAGCCAGAAGAAGGCCACCATCTTCGCTGTAGCCGAGATGCCGTAGAGGGCAGGAGTAGTTGGAATCCCCTTCTCTCTGTCTCCTGCCACATCCCGCGAGGCATCGCAGTTGGTGAACCCCCAATCGGTTATGCAGATCATCAGTGATAAGATCACGGCAGCGGAATGAATTCCCGGCCCGGCCTTCAGGATGCCCGCCGGCTCGAGAGCGAGCCATACTCCCATTGGCACCAGGCCGAAGGCCAGGCCGACCAAAGCCCAGCTGAAGGGCGTGCTTCGCTTGGCCCAGGCAGAGTAGACGGTGATGATTATGGTGGCGGCCAATAGGGCGACGAGGCTCTCCACATTGAGATAAAGGGCGGCGGAGGCGGCGGCTGCGAATAAAAAGAGGGCCCAGATTAGGGCATCTCTTCTGCTTATCTGTGCCGCAGGAAGAGGGCGGTTGGGCATGGCCACGCGATCCACCTCGATATCGCAGCAGTCGTTGAGGACATAAGAGCTGGTGATGGCGCAGTAGGCTCCAATGGTGGCCACCAGGAAGAGAATAAGAGGTGGTAGGCCGTGGCCGGCAGTATAGCTGGCCAAGAGGGCAGCGGCTGCGGGCATGGCCAGGTCCATGGCCGCCAGGGGTGGCCTGAGCAGCTCGATGTGAGCTTTGAGCCGGGAGAAGGCCGTCTCCATCGTACTTCTCCTAGATCATTCCCTGGAAGAGAGCCATGTGCTCCTCCGGCCTGACCAGGAACGCGAGCCTGCCCGGCTCCCGGAGAAGGGGGTACATCTCCTTATCCCTGGCCACCCCCAGCTGGCGCAGCTTGCTCTTATCCGGAGGCTGCACGCGGCTCAAGTCGGCCGCTTTTGGGTATCGCTGATTCTTGATCCACCCCTGATCAGTGCAGAAGAAGGCCCCACCTCCCTTCTCCTGGATGGGCTGGTAGAGGGAGGAGAAGTCTCTGGCCACGAAGTTGGCCATCTTGAGGGTTTTATTGGCCCTATTTAGGGTGATGTGGCCGTATCCGGGGGGGATCAGAACCTTGTCGCCGGCCGAGGCAAAAACCGCTACCACATCGCTGCCATCCTGCTTCTGAAGAAGGTATACCCCTTCGCCCTCTAAAAC
>Ga0315285_10008296_pt1 | contig 10659 bp, 17 predicted proteins | sample YL17G09_36_MG_FD_203698 | JGI IMG/M metagenome (GOLD analysis project Ga0315285, IMG submission 203698) | Sediment microbial communities from Yellowstone Lake, YNP, Wyoming, USA - YL17G09_36 | ecosystem: Environmental > Aquatic > Freshwater > Lake > Sediment | place: USA: Wyoming | collected... | reverse complement strand
GATTATCTTCATTAATCTCCTGAAATAGTGAAATAAATAATGCTACAGCAGTATCATCCCAAAGATTCATGTCTGAAGAAATAGACAATAAATAAGATAAATGCAAAGCAATTGCATCAAGTTCTTTTCCAATATCGTCTTCTACTAAAATTTCCCTGTGTTCAATAGTAAAAATTACAAACTCTAGCATCTGAACTAGACTATCGCAAAGTACAACTCTCTTACGTTGTTGCTCACTTCCTTGAAGTAAAAGAAGACTCACCTAAGTATCCTTACAACTAACTTAAGGGATCTTGCAGCAGCTTGATTAACTGCTGAACCAGAAGTTCCACTTCTCACTTTAAGATAATTGATACCAGAAAATAGACCAAGATTATCTTTCATAGCGATATAAATAGATATCGCGGCTTGAAATTCAACTTGAGTACCATATTCATCATAGAGATTGTAATATGTAACACCATCATCACTTGCTTGAAATGTAAGTGTCGCCGAGGTCCAAACAGATGGCATTTCAATTCCAACTAAACTACAACCCCCTAAATCTACAGCACCTGACAAACTAGCGTCTTTTGCGATTGCTGCGGTTAAAACACTACCCGTTGCTATTTGTCCCATTTTCAAATATCTCCTGTCTAAGAACGTCTTCCCAATTCATTTTAGGATTCCCTTTATAACAAACTAACATCGTATTATAAACTTCCTTATCCAACTCTTCTTTATATTTTATATTCTCAAAACCTATCTCTTGTAGAAGATCAACAAGATCATCAGTATTCATTAAGGAGTAGTGATAGTCAGATTTATGAGCCTGGCGTCCAAAAATAGTGTGCTTCCAAAACTCACGTTTACCTCGCGTATTATCAATGTAGTTTTGAGCACATCGTACAAACTCAGGATAGGAAACAAAGAACAAACCACCGAATTTAAGGATACGGTATATGTCGGAAAGTAAGTCATAATGTAAATACTCCTCAAGGTGCTCTATTACATGAACTAAGAACACCCTATCTACAGAAGAAGATTTAATAGGAAACGGATGTTTTAAGTTGAAAACTAAATCAGGCTTAAAGGAGAGGTCTAAATCAACGTTTATACAACAAGAAGTCTTACTTGTTCCGCATCCTAAGTTTAAGTTAATTCCAGTGAACTTAAGCATTTCTCAATATACTCATCACTACGATTAGTACTATCATAAGGACTAAGAAGAGTAGGATCTTCTTTCTCGTTTAAATCCTTATAAAGAAGTCTATTTTCAGGAGTATAAACACTAGGAACCCCAAGATGACCACATTTTACTTTAAGTGTTGCTCCAATTTTGACACCTGGGACTTGCACCTTTGCTTTGATACAAAAGTAGATATCCTCCGTATTTCTTGTTCCAGTAACAAAATACGGCGGCTTAATCTTCTTGAGTAAAGAAACAGAGATAAGAACGCAAGAAAAGCCAACAGCACCGCAATTAACAGAAAATCCGTCATCATTTATATGTTCCTTATAATCATTGAAACGAGGAAGACCCAATCTTCCATTCTTGTATTCTTCCTTAAAAAGCATCACATCGTAAGGATAACCGCGGATAATTACGACTCCAGCCGCTACATCATATCCGAGAGTCATCATTTCGACTAAATCACGATACGCTGTAATAGGAACAAGAACGTCATCATCAATAAACATCAAATAATCACATTCCTGATCCAATGCAATTTTAGCCGACTCATTCCGCATCCGATCAATCGACATGCGAGGAGGAGTCATAAAGAAAAATTGATCTTCTGGATATTGCCTACCCAGACGATACCAAAATTGCATGTGATTGGCGTAAGGTTGAGACTGAATCGAAGTAAGTATATTAACACCAATTAAAGTTTTATACATAATCCCGAAGGGAGAGACTCAGAAGGAAAGTCTCTCCCTTCCTCCCCTCTAAATTACATCGAGCGGACAAAGATATTTGCAGCAACAGTAATTGCAGTTCTAGTGTCAGTAGCATTTGTGCCCGAAGCTGCTTGAGAAGTAACGTCTTCTGCCAAAAATGCAAAAGGAAGATATCCAGTTGCAGCTACAACAGTGGCAAAAGAACTAAAGCAGTCATTCACAGTATCAACGTTAAGTGGAGTAAATTTAGCAATGGATTCACTCGAAGTCCATGAACTTCCACCACTCGTATTTGCTCTCACCATCCTAAGAAGAACTGCATCTTCTACAAATCCATAAACCATGGATTCGCCACATTTACCTACTGCAATTGACTCTAGAAGACAACCTGCAAAAGCAGCGTGAGCCGCAGAAACAGTACCAGTTGAAGGTTTAACGACAGCCAATCCATCATCTGTTCCATTCATCACAAAACAGACAGGAGTTTTTGCCGTAAGAGTTGCAGACGCTTCTGCATTCTTTACGACAATAATCAGATTGTCTCGCTTATTTCCAGCTTGCTTAAAACGCATAGGATTCGTCTCTCCTTTTACTTTGGTTTATCTCCCAAAGTTTAAACAGAGAAGGTTAGAGTTCTGGCAATATTACCATGAACTCCTTGCTTCCGCCGTTGGTTACAAATAACTTGTCCCATCCACGCCAAGTGGCCAAGACGAGAATCTCCGTTGTTTGGTTTCACGAAAGTCTTTCCGTTTTCATCTTTGAGCATTTCAAAGTTACGCCCATTGATGTATTTCACGCGAAAATACTTCATGTTCATGTAGTAAATAGTACCCTTAGTGTCAGTTCCAGCCGCTGGAGTATAGACATCATTCACAGCAGATTCCATAACAATACGGGCATTTCTCAAACGAATATTCTCAAAGGGAAAGTTATTGTCAGTCTGGGTAGCACGAAAACGCTGAAAATAAGCTTGAGTCAAAAGTTCGTGAGTAGTTTGATCGCAAATCATCAATTCAGGTTTTCCACCTGTTTTAAGACCAAGGGTATTGTAAAAAGTAAGACATTCACTCAAAAGACCATCACCAGTAGTAGCGGAAGATGCCTTAATCAAATTCCGCCACCAAGAGTAAGTAAATTGATTAATATTGTGAACAGTACTACTATTAGTAGGAACATAATCAATCAACTTACCAATAGGATTAAAGTAACTAGAACCATTGATAGGAGAAGTTTTGGGAGTTCTTAAAAGAGCAGCAGAAGTAGCACCAGCGCCAGTGAAAAAGGCATCAGACCATCCTTCATGAATTCCCATTTCTGCTTGTTTAATTCTAGTTTCCACAAAGTCTACAATTTGACGAGCATTCTGAATGACTTCCTTCATAGAATAAACAATGGGAGTAGCACACTGACGCCACTCATCTACCCATTGAGTTACTCCCTCTGTTGGAAGAACACCCATTTCATCATATCCGTCATACGAATCCATTGTGTTCATTGCATACATCAATGGACCCCGAAGATCAGTTCCACCATCAGTACCCTGATATTGACCAGAAGCCAAAAGCATATAAAGAAAAGGCAATTCTTTACCAATATTATCAATCATCTCTTTCTGATAATTGGCAAGAGATTGTGCAAAAACATCGTCAAGATTAAGGGTAATCTGTGATGGAGCTGTAGAACCTAGCGTAATACTCATTTCTTTTATCCTTGTTTATTCGTGGCTGCTTGAACAGCAGCTTCTACACTTTGTCGTAAGGATAATTTAGCTGGTCCCTTTGCACGAGAGTCATCTAAACCCGAAGTTTGTAAGCGAGAACCCACATCAGCCGCATTTTGGTTAATTTTATCCGCCATCCCCTTTTGAATTGCCTTTTCACGACTTTCAGCCGCTGCAATATTATAAAGACCTTTGATATAATCTCTGGTTTTTTGCCCGGGAGCTGGCAAGAATTGATCCATGAGTTTTACAATTCGACCCTCGAACTTTTTCGCTTCACCCTTCGTTGTTCTATTCAGATAAGAGAGAGCATCTTCAACTTCTCTTTCTGTTGCTTTTTGCTCCTGTTCTTGGAGCTTTGAGTTTACTTCTTGCAATCTTAAATTGACAGCTCTTTCAACTGCTGGAGCAATTTTATCTGCAAGAAACTGATATTCACTACCGAGAGATTCCCTAAAGATATCTTCGATAGTTTGTTGAGCCGCTTTGGCTTCTTTCTTTGTACCCACATCTAAGCCGAGTCGTTCTGCCAATGTGCGAATAACTACGACCGCTGTTTGTGGATCTTTTAAAGCATTATAAAGACCAATTGCTTGCTTTGTATCATCATCTACTTCTTCTACTTTTTCTTCAGTTGTTTCTTCTGGAGTCTCTGAAGTAGTAGTTTGAGTTTCCTCAGTTGTAATAGTTTCTTGATTCTGAGAATCTTGTGATGTAGTATCTTTAGTTTCGTCTGCCATAATTTATCCTTTATTGAACCAAAAGTTGTTTCCCAATCTGATTTTCAATCTCTGGTTGAGTTTGAGGAAGTTGCTGTTCAGTAATTTGTTGAGAAGTATTACTGCCTGCTCCTTGTGGAGCACCTCCACTATTCATTTGAGCTTGTCCCATTGCCTGAACAAGTGCAGCGTTCATCATTTCCTTAATAACTTTCTCGTTACGATAGCCACAACGATAAGCTGCTTCCCTTATAAGAATCGGAGAGAGAATGATCTGAGGAAAGTTATTAACCACTGAGAGGAATTCGAGGAATTTCTTCTTTTCCTCTTCGGCCTTGACTGGAGACATACTGACAACATCCAACTTAATACGAAAATCATAAGAGTCCGAAAGGTCTTCACTTGTCACCCATTGATAAACTTCTTTATTTTCTTGAACCTCACCTAAGAAATGCTCACCTGGGTCTGAAGTCATCTTAACCCAAGTGCCCATTACCAATTTATCCCGCGCGATAAGAAGTGTCTCTCGTGCAATAAGAATCATCCAATCCTGAATATCAGACGACTCATAATCTTCTCGAATTCCAGAACGGATGTCAATTAATCTTGCTTGAGTAGCTGTAGTTCTGTCAGCTTGACCGCGCTGTTCAGAACTAGTCCCAGAGACTTTATTTAGATCATCAGAAGAAGTTACAAAAGATTGCGTTACTGCTGCTCCAATATTTGCATCTTGAATAGGTTGAATCGCATTATCCCTCTTAACAATTATAATTGTACCGTCAGGACCATGTTCAAACTTTTCTATTTCTTCTGCATCAACAGTACCTTCAAGTGCTTGAAACTTTCGAGTAAATCTTCTGCGGTGAGCACGCATTTGTTCGCGTGCTTCATTAATTTCATCTTGCGGTGAGAGCCATTGGAAAGAAGGAGGAATAGGATACCAACCATGTGTACGAAGATCCCACCTAAAATCAAAAAGAGGTAATCTCTTAAAGGGATTCTTCCAGAGTTCTAAACCTTGAGAATCAAGAATTAAAAGTCGTTCCTTTGACCTGAGATCCCAGATATGCCAAATTTTAAATACGTCACCACCCCTAAGTAAATCCTCATCATTTACACCACGATACTCATCATAATCTTCAGTTCGATTAGGAATTATACTATGAACCTTATCAATCCATTTAAGACCTTTCATCGAAAGAAGGTCGGACTTAAAGACAAAATCGTAATATCCTACCCAATTACATCGACTTAGATGTTCTGCATCCACCCCACCAATTCTAAACCTTTTTGCATGTATACGTTTAAAATATATTCTTTCGTTGGCAGGAAGCTCGTCAGGTTCTCGTAAAATTTTGTCTTTTTCAGGTAAAGTATCAAAGTCTCTATGACTTTTAAGAAGTGGCTTTCCAACGCGAGGATTTCTAATCCAATCCGCGGCATATCCTACCTCCATTATACCAAAACGGAAAATAGAGTCTAAAAAAGCAAGTTTAACCTCATCTTTAAAGTAAGAATTTGGATCTTCAATTATTGTATTGATAAGGTCTTCTTTAAGTTGAGCAGATTTAGCGGCAAATTCAAGGTCGTAATCCGAAGAACCAGGGACAGGTGAGACTAGAAAATGAGGACGCGAGAAAAGATAAGTAGCTATCTTTATCTTAATAATAGAATAAAACTCATTAATAGTATAAGGATTATAATTAGTAAGATTATTGAGATTCCAATGAAAACCTTCATAATACTTCTCCAAAGACTTACACTTAAACAAAGTTTCCCAAGCGTCAAAGAAACGGTTAGCGGCCGAGATTCGTTTTGACCAGCGATTATGTGGTTCCAAAATTTACTCTTCCTCTAAATACGAAATAAGGCAGGTTTTAAATTTATCTGCTAATTCTTCTGGCGTTATAACTTTACTATAAATGGCCATTTCAATAGATCCAACATGAGCATCTTCATCATCTTTCCTATCATAAAACATAAAGTTAGAAACTAAATCTTCTACCATATCTAAAAACTTCTTTTTACTTAAAAGTGGATCAGGTATAGTTTTCATAAATTAAACTGATGCTGCTGTTAAATTTCTTCTCTTTGTTAAAAGGTAGTCGTACCAGGCGAAAGATCGCACGGGAGGTCGTTTCTTCTCAGGAATTCGACTAGACCCGTGCATCGCTACAAAATAACGGACACAATCATAAGCATGATCCGCTACAGATGCTTCTCGCTCGTCAGAATAAATTGCCTTGCCGTTATCATCACCTATTTTGAGTCGCCGCTGGGCTTGTATTTGTAAAATTGCATTATGAATACCATTTGGATACTCCGATGTCCGCTTTATAAAATAAATACCAGGCATCGGAGTATCTGGTTCCCCTTGCAAGGACGAAATAGGAGATTTTCTACCAAGTTGCCTTTTTAACAACTCGTTGATGCGATTGCGCGTTGCAAATTCGTTATTATCTGCTGCTAACCATACAATAGGAGGGGCTCCTAATGTACTCGTTAAATATTCATCGGCGACTGTCCAAAATCCACCTTCTTTCTGAGAGGATTTCTTAAAAATGGAAGGATCAGCATAATTGGCCGAATATGTCTCACCTTCCGACAATTCATGAATATGTTTCCTATGAGCAGAAATTAACTCATTCGGCACATAATACTCTCGGAAGAAAATATAGTTGCCATCTAAAGCAGCACACCAAAGACAACAAGTGGGCGCGGAGTCCCCGTGATCCAAAATTCTAAATAGATTACCTTTCTTTTTTATCCTATCCAGTAATTCTTCGGTAGGCTCTAAGATTGAGGAAGGATCTAAATAGTGTATTTGTGATTCGGAGACTCCCCATTCACCTTTTACATATCTACGAACCCATTCAGGATCGCGCGATAACATTTGTTTCATGGTTTCAACATCACCTAAATTTGGATCAGTAGGTGCTTGAACCATCAAATGTTCTGGCCTTTTTTCAAGTGAATCAGGATGATACCTTCTGTAAATCCAGTGAAACTGGGTATCTGGATTACAGAGAATCATCATGTAGGTAGGGACTTTGTAATTTCCCAGTTTCGTTATTGGCCAATTCTTTAAACTCTTGAGTAGACGGGCTGGAACTTCTGCCTTGTCCCATCTTCCTATACGTGAATCTAAGATGATATAGACGGATTCTTCTATTTCTTCTGCTTGATCTAGAATTGCCGAATTGATTTCTAATCCTCTTAGGGATTGTTCGTCGAATGAATCGAGGTGCATCCATAGAACTTGTGACCCATTTTTAAGCCAAGTAATTCCTTCCTGATCTGAATGTTTGGCTATGAATTCTTTTGGACAGATTTTCCAGAAAGTCATCATTGTAGTTGCTTTGAGATCCTTGAGAACCTGACGAGCAATTACAAGGCGATATCTAGGGAAAGTAGATAGAAGAGTAAAACCCTTTAGGCAGGCATCATACGTTTTACCATTTTGGAATCCACCTGAAAAACAGGTATTGCGAGCGGTTAGATTAAACCACTCCTCTTGGAAGGTATTCTTAAATTGAATTTCTATTTTCAAAACTTTTCACCTAGTTCGATTAAATAAATGTCGTCACTTTTAACCCACCAGATATGAAAATGACAACATAAATAAGAGCTAGTAGAAACACGATACCAATTAATTTTTTTCCTCATTTTTCCTTTTCTTCATCACTCTCTTAAAACGTCGCGCGGTATCTAAAGCCGCGGCAATCGCTTGACGGTGAGGATGTCCCGAGTGAACCATCTCACTTATATTCTTCGAGATAATTACTTTTGAACTTCCTTTAGTGAGAGGCATCTTCTAACTACATATGTTCTTTCAAATAACTGTAGATATTACTCAAATAACTAACAATATCACTTAAAATTTGACGATCCACTTGAGTAAATCCAGTCTCAAGTGGAGTGGAAAGTGAATAAGTCTTATCTCTTACTTGAACAATTCCACCTAATGAAACAAACCACTCTTCATTAATTCTAAGTGGCCTCATTGGACATGGAACAATACCTATAATTTCGTTAGATGAGACTGAAGTGGGAGGAATGTTTACTGTTGCAGCTATTCCACGAGTTAAAAGTAGCATATCTACAAATGGTTTATAATCCTCAGAAAGTAGAATAGAACCATTAGCACTAAGATTAAAAGTTAATGAATACAAAATAGATTTATTTGGATTTACCCCGCCAGACAAAGCATTTGGATCAAACCAATTTTTAACCATTTTACTAGGGTCGTATGGAGGACATGGTGAACCTTTAAATCTCTCATAATCCTGCTGTGTTTGAAACCATTGAAATAGATACAGGTCTTTTACATCATTCAGAGGTTGATTCATATTTAATTTCCTACTGTTTTTCACTAGTCACAGAATTACCAAGCAGAACAGGATCCATTATAATAAAATCTTCATCTTGACCAAGAATAATATTTGGAGTATTTAAAGATGAAGTACTTATTGTATAATTTTCTGGTTCTGCTATAACCCAGAAGTAACATATCATTTTCCAGTTCCCCAATTACATTGATTTAGAACTATTCCTTTACCGTGACATCGAGCACAATTACCTATGTATCTCTTGTTAAGACCATAGATTATACCTTTACCGAGACAATTTAAACATTTACTCAGTAAAATTTTCTTCATACTCACCCTGCTCTTTTCGTCTTTCTTGTTCTTCTAAGTCAACTACAAGAGGACGAATTTTAATAAAGCGGATGCCCATACGAAGACAATGCTCACGGGCTCTAATTATTGCATCTTTCATTGGACCGTCAAAGAAGAAACCTTTGATAACCCAAGGAACAGTGCCATAATGATAGTAGAGAAGATAAACTCTTCGAAGATGTTCCCTAAATTTATCTTCTAAATTAACTTTAGGTTTAACGTCAATTGGAAGTACTGGAGCAAGTCCTACTGTAATTTCAGACTTCATAGATGGTAAAGAATCAGAACTCATCAAAATTCACCTCACGTGGAGTTAAAATGCCTTTAATATCTGTATTATCACCTCGGATTACAAAGGTGATATTTGGTACTTGATTCGTATTTGAATCCTTAGGAAATGCGTCGTGCAATTTAAGTGCGGTTTCAATTGTTCGGAATCTAATTTGTTCGTCGCCTGAATAAGAAAGTTCTTGAAGAACTTCGGCCGCCCGCTCTAAATCAAGACCACGATCATCTAGAATATGAGAGATACGGGATTTTCCATTCTTCTTTTCAGATTCAATTACTCCAGACCTCCGGAGCAAAACCTCTGAAGCGGACAAAGATGGGCGGAGAGTGGCCATTTCTACTCTTTACTAATAGAACGAGTATTCCAAATTTTAATGGCTTCTTCTTCAGTTCTACAATATTTAGTTGCAATTAAACACTTCTCATTAGTACAAAAAACAAGATAAGGAGTTTCACACCCAATTCTATCCCACTCCCCAAATTGTACTCCACTCTTAGCACTACTTCCACAAAAGGGACAATTTAAAAGATTCATAAAATCTCATTTTGAAGTTTTAATCTGTTTTAGGGGAGAATTTGCTACGCGCTTCATAAGCCAAGTCTCGTATTGATTGTCGAAGTTCTTCGCAAACTTCCTTGATTGCTCTAACCTCAGCCTTAATTTCTGCGAGACTTTCTCCGACAAGTTTTTCATTCGCTACTCTCTCCTCAAAACAATGATTCGAAAATGTTATATGTTCTTCTACTTTCCTATCTAAAGTATAAATCTTATTCCAAAGAATTCCACAAGTAAAAGCAACCCCTAAAAGACCTAAGGCGGAAAGTTCTTGAAAAATCTTATCATGAAACCAACTTGTCGATTGAATTAAAGAGAGTAGAATAAAAGTTGACATCGTGGACTTCTCTCCTTAACCAACTTCAATCAAATTCTTTCGTTTCAACACACTAATGTCATTATACATTCAAGCCCCAGTATAGCACAGTTGTCTATCCGGTGTCAAGAGGGAGAGATCCCCTTTGTCTTGAACAAGATCCACTCTTCAGCCGTCATAGATGACTTGACGCGGTAGGTCCGACCATAGGCGAGACATCTAATCCTATCCTTTTCTATAATCTTGCGCCTATTTTCCATTATAGGCTCAATTTCTTTGAGTTTCTGACGAATTAGGAACTGCTTTTTGGATGTTCGACTCATACATCTTTAATTAAGAGAGCATTCATAATTGCATTCCTAAGTTGCTCTCCCCCTTTCTTTTTACAATAAAATATAATTTGTATCTTAGTGTCAGATTCTTCTTGTTTACCTACTAATATAACTTGATCATATTGATTGAATTCTGAATTAATTACTTCTTTTAACTCTAAATCT
>Ga0315285_10008294_pt1 | contig 10660 bp, 10 predicted proteins | sample YL17G09_36_MG_FD_203698 | JGI IMG/M metagenome (GOLD analysis project Ga0315285, IMG submission 203698) | Sediment microbial communities from Yellowstone Lake, YNP, Wyoming, USA - YL17G09_36 | ecosystem: Environmental > Aquatic > Freshwater > Lake > Sediment | place: USA: Wyoming | collected... | reverse complement strand
ATTAATACATCTGATGGAAATGCTTATTCATTAAACAGCTATGATTTTGAAGCTGTTTCTTCTGAAGGAGTGGTTTACGAAAGGCGCCTTATCGTACCGCCTGATCCCACCTTATCAAAAGAGCTTTATTCAGGCGCGACTTATGAAGGCTGGGCGGCCTTTGAAGTGGACAAAACAGATGCAAATCCTCTAATTAGCTTTAACAGAAATCAAAACAACCAAGATGAAGTATGGTTTAGTTTGAAATAATAATCTAAATTTATAAAGAATTCCTTAAGAATTCCCTCACCCTCTCCATATTCCTGCCTACCGGCTTAATATCCCTTACTTCCCAATTTATCACAGTATCATCAGTAACGCCTAGCTCAGAGGCAAGCTCCCTGATGAGCAAGCCCTTATCCATCCTTGCCTTTCTTATCTTTTCGCCTAAATTTTGAGGGTTTTGAGGGTATTTAGGGTCAAATTCATTCAAATTGAGGCTTAATTCAAGGGTATATACGAGAGGAATGTTGCTATTCTGTACATCAGGGATGCAAGTGTGGACATTTTAACGACCTTAAATCTTCATGCAGGTGCTCGACGACGCAGATTCATAGCTATCGTTCAAAAATATCCGGTCCTTTGCTGGATAGGATAGACATTCATATCGAAGTTCCGGCAGCAAGGTATCAAGAGCTGTCCAGCAATTTACCTGCTGAAACTTCAGCCCAAATCAAGGAAAGAGTGAATAAAGCCAGATCGATTCAAAGAGAAAGATTTAAGGATGAGGGAATTTTGTGTAATGCCTTGATGAGCCATAAGCAGGTACGTAAGTTCTGTGTTTTAGGTAAAGAGGAAAATGAATTGTTAAAAATGGCAATGACAGAGCTTAATTTTAGCGCAAGGGCGTATGATAAAATATTGAAAGTTTCCCGCACGATTGCGGATTTGGCAGGAGCCGAGAATATTTCAGCAGAATACATCGCGGAGGCGATACAATATAGGAGCCTGGATAGGTTGTGGTAGAGTTACAAGAAAACAATATTCTTGCCTATATTCCTGTTATATATTTTCACTTTTCGAGAAAAGATTTACTATCCAACTTGTAATATCTTTGTTAAATTGGAAAAGAAATCTAAGAATATCAAAAATTCGAAAGTTTTTTAATAAAACACTAGCGTAGCCATAAAATTGAAGAGTTTCCAATTTTCTCCTTGGTAAGCCTTTCAATTCGATAGCCTTCCCCATAATTTTATTGTAATCTCTCCATCTATTTGAAATAATCTTATAATTGCCTTTACCATTCATGGCCATATTGTAAATCTCTGTTCCGGGATATGGAACAACGATACCAAATACCGGGAAATCAGGATTTAGCTTAACTGCGAAATCAATTGTTTCCATGCACGTCTTCCAATTTTCATATGGAAGTCCCAAAAGAAAATACCCCTCAAATGGTATTCGAGCCTTCTTTATCCAACTCGCAACTTTAATTATCCTCTCTTTTGTTGTATATTTTCCGATCTTACTAAGTATATCGTCATTTCCTGATTCTATACCAATGCCCATCCTTATACATCCCGCTTCCCTCATTAACCTAAGGAGTTCATAGTCTAGATTATTAATATGCGTCTGGCAAAACCATTTTATACCTTTAATAATCTTATCTTTTTTAATCCTGGCCAATAACTCAAGGGTTCTTGTTCGATCTGAACAAAAATTTTCATCCCAAATATAAATATATCTAGGATTGAATAAATTCTTTATTTGCCTCAGTTCTTCTATGACAACATCAATTGGCCTATATCTTATTTTAGAACCAAATGGCCTCGAACAGAAAATACATTTATAGGGGCACCCTCTTGAAGTAAAGACAGGATAATAAAGCGCTCTACGGAATTTACTCCAATCTAAGATGGGGAATTCATTCATGTCCAAGGGGGGATGAGCGCTATTAATTAGAATTGCGTCACCTCTTCTATATGCTATGGACCGAATGCTATCTAAATCTTCAAAATTATTCTTAGCAAGATCAACCAACGCTTGCTCTCCTTCGCCAAATACTGAAACATCAAAAACAGGAAATTCAGAAAGTACTTTTATAGGTAGCGCATTGGCATGAGAACCTCCTATTATAAATTTTACGTTCGGAAATTCATTCTTTATAACATTAGCAGCACACGCTACTCTTTCTATTTCATGAGTAAAAGAAGTAAAACCTATAGCAGAAGGCCTAATATACTCCAGCTTTTTTATGGTTTCTTTTAAACCCAATCTTTCTAGCTTTGCATCAATCACACCACATCTAATATTATGTTTTTTTAAATATGAAAAAAGGGAGCCGAGGCTCGGGTCAGGATAATGAGGCCTATCGTAACGTCTTTCTTTTATGCTTTCGGGAAGAATATTTAATAATGTGATTGACATTGTGATAAATAACTTAATCTTATTATTAAATTAAACAAAAAAAATTGTGGGTTTTATCAAAAACGGCCTCCCTTGTTTTAAATTATGCCATTGAAAATAGCTCAATTATCTTTGTGAAAATCCGAAATAACCTCATTCAATATATTGCGCTTAAGCCACCAGACAACGAATAGGGCTATTCCATTGTGGAACAATCTATTGCGGATATTAAACTTGGACTTGCCAAATTTACGCGGCGCATGCCTCACCATAACCTCACATACTTTATAACCTTTAATTCTAAGCATTGACATGAGAAATAAATCAAATAAGTTGAAGGTTTTTAATTCTCTTAGGCATTCTTTTTTAAATGCACGCAATCCGCAGCCTGCATCATGGAAATTTTCATTAAGAATTTTTTTCCGAAAAAAATTCGCGATGCGGGAAGATATTATCTTTAAAAAATGGTCATTTCTCTCTTTTCTCCAACCTATTACCCCATCGCATTCCTTAAGTTTATCCAATAACAACGGAATATCTTCAGGATAATTTTGTAAATCCGAATCAATCGTTGCAATAATTCTACCCTCAGCGAGTTTAAAACCTACGCTCAGGGCTGTATCTTTTCCATAATTTCTATTTAGCACGGATAGTTTTATGTTGCTAGCATGTGTTTTTATTTCTTTGATATAATGCAAAGTTTCATCATTACTGCCATCATCTACAAATATAATTTCGTAATCCTGCCGTAAGTTATCCATAGTGGTCTTTAATCGCTTGTATAATAAATGAATATTTTTTTCTTCATTGAAACATGGGATAACGACAGATATCTGCATTTAACGACGCTCTTTCTTGATAATCAGCAAAGTACTTTTGAGGAATAATTAAGAAACTGATTAAAAATTCTTGTTTAAATTCTTGAATATTATAGCCTTGCCATTGTCAGGAAGAGTAAACTCTGCAATCTTTTGAAACCCAAAAATTTCGCTTCCAATTTTATTAAATTCTTCGTAAAACTTATTGCGAAAAAGTGAAGTGTATTCCACAGAAATTAATGGAGTAGTCATAATAAACATGTCGCAAAGCTGTAATTGCTGAGTCGTAATAGAAATATCCCCTAACGAAAGTGAAAGAATCCCCGAGCACTAATATCCTGATTTTATTTTTCGGTTTTTCATATAAGTATTCAAACATCCCCCTTATTCCTTTTGAATTGGAATTCAATGTTTCGCTTCTAATATTTGCAGCCAGTGCCCAACCTCTTTGAGGATTATACACATCAAAAGAGTAATAAAGCCAGTTTTGTTGAGAATGTTTTTTTACCCAATCGATTCGCCTTACACCATCATCTTTAATCTCCGTAGCAGGAATAAGATGGGTCGAAAATATGAATCTAGAAAAAGACTCTAATACTGCTATAAGAAATAATGCGTACAAGCCAAATCTAAAAATTTTGTTTTTTTTATTCTGATTATTACCTGGAATCGGAATTTTAGCTATTCGTTATTTTTGCAATTTGTATACCCTGAAACCGTTATCCGAATCTATGAAATTTCCCGAGAAAGGCGAAGCGAACAACTCCTTAAACGAAAAACCCTGTTTGTGTAATATGTCCTGGAAATAGTCTTCCTGTATTAAGGGAGATTTAACAATATAAATTTCTTTCTCAAATGCCAAATTATCCAAACTATTAACCTGTGTGACGGAAAAATCTGAGCGATAGTCGCCCAGGGCCAGCATTAACAAGTATTTCTCGCAGTCATAGGGATCTCCATATAGCCGATGAGGCACTTCCTGTAGATAATAAATTTTCCCACGTATTAAAGAAGTGCTTAATTCTTTGCTCAACTTTATAAACCCAAAATCACGCTCATTCGTTGTCATGCTAGACCTTATAAAATTAAACTCAGACATAATAATATATACGGATGCACATAGAATAAGACAAATTGAAAGGATCCTTAGCATTTTCATATTTATATGACAAGCGCGTTTAACAAGTTGCCGCATACCTATTCCGATTAGCATATACATAGGAACCGGATAGAGAACAAATCTTCTGGGTTGAGTGTGGGCGTATGTAATAAATGCCGGGAGAACAGTTATTGCTATGAATATCCACAACAATAAGTTGTAACTATTTATTTTTCTTTTTTTTATAATCCAGACCATACCCCATATGAAAGGGACAACGAGTAAAGCATTCATAAGATGCGCATGAGGTATTACAATATAACCCCCCGCAAACGCCTTAAAGACAGATTTCAAATTATCCGATAAACGTAACAACCAAGATGAATATATTACCCTAGGATCAGCAGCCCAAAATATATTTTCTTCATCAAATAACTTTTTGAAATTAGTACCCGAAAGAGAAAATACTAATAATGGAGTCAAGCCGATTAAAAAATATATGATTCGAGGAATAGAATTAAATTTTCGATTGAAGATTAACATTACTACGGGAAGCCACAAGTATCTTATGGTGCCGTAAAAATACATCGATACACCTATAACAACACCCAGAAAAAGATAGTTAATTATTTTCTGTTCTTTCAGGCACCTAAACATTACATAAATCAGGATTAAGCTGATTAAAAAAGTCAAGTTACGGTAACAATACGACATCGTAAACTCAAAAAACCACGCAGAGAAAGCAAGATAAAGAACGCTTATTTGAGCGACTTGTCTCTTAAAGGCATATTCACATACTTTATAAAAAACCACTAAATTCGCAATGGATACCGCAAAATTAAAAAAATACAAGTTTTTTAGACAAAGACCGCCAGTTGACTTCAAAAATAGGAACAGAGGTAACAGAAAATAGAAACTACTCCATGCGCTTTGAGTATCCCCCTCATGCAAAGAAATTGTTTTGGTTAAAAAGGAAGGAAAATCAGTGAGGAATAAATGGTAGTTTGTAAATAATTTTTTAATACCGAATTCGGAAAGATATCTATTAACCGTTAAAAAATTTCTATAATTTAACGATACCAGCAAGATAAAAAAGATGATAACAATATATATATATATCTTACGTGAATAGTATAAAAACGGAGAAATATGCTTGTTCATTCTATTAATTATCCCATGATCTTCATCTCTTTTTCAATGATCTTCTCCGGCTATTTCCCTAACCATATTTTTGCAGCATCTTTCAGAGGCGATACAGTATAGGAGCCTGGACAGAGTAAACTGAAACAAAATTAAAGCGATTTTCCGCACAATTACTTTATCTGTCTATTCCTTTAGGTATCGCTTCTTTTATTATTAGTAAGCGCATTTCTTCATGTATTTGTTGAATATTCTGTCTTTCAAAACTAAGAGCCTATTTAATGCGAATAAGATAAAGCTAACTCTTATCAAAAAAAACAAAATGTAATATAAAATATTACGTATGAAATCCCTGTCTTTTTGACGAAAAACGGCCTCGACTGCCCTGAGAGAAGGATCGAACTTTTTAGTAAAACTTTCGATACGACAGATATTCCAATCAAGAAAAGACCATTCGTCGATTGTTTTAGGCGGGGTAAATAGACCTTTTTCCAAGACATAATCATATAGCTCGGTCCCCGGATACGGCAAGAAACAAGTAGGGTCCAGGATGCTTTTTTTTGAACCGCGATATAACATGTTTATTATCTTCAAGGTCTGGAGGAAATCATTCTTTTCCTCGGTAGGCAAGCCAAATATGAAATGAAAATAGCCTTTAAAATCATACTTACTAAGGACCGCGCGCAATCGTTTGATTTGAGGTAAATAGATTCTTTTACCAATAAAATCCAGCATTCTTTGAGAACCCGATTCTACCCCGAATGCAACCGATTTACAACCGCTGCCCTTGATCAAATCAAGCATATTCTCATCGAGCTTTACAAACTCGCTAACTCTAGCACTCCCATGCCACCCTATATGCAGGCCGCTATTTAATAAGTTACTGCAGACAGATTTCAAAAACCGGCTATCACAAAAAAAGTTGTCATCTATAAAAGCAAATTCTTTTACTTTAAACTCCTTATTTAACATTTTAATATCATCGATGATTGCTTCTACAGGTAAATGCCTATAAACTTCTCCCATGAAAGAGTTGTAACAAAACTTGCATTTGTAACAACATCCCCTTCCCGTGTGGACCATGAAGCTAATAGACCGGTCAATGTATCTTTCTACGCGGATCAAATTGTAATCTAACCGAGGTAGTATCTCCAGCCTAATGAATCCCCTATCCTTATTTACAAAAACTCTGCCGCACTCCTTAAAGGCTACTCCGCAAATGCCATGTAATGTCTTTCCGGTAGAAAGCGCATCGGCTAACTCCAGCATGGTTATCTCTCCTTCCCCAATGACACCGATGTCAAATAAATCACTTTCTAACGACTGCTGCGGAAAGATGGAAACATGCACCCCTCCTAAAATAACAGGGATTCTACTGTTGATCTTCTTAACAGTTCTTGCGCAATCCATAGCGTATCTTAATTGGCTTCCAGACATGCTTGAGATTCCCACGCACAAAGGCCCTGATTTAATCTCGTCTATAAACTCATCTTCGGAATCAAAGTTTGCCAAATCCAGAATTTTAACTTCATATCCTTTACTTTTTAAAACAGAGGCTATATAGAATATGCCAAAAGGCGGAAAAGTGCGTATACTGCCTTTTGGGCCGGGCCTAATCAAGATAATCTTTCTCATCTTCGAATTCATTAATCTAACTTTATTTTAAACAATTTTTCGGCTTGACCTTCTCTTATCGGAATTTATTTATAACTCCCTCATATAAACTTACCTAGTAAGCTTCCTAAAATTCTATTTCTGTCTCTCGTTTTTTATTATAACACAAAGGTGGAAAATTCCAGAATCTTATCTTTTCCCATATCTGAAAAGTATAACCAAAGTTATGCATCCCTGCCCCCGTGGGTATTTTACTGATCCCCGCAAGGCTTGTCGTTGTAATCCGAATAAAATTGCCAGTTATATGGGGAAGATCTCCGGGCCATTGTTAGACAGGATTGATATTCATATTGAATTACCATCCATTAAATACAAAGAGCTGACTGACACAAAAGAACCTGAATCTTCGGTGGACATTAAAACAAGGGTTGAAAAGGCCCGAGCGATCCAAAGAGAACGCTTTAAATCCGAAGAGATATTTTACAATGTACAGATGAATACAAAATTGATTAAAAAATACTGCATATTAGTAGACGAAGCCAAAGAATTGTTGAAAATGGCGATGACGGAATTGGGACTCTCGGCGAGGGCTTACGATAAGATCTTAAAGGTGAGCCGCACGATTGCGGATTTGGCTGGGTCTGAAACTGTTCTAGCAAAACATATCTCTGAGACAACCCAGCACAGAAGCTTGGATAGGCAACGGCAGATATAACTAATTTTTATCGCTTTTCAGAAAACCCCTTTCCTGTAACAAATTACAGATAGCACGAGCAAATCTTTTATGCATTTCTGCAGAATAGTGATGCGTATCCACATAAAGAGGCTCTTTAAGCTCTTCTTGCATATCTGCTAACCACAGAAAATTTTTTCCTAAAGATTCTTTTTTAACGAATTCTGCCATACGAGGATACCCATATTTTGCATAGATATGTTGCTCAATCTTATAATAATACAAATGGTACTTGAGGTCATATTGATACAGCGGCATCGGTTGCCAAACAAATATGGGCTGTATGCCATATGCTTGAGCGATTGCTTCTACACATTTCTTGTTCTGAATGTATCTATCAATGACTTTTCTGATTATTGGTTCATAACGATATTGATCATCGCCAAGGCTGTCGATCTTTTGTGTAGTGTTGCCTTTTGCAAGAATTACATCCAATTTACGCTTAATATACCCAATTAGTGGTATCTTATAGAGAAAATAAGAAAAAGGGTAATTCCTTAAGAAATTTTCGTTTATATTTGCATCTATAAAATCTCTCAATATATCACTATGGTATGGTTCATCATTATAGAAAATGAATTCGTTAAGCCCATCGATAAATATAGCCATATCTGGAATGAATCCTGAACTGGCCAATCTTGCGAAGAGTATAAATTCTTGAGTAGAATAATAATACCCACGACCAAAATTATACACCCGGACATTCTTTCTCAATCCCCTGCCCTCAAGAAATTCCTGTAAATACGAAGCTGTCGTTTGCTCATCGCTTACACCGTAACCGAAAAGAGTAGAACCTCCAAAAACAAATACGTTAAAATTCTCGAAAGCGGGAGGCCATACACCTTGATTTCTGGAATTCCTGAACCCATTTTTATCCACATTAACATATCTGCCATTATAAGGCCTTTCTTTGAATGTTGTAAAAGGCTCGTATACATAAGGCCTCGACCGAGTTTCGCCTAATAAAATCTTTATTTCTTCTTCACTTAAACCGGGATATATCTTATGCAGAGACTTCCCATACGTTTCATACATCATATTAATTGGCTTCGAATACGTGCGTTTAATCTTCCGTGTAAAAGAAAAAATAATATTGGCTAATAAAAAAATGATACATGTATTCAGTAATATCACTGCGCATATTTTATAATATAGGATAAATTTGCGGAAAAGATTCATGGGCATTTGTCTCATTGTTCAGAAAAGAAGTCTTCCTTCGCTTTAATTGTATGGTACTTTATACACAGTAAAAACTATAATTCTTTTCGATTCAAATAGTCTCCAAGACATCGTATTAGTTAATATACGCATATTCTCTAAGTCAACGCCGGCGATTATTTTGGCTTGGTATTTTTATTACATTTTTATGATGAACGATTAATTTCCTGCAAAGCGCAGAAAGGGGATAAAAAATATCTTTTTTATAGCCCTCCCATTCTGTACAATTTTTACATAGAGGGTTATTGTAATTATCCGCTATCTGTTCCCGTCTAACCTCTCTGAGTGTTGCCGAATTCCAGATATCTATTAATTTATCTCTGTGCAAATTTCCCAAAACCATTTTACCATCAAAATCCGCACAGCAAGGTACGAAATCTCCATTCCATAAAATAACGCCATCTCTCCAAAAATATACACAAGGGTAGCGTTCTCTTATAATTGAGTTACACGACGGAAGGCATTCTTTCATTTTTGGTGCTATTTCTTCTTGGTTACCCCATGTAAAAAAATTTTTTATATACACAAAATCAGCCAAATTTTCCCATTCCTTTTTGAAAACTTCTATTTCATCTTTTGTTGCTTCCATAACCAACATTTGAACAAGTGCCCTTAGTTTTCTTTTATTAAGTTTCTTCTTCAATTCCAAAAAATTTTTAATATTAGTTCTGACTTGATCAAAATCCCCCTTCACCCTGATTCTTTGATATGTCTCTTTTGTAGCAGCATCTAAGCTTAGAATAATCAAATCCAATTTAGAATTTAATATCGTAAGCGCCTTTTCTTTAGTTAATATCGTTGCATTAGTAGATATGCCTGATTCGATATTGTTGTGTGAGCAGAAATTTATACATTGTTCTAGTTGCGGATGAAACGTAGGCTCTCCAAATGCATGCAACCAGATAAAATCAGTGTAATCCTTACATTGATATATAATATTTTTAAATAGCCCAAAATCCATAAAACCTACTTTTCTTTTCATTAATCCCCTAGGGCACATGCTACAATTTAAGTTACAAAAGTTGGTAAGTTCGATCATCCAGACCCTCGGCTGATTCCTGACAACTATTTTCCTGTTAAGATAATAATATCTACTTATATAATTATTTAAACGAAGTCTTAATCTTTTCATTTATTGCATATTTATGAAGTGTTCCAATATATCTTATACTTAACATTAAGAAAAAATCAAGTTAAATAATCTTTTAGCGTCTGTTAGTTTTTTGTCTAATTGTATCGTCAACAAGCGAGGTAGTACTATTACATTTTGCAGTACCCAATGTTATGAATAGTTGCCCCTGCAGATATTATACCGATCTAAGAGGCAATACGGTATAAGAGTTTAGAGAGGAATTTATGTAACTAAAGTGATTATTCTAAAATAAACTGGTATAGAAGTTTCCTTTTAGATACAGCTCTTTATCGCGCTTTCTAAATCTCTTCCTAAAAAAATTAATTTTTTAAAAATCCTTGAAAAGGGATAAAAGATATCTTTTTTTGCACCACACCACTCTACGCAATTTTTGCATAAAGGGCTATTATAGTTATCTTTGCTTTGCTCTTCTCTCGCTCTTTTAATCGCTACAGAATTCCAGATATCTTCTAACTTTTGTTTACGGCAATTTCCTAAAACCATTATTGCATCAAAATCTG